>CAJICP010000280.1_pt1 | contig 12616 bp, 10 predicted proteins | sample 9199641 | NCBI WGS metagenome assembly CAJICP01 (sample SAMEA7708340, study PRJEB35096) | sediment metagenome | biome: marine neritic benthic zone biome [ENVO:01000025]; feature: sediment [ENVO:00002007]; material: shallow marine sediment [ENVO:03000034] sea grass bed [ENVO_01000059] ... | reverse complement strand
GCGGATTTATCCCATTTGCGGTGGATTTGCCACAGAATCGGTGGGTGTTTCAACCCCTGGAGATGTCAATACTATTATATCTAGTAAACTAATAAACTAAATAGCTATCTATTTGGGAATCCGATAGACAGCTTGATAACAATCAGAGAGTAGGAATTGACCCCATAGTTAACGGCACTGGAATGGAAAAAACTAAATTGGGGAATATAAATAATCAAGCAAAATTAATTGTATATTTGATGGTCAGGTTAAGTAGGTAGGCCAAATTTTTTTTAGAGCTACTGCTCAAGTATACAAGTATATTTTTTTGTTCCCTGTTCCCTAGTTACAAATGTTAAATTAATTTGGCACAGGTACTTATAAAATGAAAAATCTTATGGCTGAATATAAACAAGACAAATCCCAGTATGAACAGTATATCTATAACCATTTTCTCCAATTGATAGACCTAGAGTCATCAGAAGAGATAATTGAAAGGTTGAGGATTTTATTTATTAATGGTTCTGGATATCCTGACAGAGAGGTAGCTAAAGCACTAGAAAGAATTATCGAATTATTGCAAATGGAGGAAGAATTTAATTTTCTCCTAAATCGCTGTTGTCATATAGTTATTAACAGAAAGCGACCCTATAACTATAAAAGAGATGTGTTGCTAGACTTAATTGAGCTATTTGATAGCATCAAGAATAAACCAGTATCCCGCTACTATGGTTCCCGCAGTAGTAAGAGACTATTTGAATTAGTTCAGGCATTCACGACAAGTGAGCAGTATCTAACTTTAAAACGTTTTGCAGAATTAATCAACCAAGAACCAAGAAGTTGCAGAAACACTCATAGTGCTTTGAGTCAACCTTTGATAACCCTAATTCCACGCTATCCTTACTTATACCAACATTGTTTAATTACCCCAGACAGTAGTTATGAACACCAGCAAGACATCAAAAAGATTCAACGATACAAACAGAGAAAATTTGAAATAGACTTATCCCAGTATGTGACTCATCAAATCAGATATGGGGGAATAACTACTTCAAAATTTACAGAGTCTAGTTGGGAACACACAAACAAAATTCAAAATCCTACTCTTTTGAGTGGAGGGGAACTATTATCAGCTATTAGACAATTTGTAGGTAAAGTTGAAAATGGCAATAACTACCAAGATTATGCAAAAAGTTTCCTAACTCATGCCAGACAACCTCAATCCTATCGTAGCTTTAAAGAAAGCTTCTATGAATACTTAAGTACATCCTTTGATGTAGATTCCAGGTATATTAAACATCAGTTTAAGGATAAACTATATCAGCAACTAAAAAATACCATGCCTCACAATGATGACAAAAAATTTAACGACTTTTTACTGATGAGAACCTGTAATCAAATGTTAGGGTTTTTGGTTGTAGAAAGCATTCAAAAACCACACCACTTTTTATTTCTCAACCTGATGGCCAATATGGGACCAATAGCAACTACTAGCCTCCTCCTAAAAATAGTTTTGGTTTGCTATAGAGTCAAACCAAATTTAGAAAAGCGATTTGCCATACTATTTAACCATTATGAAGCAGACACGAGAGAAAAAGTTATGTGGTTAGTAAAAGCATTAGAAAATATGCTAGTTGCCTTAAGTACCAACTTTGGTAGGATTGACCTATCTTTCATTCGTTAGAAGATAGATTTGAGAGCTTTCTGAACAAGGTAATAGTGGCTTAGCTTGTGGCATAATATTGCAATATTCAAACAAGATTTGAAGTAAACTAGAAGCTTAACTGATTTGATCTTCTGGTAATCTTTGTAGATATATAAAAATTATCAAAGATACGGCAAACATTAAAAGATTAAATCTATTACCGACTAAATTGTAATATCATAATAATTAAAGAATCCCTTAGCTTCCAGCTATAGGCTAAGTAAAGAACAGAAGAAAAAGTAATGACCCAAGTGTTACTCGGCGAAAGCGAAGGTATAGAGTCTGCCCTCCGGCGGTTTAAACGTCAAGTTTCTAGAGCAGGTATTCTTGCAGATGTGAAAAAGCGTCGATACTTTGAAACTCCTCAAGAAAAACGTAAGAGAAAGGCAGTAGAAGCACGGCGTAAAAAACAATTTTATTAAAGTATTACTTTATGGCTACCAAATCAGAAAATGTATCTCAGATGCTAATTAAGGTTGAGAAATTTTAGCCTAGAGGTTTTGTCACTGTGGCAAAACTTATCAAAACTCTAATTACTCTGAAAAATATTTCCTGCTAACTAAAGGATGCTAGTTGCGAGTCTGATTAAATCCTGGCTCAAAAGCAAATTAATAGCTTCAGCCATATCTAAAAAAAATTGACAGTAGTAGTAAAAAATTAGTTACTTTTGCCGTTTACCTCCTAATATTAAAAGGGATGTAGCAATCCAGATAAACACTTAGAAAAGACTACCAAATTTACTTGCTAAGAATAGGAATAAAACTCGAAAAAATCCAAACAAAAATAGAACAAGTTGTGGCTTTTTAGGTGAAGAGTACCCTAAAATGAATCTAGATCAAGAACTAGACAAAACAATATCAAGCTTTGCAGATATTCAAGCAGAACTTAACATCTGCAACGCTAAAGATGCTTTAAAAGACATAGTAACTAATCTGGATTTAACTCCAGAAGAAAGAGCAGGATTAGACTCAGAGATTTCTGGGTTAGAATCAATGTTAGAAAAGTTAGAAAAAGCTTCTGTTTATATTGCTGTATTTGGCATGGTAGGCAGAGGTAAATCTTCACTTCTCAATGCTTTATTAGGAGAAAAAGTATTTGAAACAGGTCCAATTCATGGTGTTACCAAAACTACCAAAATTAAACAATGGGAATTAGGGAGAGAAAATTTAACAGAAATAGAATCATCATCTACAAATTCTCTAACTTCCTACAGAATATCTCAAGTTGAACTGATTGATACTCCTGGTATAGATGAAGTAGATGGAGAAACTAGGGAATTAATGGCCCGACAGGTAGCAAAACAGGCAGATTTACTCCTATTTGCTGTGGCAGGAGATATTACCCAAGTAGAATATGAAGCTCTTTCTTACTTACGAGATGCTGGTAAACCAATTTTGTTAGTGTTTAACAAAATAGACCAATACCCAGAAGCAGACAGATTAGCTATATACAATAAAATTCGTGATGAGCGAGTTCGTGAATTACTCTCACCAAATGAAATAGTTATGGCCGCAGCTTCTCCACTGGTGGCTAAGGCTGTCCAACGTTCTGATGGTAGTCTTAGGGTAGAGATGGTGCGAGGAGAACCCCAAGTAGAAGATTTAAAGCTGAAAATATTAGAAATTTTAGATCGAGAAGGTAAATCTTTGGTGGCGCTCAATAGTATGCTCTATGCTGATGATGTGAATGAGCAGTTAGTACGCCGGAAAATGGAAATTCGCTCCCAAAGTGCAAATCAGGTTATCTGGAAGGGAGTAATGACTAAGGCCATGGCGATCGCTCTCAACCCTTTAACTGTGGTAGATATTATCAGTGGGGCGATAATTGATGTAGCTATGATATTGACTTTATCAAGGTTATATGGTATTCAGATGAGTCAAACTGGAGCAGTAGATTTATTGCAAAAGATAGCTATTAGTATGGGTGGTATAACTGCCAGTGAGTTAGTGGCAAATCTGGGACTAAGTTCTCTGAAAGGATTATTGGGTTTGGCTGCACCCGTTACTGGGGGCTTGTCTTTAGCACCTTACTTGTCTGTAGCAGTGACTCAAGCGGCAGTGGCAGGTTTATCATCTTATGGAATTGGGCAAATAACTAAAACATATCTTGCTAATGGTGCATCTTGGGGAGAGGAAGGTCCGAAAGCTGTAGTGAGCCATATTTTGGCATCTTTGGATGAAAATTCGATTATGGGTCGTATTAAAGATGAGTTAATTAATAAGTTGAAAATCAAAGATTTCAGTCAGAATCAACAACAGCAAAATTAGTAGAGATTAACTAGGGTTTGCTGATATCTGTCAATGCTTTTAGATTTAATCAGTCAGCCCTACTTATAAAACGTTTTTTTTATTATATTTTTATTATCAGAGTTGACATAACTAAAATAAAAGTTACCATTAGTACAATGAATATGACAGCCAAAACTAATCTCAAAAATCTAATTTCTTGTCATATTTTTTAGTTAATACCAATTTCATTAACTCAGACTAAACTATTTATCTTATACAATAACGTGAAATAATTTCCTTAAATTACTGTAGTGTCAAAGTTTTGAGCCTATAAAATCTTAATGCCTGACTTTTAACTTTTGTAATTTTCTCGAACATTTGCTCTGAGAAGACTTTTGATCTTTTTCTTTCCTCTTTCTTTTAAACTTTTGCCTCTGTTCCTTAACTTCCGGAGGCGGACCATAATCTCCTCTTGAGAAATAAATTCGCTCTACTCGATGTTGCGACTCAACCTCAATCCACAGACGAGCACCTCCGGCTTGACTTCTGTTAGGCTGGTGTGGCTGATAGACTATTTGGCAAGGTCCGTTTATTTTTAGGGCGTGGCAATAATCTTTTTTATCTCCTACTTTTACAGCAATTGCGGGATAAGAAGTTTCATTATCTCGGTTATAGTCAATAGTCTTTCGTAGAACATGAACAAATGTATTTCCTGTACGTTCAGCCTTGTTCCAAGTTCCTTCAGGACCGCGACGACCGGGTATAATTTCTGGTACTCCGCGACTGTTAAGAGGAATCATCCATAACCTTTCGACCTTATAAGCTCCTACCACTCTACCTTGTTGGAGTAGTATACGCAGTCTACCTGTAGATATGTTAAGTAAAAATGCTGCTTCTGTTGTATATACTTCTGTAGTCATAACTAGATCGTTATAGTATTGGTTTCTAATTTACTATTTTGTTAAATATTTCATAGCCTATTATATAAGTATTTATGCGATGTAAATCATCTTCATTTACCTTTCTGGTTAATTAGATTCTCAGGAAAATAGTAAGCATAAAGACTTAACTGTTTACTCCTTTTGACCACTATTATTTTCTCCCAAAAATGTCAAAAAAGACCAGATATTCAAGAAGCAATTGATAGTGGAAAAAGACTTATAAATACTCCTCCTAAAATCTATGTTGTGCCTTGTTGTAGGGGAAGCAGGAGATAGTAAAGAGTCTACAGAATAAATTATACAAGCTTATCAATTATCTGTGAATTTTTGGTATGATTTCTTAAATTTTTTTTTTTTTTTTTAGATATAGTTCAACTTTAAACATAGGGAGAACGGGTTATAGAATTTTGAGGTTTCCCATTCTCCCAGATCAAAAATTTTGGCAGAACTTTTAATGACTATTTATTCTTAGTTTTAAACTGTTCTAACCATTCTTGAATTTGAGAAGAAGCAATATCTCGTCCTCCCAAACCAAAAGCCAAAGCAATAGCTACTGCCATTGCTCCCATGAAAAGTCCAAAAGCTAGATTGACAATGCTAGTAGCAATGCCCATTTGTTGCAAAGCCATAGCCGAGACTAATACAATAATCCCAATCCGAGCAAGCTGACCCAAAAGTTTGGCTTGGGAATTACCAGAACTGGTAATTAAGTTATAAGCAAGGTTAGCCAAGTACAGACCTATAGCCAACACCACCAAGCCATAAAGAACCCGACCTGCAATATAAATTACAACATTGACAATATTGCTCAGAGCCTCAAGTTGCATAATCTGAGTAGCGGAAACCGTAGCAAAAAGGATAATACCCACAAAAGCTACAATACCAGCAATTTCTGATGGAGTCCGCGTAGTAGATTCAGCGCCAGGAGTACCAGATTGGCCCTGAATTACACTTGCATTTGGGTCACCAGATGGGGAGGATGATGGAGCAGAACTTAAACCAAGCCAATGGAAAAGGTTATTAAAGCCAATGCTAGTCAGAAGATTGGTAATTAAATCTTTAACAAATTGACCAACAAAGTAAGCAATAATCAGAACTACAACAGCAGCAAAGATTTTGGGGACAAATGTCAGAATATTGTTGAGCATTGCCACTGCTGGTAAAGTAATGGCCGCAATATCCAGAGCACTCAGAGCAGCGATCGCTACAGGAATCAAAATTAAAACATAGACAACTGTGCCAATAATCGCAGAAAGATTTTGACCCCCACTGGTTCGACTCATGCCCAACCTGTTGCCCATTTGGTCTACACCAGTAGCAGCTAGAAGATTGGTGACAACTTTCTTAACCACAGTAGCGAGTAACCAACCAACTGCTCCTAGAATAACAGCCTTAAGAATCCTAGGAAGGGCTTGCAATATTTGGTCAATCATGTTCTGAACAGGTTGTAGAGCAACCTGTAGTTGCAAAGCTTCCAGAATTATTGGCAAGAATAGCAAGAAAATCAACCAATAGATAGCATTAGCAATGGTATCGCTAATATCCACTTGACTTTCTGTTTGTCCATCACCAACTTGCTGATTCAGACGGTCATCTAAACCAAATGTCTTAAGTCCTCTGCTTACTCCTAATTTAGCTATAGTTGCCACTAGCCAGGCAATACCTAGCCAAATTAGGGCAGCAGCTATATTAGGTAAGAAGCTTGTTATTTCTGTGAGGAAAGCATTTAGAGGTTGAGAAACTGCGGTAAGGTTGAGCTTGTCAAAGAAAGCTATCAGAACAAAGATCATTATGATCCAGAACACCAAAGAGGAGATCCATTTCTCCACAGGTAAATTCTGGCCTTGTTCCTGACTACCTGTTACCCAACCAGCAATTTTGTTATCAATATTAGTCTTCTTGAATAGTTTTCCAACTATGCCGGAAATAATCCAAGCCACTATCCAGCCAACGACTAGAATTGCAATAGCTGTAACTGTGTCCCAAATTCTGATTTGATTAATATTTTGGGACAACTGATTTAAAGGATTTACTTCAGCTTGTGCCAAAATATCTGAGGCTAAGATCAGATTAGCCTGAATTGGCTCGCCGAGATTGATTGATTGTGTAATGCTTTGCCAAGTGCCATTCATGGTTTTCTTGGGTTAATGTGAGTTTTAATTAGCAATCGTGAGATTACCGGTATATGTCTAATAGCTTGAAGGTAACTATGTCATTTAGTCAAGTTTTCGAGCAATCTATTTTAATTCGTGCCAGTGCCACTATTGTAGAACGTTGTATTACGGATAACATTCTCATGCACAAGTGGTTAAATCCTATGCTACGTTGTGAAGCTGTGGGTAATTGGAATACATTTGTAGGAAGTCGTAGTCGATTCATCATAAATGTTCCCTTTTTGCAACCCTCTCTATATAGTGTTGTAGCCGAACGAGAACCTGGTTTAATTGTTTGGGAATTTCAAGGTTTTTTCCAAGGTCGCGATCGCTGGGAATGTCAACCCGAACCTGAAGGTACTCGTTTATTAAATCGTTTTGAATTTGAGATACCTAATCCTTTAATTAAATTTGGTTTTAATCAGTTTGCTGCCTCATGGACAAAAGCAGATATGGAAGCTCAACTACGACGCTTGAAGAGAGTGGCAGAGGAACAATACTATCAGTAAATTACGCAGGTGCAGAGACTTTTGACTATGTTCTCTGCACCTTTTTAATTAAGTTAATTAAAACTCAAAAATTTTAACTAATTTCAGATTATTCACAGAAGATTTTTTGTATTTGTGGTTGTTCTCTAACAAAATCTAGTCCTCTTTTGGCAAATTCTATAGCCTGTACAAAAAATTCTTCAATACCTTTAGCATCAATGACAATTGTATCTGTCCATTTAAACTTTTGTACCAGTTCTAAAAATGATACTTCTCCATCAGCAATAATATTATTAATTGTGTCAATAATATCATTAGCTATTGTAGTTACATTATTATCGGGAGCAAACTTTCGACTAAATTCTTCAATGACAATTTTGCCATAACGGGATGCTAATAAGTTATCGACAAAATCAGGTTTAACCTCTAATTTATAACTTAAAATTTCCTGAACTTTATCAATATTTTCCTGACTAGCATTTGCCGTTAAAAATAGTGACTTTAATTGCTGAGATTGTGCTCCCGTCTCAGCAAAAGTTACTAGATCGGCAATCACAATAGGTATATTTAAAGAACCGTAAGTAATCTTAATTTCATCTATGGCATCTGCTGGTTGAGTAGTAAAGATTAAAAGACTAGAAAAAATTGTCAAAAATCCTGCCAAGGCAATGTAGAAAAACTTTGATATTCCTTGACTAAAACCAACAAAATTGAATAATTTTTTGCTCAATGCCCCTAAATTTAAAATGTTTTTCATTCTGCTATTCCTCACAAATTAATGACTACATTTGTCCAATGGATTTTTATTCTTGTGTCTAAAGTCTGAAATATTAGATATTAAGTTCCCCCAGCAATATTTCAGTTATAGATTTTGACTCATTTTAGCCAGTAATTGTCTAATTATCTCTGCATCATCAGCATGAGGATGACTAACTAGATAAGTTTCTAAATCTTGACGAGCTTCTGCCCAAAGATTTAGCTGATAATATAATATGCCTCGGTCTCGCTTTTCCATAACTGCATCTGGAAATAATAATAGAATCCGATCGATAGCTGCAATAGCTTTTAACCCCTGATTTCGGTTCAAATAAATTGCTTTAAGATTTGTCAACATTCGTACTAAAAACTGCTTGTTACTTACAGTTGCCAAAAACTGAGGCTTTAGTTCCACTGGTTGACCATAAATTTGGGCCAATCTTTCTTGACAATCTTGAGGAAAAAGAATTTCACCTTGATTAAAAGCATCTACATATATGCCAGCTTCTGCAAAATCAGGTCGGATTAAAAAATGTCCTGGCATTCCAATACCCACCATTGGAAAATTAATTCTCTTGGCAATTTCTAGATAAACTAGGGATAAAGTAATTGGAATTCCAGTGCGTCTTTCTATTACCTGATTGAGAAAACTATTCCTTGGGTCGTAATAGTCAATTGCATTTCCAGTAAAACCTAAATCATTATAGAGATAGTTGTTAATACTCTTAATAATCCGTAAAGGATAGAATGTTCCTGGTAATGTTTCTCTAACTTCATCTGCCATCGTATCCAGAGCATTAAGATATTCATTTGGGTCAAACTGTGTGTCATCTTCCAAAGTTAAATAAAGAGCAGCTTTAGCTAAATCTATTTTTTCATCAGGTTGATTAATTTCTGAATAAAATAACTGTCGATATTGTGAATAATTCATATTAGTACCTAGTTATAATTAAAATTATTTTTGACTTGGATAAGTCAGGAGTTATACCAATTCCCAAAAATAATGCTATACTCATTCAACACTTCAGTTATTAAGTAAAGAGTAAGGTTTAGTAATATTTTTTAACTATTAAACATCTCCAGAAAAGAGGGAATAGGGAATAGAGAGAATTAATTGATAATTTATGGCTCATAATTGATTTTATTTTTGATTTTTGGATAGGTCTATTATAGGGAGAAAGTGAAGATATCTTATTTCTAATTACCCCTCTCCCGCTCCCTGCTCCCTTATGCTAATAAAATGTAGCAAAACTTTGGAAATTTGGCATCAGAAGTCAGGAATTAGAATAGTTTTGCGTTTTCTGGTGACTATAAGCACTTATTCTTCTAAAAAAACACTTTGAGTAGTAGTTTTTTATGTTCTATACAAAAATAAGTTGACTAATAATTCTGATTACGATTAATATAGCTTTTTATATTACATTTTGAAGTGCAAAATGTAGGTTATAATAAAACGTTAGGGTAATTTTGCGTCAGCTAATCGTCCGATCATAATTTTATCACTACATCTATAGGACTACCTAATTATGAAATCGTCACTCGATCTCAACTTACCCGAAGCGTTAGAACCTTACCATGAAGCGATCGTTAATACCATTAAACCTTATTTAAAAATTGATATTAAACCTAATTCGACCCAATGGTGGCAAAGTAAATTTGGAGGACTTCCCTATTTACCTCGAACAATTAATTATCCAACTAATCAAAAGGGTGAATATTTAAAATTATTAGCACAACTTAACTTTTCAGAAATGCCTCGGTTAGAGAATTTTCCCGCTCAAGGAATTTTACAATTTTATATTGATGGTAATGATGCTCTTTATGGTTTAGATTTTAATGCTCCAACTAATCAAGATGGCTTAAAAATTATATATTTTGATAAAATTGTCGAAAACGTTAATAATTTAGTAACAGATTTTTATTTTTTAGAAGAGCATCAGGAAACTCCTATAAAGGGTGAGTTTAACTTAAGTTTTACCCATTATTATTCACCCATAGAGATAGATGATGCAGCTTTTCATCAGTATTTTCCTAATTTTAATGATGATGGTTTACTAGACATTTACGACAACTGGTTTAATCAGTATTTTTGGATTGATAGAAATGAGCATAAGCTAGGGGGTTATCCTAATTTTATTCAAGAAGATCCTCGTTTCAATCCTGAATATAAAGATTATATTTTATTATTGCAAATTGATTCAGATTATAAACGCCATGGCAAGACAAATTATATCTGTTGGGGAGATGCAGGAATTGGTAATTTTTTTTATTAAACCGTCTCAATTAAAAGCCTTAGATTTTTCTAAAGTTATTTATAATTGGGATTGTCATTAACATTGACAACCTGATAAAGAACTAATTTGTGTAAATAGGGGTAAATATAGCGAAGAAACTGTTAGCGAAAGTAATAATTTTATAATTTATAGTAATACAGATAACTGATAACTGTTCAAATACCATGACTTTTTCCAATCACCCAATGTCTTCTAAAGAAACGAGCTAAAGCTGATTCTTCTAAAGGTAAATAAATTGGTCTACCATGGGGACAAGTACGAGGGTTACGAGTAAGTTGCCATTTATTTAATAAACTTTGCATTTCTGGTAGACTTAAAGGAGTTCCATTTCTAATAGCACTACGACAAGAAGTAGCTACTTTAGCAGATTCTAGATCGCCTCCTTTACTAAGTTCAATTAAAGCATCAGCACAGTCATTTCTTTTGGCTAACATTTCGGGAGCAGTGCGAGTTGCCCAAATAGAATCTCCGAAAATTTCTACTTCTATATTTAAGCGTTGAAGTTGTTCTATTTGAGCTGAAGATAAATCATGCAAAATAATCGGAGTTGACAAAGAAATTATTTGCCAAGCATCGCATAATTCTTCATATAAAATTCTTTCATGGGCAATATGTTGTTCAATCAACCAAATCCCACTAGGATGTTCAGCTACTATATAAGTATTGTGTAATTGAGCGATCGCTTTTAATTCTATTAATCCTAATTCTTGATTTTTTTCTTCTGTATTATCTGGGGAAACTTCTATAGATCGACGAGTTTGATAATTGCCTGTATTTTCTGAGACTTTTAAGATTTTTTCCACTCTTTCTGACAAAGGAAATTCTGGCATAATGTCCGAACTAAATTGTAATGCTTTACCAATTACTAGATTGATTTGTTGTTGCCAAAAATTCAAATTATCTAGATAAATTTCAGTTTTGGCCGGATGACGGTTCCAGTTAATTTGATAGGGAAAAATTTGTAAATGAACAAAACAGACAGGATAGCGATCGCGAGGGCAAGTCCGCGCCAAAGAACTAATAATTATTTGTTCTAATTCTGGCACTTTTACCACCCTGCCATTAATAGCAATTTTTACCCAATCTGGTCGTCTGCGATGACATCTATCTGGCAAACCTAAAACTAATTCTAATGATTGTTTATCTGAAAATTGAGAATTTTTTTTTTGAGTAAAAGATAATTTATCAATACTTGCTTTTTCTACTTCTTGCTCCTCAATTTCCTGTTTAATATGCTGCAAATCATTCAATCTTATCTTAGATAAAATTTGAGGCAAAATTTGTTTTGCTGTAACACCAGGACTAATTTTTATCCATAGTTTACTATCTTGCCAAACTTGCCAAGTAATCTGAGGATAACAAAGTGCCATTTGCTGAATAATTAATTGTATACCCCGCATTTGTTGTGCAGGAGAAGGCATTCCTTGACGACGTACAGGCCATTTACCAAAAAGATTAGAAACTTTAACAATAGTGCCAGAAGCAATGGCAACTCTTTCAACTTCAACAGCTTTGCCTTGAGAATTATAAATAACTCGCCAACCTTCACTTTCATTGCCTAAAATAGGTGATTTAGGACGACTTAATATTTCTAAATTTGAGAGATTAGCTAAACTGTGAAGTGCCTCTCCACGAAATCCCAAACTGGTAATTTTTGTGAGGTCTTGAAGATCGCTAATTTTGCTCGTACTATGTGCGGTTGCTGCCTGTTTTAAATTAGCTAAATCTATACCAATGCCATTGTCAGATATTTGCACTCGCCACTGTTCTGATATGATAGAAATGATGATTCTAGTTGCACCAGCATCTAGAGAATTTTCTACTAATTCTCGTACTACTGCCCCTAAAGAATCAATCACTTCTCCTGCAGCAATTAAATTGACAACTTCCTTCGGTAAGGTTTGAATTTTAGATACCATTTATATAAAAGCAGTAACAAAAGCTTCTAGTTATGTGGGACATAATTTGCTATATTAGTTAGGTTAATTATTAGATATCTCCAAGAATAAAAAATAAAATTAATTATCGTGCAGAAATCATCAATTATTTCCCCCTACTCCCTACTCCCTACT
>CAJICP010000091.1_pt1 | contig 12655 bp, 8 predicted proteins | sample 9199641 | NCBI WGS metagenome assembly CAJICP01 (sample SAMEA7708340, study PRJEB35096) | sediment metagenome | biome: marine neritic benthic zone biome [ENVO:01000025]; feature: sediment [ENVO:00002007]; material: shallow marine sediment [ENVO:03000034] sea grass bed [ENVO_01000059] ... | reverse complement strand
GCTGATGTCAATGGAAGTTTAAACATATTACGAAAAGCAGTCCCAAACGCTTTTAGCAATGGGATAGAGGGTGTTGTAGTTCACCCCGTTAAGGTAACACTTAATTAAAACTAGGTCAAGGAATATTTTTCTATAGATTTAGTAACTATGATAGCTGTTGAGTTTAACAATAACAAGATACCATAAAGAGTGCTAATTTTCATGCAGACAGAAGCTTTCAGTGAGCTTTTTCCTTTATTTAAGGGAGCCAACCCAGAAACCTTGGAATGGCTCCTCTCCGTTGCAGTAAAACACGAGTATCCCTCAGACAGAGTAGTCTTAATGGAAGATGCTTGGGGTAATGCTGTTTACTTCGTGGTATCGGGCTGGGTCAAAGTCAGACGCAGGTTGTCAGGGGACAATTCAATTGCACTCGCTATTCTGGGGAGAGGAGATTTTTTTGGTGAAATGGCCATTCTAGATGAATCACCCCGCTCAAATGATGTTGTGGCCCTATCTCCAGTCCGTTTGATTAGTATTTCGGCTCAAAGATTTATTCAAACTCTCTTCAAAGACCCTCAGTTACATCACCGAATGCTCCAATTAATGGTTAAGCGTCTCAGGCAGACAAACGTTCGTTATCAACTGCGCCATAGACCTCCAGCAGTAAAACTGGCTAATACATTAGTAGAATTAGCCGAAAACTACGGTCAGACTACGGAAAAAAGCTGTGAAATATTTAATATTTCTGACCAAGATTTAGCTGATGTAACAGATATTACAATTGAAGAAACTAGCAAAATTATGGCAAAATTACATACTAAGGGTTGGATTAGTAGAGACCCAGAACATCAGGTAATCTACTTACTTAATCTTAAACATTTAATGCATTTAGCTAGTCAGTAAACTAGATTAATGATTTTTGACGCACTAAAATTTCTGAAAAGAAGTAAAAAATTGATTAAATTACAGCTATTATTTTTGTCTGAAAATTTACATCAAAATCCTATATTGATATTATCTTAAAAAGAATCATAAAATATATATACTTAAGTCAAAATCAAATAGTTCATATCAAAAATAAATAACTATGGCTGAAGCTAGAATAGTACCCCTCAGTCCCACAATTACAACACCAGCAATTCAATATAAAGTATCTATGCCTCATCCAGAATTACATCTGTTTGAGGTTAGTCTGTCTGTCAGACTTGAACAACTATCTTCCTCATTATTACAAACGTCTAAAAAACTGGATTTAAAAATGCCAGTATGGACACCAGGGTCTTACTTAATCAGGGAATATGCTAAACATTTGCAAGATTTCTGTGCCTATAGTGAAAATGAACGACCTTTAGGTTGGCAAAAACTTAGCAAAAATCATTGGCAAATAGAAATATTAGGAGTCTCTGAAGTAATAGTTCAATACAAGATATTTGCTAATGAATTAACAGTGCGTACTAATCATTTAGACTCTACACATGGTTATTTTAATGGTGCAGCTTTGTTCTTTTATATTCCTGAATGCGAGAAAAATCCGATTAGAATAAAAATTATTCCACCTAAACCTAATTGGCAAGTAACTACATCTTTACGAGAGATTCCCGAGACAGAAAATACATTTGAGGCAGCAGATTTCGATACTTTAGTAGATAGCCCTTTTGAGATAGGTACTCATCAATTATATCAATTTGAAGTAGAAGGAAAAACCCATCAATTAGCTGTTTGGGGGAAAGGTAATGCGGAACCAGAAAAGCTAATTCCTCAGATACAAAAAATTATTGAGGTAGAAGCAGAGTTTTTTGGTGGTTTGCCTTATGAAAAATATTTATTTCTATTACATATATCGGGGCAAGGTTTTGGTGGTTTGGAACATAAGTTTAGTTGTTCCTTAAATTATCCTAGATTCGGTTTTAAGAATAAGGAAAAGCACGATCGCTTCATGCAGTTAGTTGCCCATGAATTTTTCCACTTGTGGAATGTTAAGCGCATCCGACCTAAAGCATTAGAAGTGTTTAATTATGAACAGGAAAACTATACGCCTTCTTTATGGTTTTGTGAAGGTACAACCAGTTATTATGATTTGTTAATTCCTTTGAGAGCTGGTATCTATGATGTTAAAACTTTCTTAAAAGGATTAGGAAAAGAAATTACACTCCTACTAACAATAATAGGACGAAAAGTACAGCCAGTAAGTGAGTCTAGTTGGGATGCTTGGATTAAATTATATCGTCGGGATGCTAATAGCAATAATTGTCAGATTTCCTATTATTTAAAAGGAGCAATGGTATCTTTATTGCTTGATTTGTTAATCCGAGAAAAACATGAAAATCAACGCTCACTTGATGATGTAATGCGCCAAATGTGGGCAAAGTTTGGTAAGTCAGAAATAGGTTTTACTCCTGAACAACTACAAAGTGTAATTGAAGAGGTAGCAGAATTAGATTTGGGGGACTTCTTTGATAAATATATTGATGGTGTAGATGAGTTGCCTTTTGACGAATATTTAAGACCTTTTGGCCTGCGACTTCAAAGAGAAGATCATCAATGGCCTGATTTGGGTATGAATGTTGCTACAGAGAATGGCAAAGAAATAATTAAATTTGTTCAAGCTCAAAGGCCAGCACAGTTGGGGGGCTTAGATGCAGGGGATGAGTTACTGGCAATAGATGGTTTTCGGGTAAATGCAGATAAGTTGAGCGATCGCCTCAAAGATTATCAACCAGGAGATTCGATTGAAGTAACAGTTTTTCATCAAGATGAACTTATGACCCATAAAGTAACACTGGCTCACCCTAGCCCCAGTCGTTACCAAGTTGTACCAGTGAAAAAGCCCACGCCAAAACAAGAGGAAAATTTGGCCGGGTGGTTGGGAGTTTCTTTAGAGTCTATTTGATAACTGAAATTTTTTCTCCCTACTTCTGAAAGGAAATATTTAAAATTTGTCAACGATTGGATCATAACTATTTACTTGATGATAGGTTAAAAGTTGAGCTATGAATAGCGAATAATTGAGGAAAAATTTATGGCAGTGCAACCACCACCTCCCCCATCTATTACTCCACGCCAGATGAATTTGTTGCGGATTGTTGCTTATATGGCATGGTCTGACGGACAACTGGCAAAAGAGGAAGTTGATTTAATGTTGAATCGCTTCAGTAGTTTATTTGCTACAGGAGATTCCCAACAACAACTTCAAGAAGAATTACGGGATTATTTTATGCAAAATATCCCATTAGGGGAGTCAATTCCCAAATTAGAATCCCAACAAGAACGGGAACTGGTGCTAAAGTTAGGTTATGAAGTAATTGCTTGTAGTGCTCGTACTCCTGCAGAACCAAATATTAATGAAGAGGAAGAAGCTGCTTATGAAAATTTAAAGCAGTTGCTTAGTCTTCCAGATAATGTAGTAGAGCGTATAGAAACTGAGGCCAATACTGAACTTAATCAGCAAGAGGGAATAGTTGAGATGATGACTCGTGATCTACAGAAATTTATGCAAAATTAAATTGATTGATGGCAAAGACAGCAACTTATTTATTGTTGCTTTTTTTTACCAGATAGGGAAGTTGAAAGCCCCCGTTTTTTAACCGGGGGATGAAAACGAGGGAGTTGTTTAGACAAAACTTCTTTAGTTGGACTGTGTTATTATTCCATTATCGATTTTCCCAATTTAGCAAGTTTTAGTAGGTAAAAATAAAGACCTAAAATACATCTTCCCTCTTCCTTTGAGCGCAGCGAAGTTAAAACTGATAATTACGCTCGCTCACCCATAAACTTATAGGTACAGCTTTACCTTGAGAATTAACTTTTACTTCTACGACAAAAGGTATTTTACCTTTTGAGTTAAGACTACGTTGTACTTCCCGAATATCTTGATTAATTTTTTTCCGTCTATCCTCTGGCATATAATAAGTTTCCAAACCATATTTAACTCTCCACCCGTCAATTTTTCCTTGAATAGCTATCTGATTATCTGGCAAATTTTCCGGTATTTTTGCACTTACACTTACAGGTTGCCAAACTTTGGGTATATCTGAATTTTCTGTTGTTTCAGGTGCAGCTAAAATTACATAAATATTAGTTTTAGTGTCTGAAGAAAATCTGCCTGAAGTTTCCAATTTAAATTGATGCCAACCCGGAAGTTTACTTAAATTATCTTGGCGGGAAATGTCATAACTTAATACTTGATAATAGCCTCGCAAAAAATCATAAGGGTCTACAGGTGCAGTTTGTAAAATTACTGTTCTACCTGTAATTTGAGTGTAAATAGCTTGAGCAGGAACTGACAAAATTAATGCTAACTGCAAAGTTAAAGGCAAAAGAAACCGCCATATTGGTATTTGGTTTGTTAGAGATTTTGTTTTACTAATAGGTAGACTTAACTCTTCAGAATTATCCTGATGTTTATTTGATAAATGGCTTTGACTAAAAGGGTTAGAAAATTTCATTTTAATTCTCCTGTAGTTGATTTTAATTTTCGGGAAGTGTCAGATTAATAGTCGGGGGAGAAATACCTCCTACACCATCTAACTTTTTCCTTCCTGTTTACTTCTTCTATGGGTAAAGTTATCTATACTGAATCATGCAGATGTTGAGTTGATAAATTACTTTGACTAAAAGGGTGAGAAAATTTCATTTTAATTCTCCTATTGCTTATTTTAATTCAAGAAGTATTAGATTGACGGTAGGGGATAAATACTTGCCACACCATCTAACTTCTTGCTTCTTCCTTCTTGTTTCTTCCTTCTTCTAATGATAAATGACGTTCATACCATAAACCAGCAGCTATCACTCCTACACCACATAAAATAAACACAAAAGACTTCAATAATAATCCAGTATTGTACTCAAAAGTACGACTAACAATTTGTAAAGTCAGCAATGCTAAACCACCCCAAAAAGCACCTCTAATTCCTCGCGCCAATCCAATCCGAATTAAACCTGCTGCCAAAAGGAACATTTCTATATTGATTAGAAAAGTTGCTATTTCAGGAATTTCATTAATACTCAAATGCCAGAAACATAATATTGCTGTTCCAACAATAAAACCCAAAATTACACCACTGACCGAATCTAATCGCCAACTCTGAGAATCTCTTTTATTTGGTCGTGCCAAATACAACCATTCCCAAATAGTTAATCCCACAAATACTAAAACTTCAACCAAAGTGAACCAGTGAATTTCTGATGATGTCCCAGAATAATTTACTAATGAAAAATTCTGCCAAAAACCTCGAAAAGATAAACAGAAAAATCCAACACTCAAATACCAAATAGCTAAATTTTTTGCCACAGACTGAAAAATTCTGCTATCTACTTTAGGCAAAAGAATGTCATCATATCCCCACAATAAAGCAGGAGGTAAAGTTAAGGATATTGCTCCCCACAAACCATGATTTGATAAATCAACAATTCGGAACAAACTAATTTCTAAAGCTAGCAATATTATCAATGTAGCTAGAAAGAAAATTATTCGGGAACTGCACCAGTAAGCTAGGGGAATAAACAAAAATACTGCCACTAAAGCCATGTGTTCTATTATTAACTGTAGCCAGGAAAATTCTTCTGGATAAAATACAGTTGATAACCCCATTAAATAGCCTAATCCTATCAATAGAATAGCAATAATTCCCAGACTTGGTAATTGTAGACTATAAGCCATCACCAAAACTCCCAATCCCCAAACAAGATATAATCCGTAGGGAGAACCACCAATATGAAACATTTGAGCCATTAGTGCTATATTTGCCCCTAAAATTAACGCCCCAAATATTAATAGTCCCTGACCTAACCTTTGTTTTTGGTTGGTAGTATTTGGTAGAGTATTTGGTTGTCGCCAGAGATAAAAACCGAAAGTATTAACTCCGATAAATAAAGTTAATAGCAGAAGTGTTTTTACTTCTTTTGACCATTGTTGCCAGTTAGCAGAAACAAAAGTGATTATACCTAATCCCAGGAGAATACCACCCAGGGAAATAAGGATAGTAATAAAACGAGAACTAGCGGTTTTTTCTAAAGAGTCAAACTGGTAACGTTCTGAGATTTGTTCGTAGAGGTAATTATTAATTAATCCCTCTGTTTGCCATAGTTTCGCTTCTGTGCGGAGCTGGCGACGAAACTTTTCTGTAATCATTTTATTTCTAGAAGAAGTTATACCGTTTCAGGGAAGTCATGCATTCATGCCTTCAATAGTCTAACATTAAGATTTTATGGACTGAAAACTTTGACGTTACAGTAATTTCAGGCGATTATTTCACATCTAACAGTTTGTAACTATTTGTGATACCAATTCCCAAAAATAATGCTATACTTATTCAACACTTCAGTTATTAAGTAATAAGTAAGGTGCAGTAATGTTTTTAACGATTCTCAGCCTGAAGTAAAGATATTTTATTCCTAATTTCCCTGCTCCCAGCTCCGGTATCCCTGCTCCCTGTTCTCAAGAAGATGTAGCAAAAATGCGTGATATTTGGTATGACATCTTTAAAGTGAATTGGTATGAGAAAGTAATGTTAAATTTAAGTTTGGATAATTACTAAACTAACGAGCAAAAATTTTCTTTGAGTTGGTTTTTCTAGAATAGAGTGTAGGAAGCTTGAAAAAAAAATAGACAAGGTTTCTCTCAATCTCAATCTAGTGGTTTGTCATTTTTTATTTTGTGAGTAGGGATTTTGCCAGCATATAACTTTTAGCTTTTATTAACTCACAATTTTATGCTTGAGTGACTACTAGAGTGTTTCTCAGACTTTGTGAACTACAGTTGTTTTTCTTCTTTCCTATTCCCTGTTCCCTAAAACCTAAAATTTTATACCTTACTAGCATGAGAACTGATATAGAGATAATTTATATTTACCCAAACTTATATAAATTATCATGGAAATTGTTAATTTCCACTGAGATATAGATGCCAGTTTTAAAATTGCCACATTTCTGGGATTTTCTATTTGGGGAAACCGGGCTAATTTTATGATGAATTTATAATATTTATATCTACCTGAAGTTACCCGGTTTCTGAATATTTAGAGGAGTAAACTAAGTCCTGATTTAACAATTAATAACCCCACTATTAATCGTTAGTAGGATTTAACGGCGTGGCTAAAGTTCCATCTCCTCCTAATTGTTGACGACCATTACGAATAACCTTGAGCATATTCGTTAACTGCTGTTCAATACTACCAAGAACACGATCGGCATAGTCATCTGCACCCTTATGTATTTCATCACACTCGGCGATCGTTATAGCTCTCATTTCTTCGTATTCTTGTTGAGCTTGATCGCGAATTTGTTGTATTTCAGCAATAGTAGCTTGTTGAATTGCTTCACAATCTAACTGAACCTGATTTCTAAGCTGATCTGCTTCTGCCTTGGCCTGCTGAACAAGGCCCATTTCATTTAAAATTTGGGAAGCTCGTTGTTCAGCATTTTCAATAATCTCTTCAGCATAAAGTTCAGCTTCTTGAAGAATTTCATCTTTATGCCGAACAATCATTTCAGCTTCCTGAAAAGCAACTGGTAAATTCAGACGCACTATATCTAGCTGATCTAGTAATTGTTCTTCATCTATTAAAGTGCGTCCCACAAAAGGTATTCTAGGACTATCAAGAATAATCTCCTCAAGTCGATTTAGTTCTCGCTGGATATCTACTCCAGGGTAGCCACTGGTGGGTTCACCCTCGACATTTTGTCCACTTACTTCCGGTTCAATATTGGCTGAGTTTTGTCGTAACATTATCTAAGTGATTTAGTAACTGTTCTTTATCTATTAAAGTGCGTCCCACAAAAGGTATTCTAGGACTATCAAGAATAATCTCTTCCAATCGATCTTAGTTCCCGCTGGATATCGACTCCAAGGGAGCAACTGGTGAGTCCACCCTCAGTATTTTGTCTATTTACCTCTGGTTCAATATTGGCTGAGTTTTTTCGTAACATTTATATATATCAATGGCAATGTGCTGAGGAACGAGATGATCTACTGAGCCACCAAAATTGGCAATTTCTTTAACTACACTACTACTTAAAAAGCTATATTCGTTAGAGGTAGCCAAAAAAACTGTCTCTATTTCAGACGATAGGGTTTTATTTGTGTGGGCCATTTGAAGTTCTTTTTCAAAATCTGAAAGAACCCGGAGACCTCGAATCAGGACTTGAGCCTGTCGCATTTTTGCATAGTTTACCGCTAAACCATCAAAACTGGCTACCTCTACATTAGGTAAATGTGCTGTAGAATAACGAATTTGATTTAAACGTTGTTCAACCTTAAATAAAGGGGTCTTACTGGGATTTTGTAGTACGGCCACAATCACTTTTTTAAACAGTTTACAGCCTCGTTCTATAATGTCTATGTGACCGAGGGTAATAGGGTCGAAACTGCCTGGATAGATTGCAATCACAATATAGATATGTAAGAGTTACTGAAGTATTTTAGCAAGGTTTTTCACAGATTTATAATATCAGGAAGAAGGTTTTAGTTATCTAGGAGAGAAGGAAGAAGGTTGGTTATTTATATTTTAAACTTAATACTAATTTCATAAATTTTTGCAGAGCGTAAATTTGTTGGTAGGAGTTAGGTAAGCATTTAGCTATTAGAGGTCAGCTTTGATTTTTTTAATGAAGGGGGTAATAATTTGTTTAATTTATAATTTTAATTCTCGGAAATCTCTCAATACTAATTCCTCCTGCAAAGGAATAAGCTAATAGCTGATGGCTGAATGGTTATGGAACTAGGAATTAGAAGGTAGGTAGGTAGGAGTGCAAATATCTTAATAGTTTTGCAGATAATTTTACTGTAACTATTTTTTTAAATTTGATTTAACAACTATAAAAAACTTCAGGGTGTAAGGTAAAATTAACGAGTATGAATCAACAAAAGGCACTATCATTATTACGACAGGCTTTGAATAATCCTGCTGCTGAATTTCGTGATGGTCAATGGGAAACGATTGAAGCTATTACTGAAAATCAAAGCCGTCTTTTAGTTGTGCAACGTACTGGTTGGGGCAAAAGTTTTGTCTACTTTTTAGCTACTCGTTTACTTCGAGACCAAGGCAAGGGTATTACATTATTAATTTCTCCGCTTTTAGCATTAATGAGAAATCAAATTACTGCAGCAGAGAGAATTGGAATTAGAGCCAAAACTATTAACTCCAGCAACTTGGAAGAATGGGAGGAAGTGGAAAATGATTTAATGGCAGGAAAAGTAGATATCTTATTAATTTCTCCAGAAAGATTAGCTAATGAAAATTTTAGAGAAAATATCTTAATTCCCATAGCTAAAAATATCGGGTTATTTGTAGTTGACGAAGCTCACTGTATTTCTGATTGGGGGCATGATTTTCGTCCAGATTATCGACGCATTGTCAGAATTTTACAAGCTTTACCAATAAATATTCCTGTGCTTGCCACTACTGCTACTGCTAATAATAGAGTTGTTGATGATATTGTTGTTCAACTAGGTGAAAATATCGAAATATTTAGAGGTAGTCTCATCAGAGAAAGTCTGAGCTTACAAAATATTTATCTACCTTTTCCTCCTGCTCGTTTAGGTTGGTTAGCAGAACATTTACCTAATATTCCTGGCAGTGGAATTATTTACACTTTAACTGTCAGAGATGCGGAAAGAGTTACTAACTGGTTAAAGTCTCAAGGAATAAATGTAGCAGCTTATCATAGTAAGAAAAAAGAAATGCGAGAAGAATTAGAACAGCAATTACTTAATAATGAAATTAAGGCATTAGTGGCAACTGTAGCTCTAGGAATGGGTTTTGATAAACCAGATTTAGGATTTGTTATTCATTATCAACGTCCTGGTTCGGTGGTACATTACTATCAACAAGTAGGTCGTGCTGGTAGAGCGGTAAAAGAAGCTTATGGAATTCTTTTAAGTGGTCAAGAAGATGAAGAAATTACCGATTATTTTATTCGGACTGCTTTTCCTCCAGAAACTCATACTCAAGCAATTTTAGCTGCATTAAATCAGGCAGATGATGGTCTTTCTATTCCGATGTTAGAGGAACATTTGAATCTTACTAATGGGCAAATAAATAAAGTTTTGAAGTTATTATCTATTGAGACTCCATCCCCAGTCAAAAAAATTGACTCAAAGTATTATGCCACTCCAATTAATTATCAACATGACAGAGAAAAAATAGAAAAATTGACTCAAATACGTCATCAAGAACAAAAGCGAATGTTAGATTATATGCACAGTCAAGAATGCTTGATGCAATTTCTCAGAAAAGAGTTAGACGATCTAAATCCAAATCCTTGCGGTAAATGTGCTATTTGCTTAGGAAAATCGCTTTTCTCAGAGAATATTTCGTCAAAAATTGTGACTGAAGCTGTAAAATTTTTACGACGTAGCGAACAAATTATTGAACCTCGTAAACAATGGCCTAAAAGTCAAAAAGCCTTCTCAGTATATGATTTTAAGGGCTTAAAAATCCCTCAAAATTTGCGTGCTGAAGAGGGGCGAGCGCTATCTTTATGGAATGATGCTGGTTGGGGTGAACTTGTGAAAAAAGGAAAGTATCAAGAGAAATACTTTGACGATAGTTTAGTTCAAGCTACATACAATATGATTCAACGTTGGCAACCTCAATTTTTTCCCACTTGGGTGACTTGTATTCCGTCTTTAAATCGTCCGGAGCTTGTTCCTAACTTTGCTCAAAGTCTTGCTAATAAATTAGGTTTACCTTTCGTACAATGTGTGAAAAAAGTTCGTTACACTGGTCTACAAAAAGATATGAATAATAGCCACCAACAAGCTCATAATTTAGATGGTGCATTTGAAATTAATAATTGGGAAGGAATGAGTGGAAATGTGTTTTTAGTGGATGATGTTGTAGACTCACGTTGGACTTTTACTGTCGTTACAGCACTTTTAAGAAATTCTGGCAGTGGTCAAGTTTTTCCTTTAGCTTTAGCCATTCATCAACTATCAATATAGAAATAGAATTAGAATGATAAATATAGTATTTTTCAAGTGAGTAAGGTAAATTGTTTAACTTTAAGCCTTCCTTTTTAAGAGCCGTCGGGCTATTCCATTCTCAGGCTTTCCAATTTTATAATTCCTTTTACTTCTTCCTTGTTATACCAAATTCAAAAAAGATAGTTACAGTAAAATTGTCTGTAAAACTATTAAGATATTTGCCCTCCTCCTAACACCTAACTCCCAACACCTAGCACCTACCAAAAAACCCAATGTAGCAACATTTTATGAAATTGGTATTACTTCTTCCTTTGAGCAAGGTAAATTGTTCAACTTCAAGTCTCCCTTTTTAAGAACATTAGGGTTATTCCATTCTCAGGTTTTCCAATTTTATAACTCCTTTTTTTAGTCATGGAAAAGACGAGTTTCACTACTCGCACTGAAAGTTTAATCCCTAACAAGTCATCATTTTAAAACCTCGAAAACCCCCGAAAGTAAATTACTTATATAATGGCAAAAGTCATCTTTTTCCTCTTACTTATTCTTTCTTATTTCTGCCTTACATTATTAGAGAAAAATGTTTAATCATGTTTTATCCCCAGACTCACAAGCAATTTTATTATTGTGTGCTAGTTTCGGTCAAAATAGAAATATCCAGCCGCAACCTTTAACCCTAAGTGAGTATAATCGACTTGCCAAAATTTTAATTGAAAATCAACTCAGACCAGGAGATTTACTAAGTGCAAAGGGATTAGATATACTGCCAAAAATTAATGATGAAAAATTAAACTATGAGCGGTTAGTAGCTTTATTAGAAAGAGGTGGAATGTTGGCTATTACTATAGAAAAATGGGTCAGTCAAGGTTTATGGATAATCACAAGAAGCGACAAAAATTATCCTAGAAGATGGAAGCTAAATCTGCGACATTTAGCACCAGCAATTATTTATGGTGTAGGAAATATGGAATTATTAGAACAAGGCGGATTAGCTATAGTGGGTTCTCGTGATATTAATGAAGAAGAAATTGAGTATACAAAAAAAATCGGAAAAGTTTGTGCATCTCAAGGAATTAATATTATTTCTGGCGGTGCAAAAGGCATAGACCAAGAAGCAATTTTAGGAACATTAGAAGTTGGCGGTACTGCCGTTGGAGTTTTGGCAGATAGTTTAAATAAAGCGTCTGTTTCTGGAAAGTATCGTGACAGTATTAGAGCTGGTAAACTAACTTTAATTTCTACTTATGACCCTAATGCTAGATTTACTGTTGGTAACGCAATGGGTCGGAATAAATATATTTATGCTTTATCTGATTATGCTTTAGTAGTAAGTAGTAGTTTTGGTAAGGGTGGCACTTGGGCAGGTGCTACAGAAGTTTTGGATAAATATCAGAAAATACCTGTATTTGTGAAAATGCAAGGAATAGTTAAAGAGGGAAATCAAGCACTTTTTGATAAAGGAGCAAAGTCTTTTCCGACGGAGCCTTGGAATAGTAATTTAAAGCGACTTTTGTCAGTTAAGGATTCTCCGGAAACAAGAGATTATGCTTCTCAATTAAAGCTGAATTTTTCTCAGTCAAAAAACTTTCAAGAATTAGATACTCAGACAAATATATCTACAAAAATAAGTCGGTCAAAAGTTGATAATTCAATCCCATCGGCAAATTTATCAGATGCTGAGAGTCAGACAAATATATCTACAAAAATAAGTCGGTCAAAAGTTGATAATTCAATCCCATCGGCAAATTTATC
>CAJICP010000741.1_pt1 | contig 12725 bp, 11 predicted proteins | sample 9199641 | NCBI WGS metagenome assembly CAJICP01 (sample SAMEA7708340, study PRJEB35096) | sediment metagenome | biome: marine neritic benthic zone biome [ENVO:01000025]; feature: sediment [ENVO:00002007]; material: shallow marine sediment [ENVO:03000034] sea grass bed [ENVO_01000059] ... | reverse complement strand
CCAATACCTGCCGAAAATGGTTCTACTACTGAAATGGCCAAGGCTGTAGCAACGGCTGCGTCTACTGCGTTTCCACCTTTTTCTAGCATTAACTTTCCTGCTTCACTAGCTAGGGGATGAGCCGATACTACTATACCTTCTTGGCTACGTTTTAATTCTGCTAGGGGTAGAGATTTTGTGGAGTTTGAAGTACAGCCAAATATTGATATAGAAACAGCTATACAACTAAATATTAGTATTTGGCTTTTAGTCTGAGGAAATCTAATCTGAGGCATTTACCAATGATTTATTTGTTGAAAAAAAAGGAAGAAGGCTTTAGCTATCTAGGAGAGAAGGGAAAATTCGATCGGGATACTCAAAGAAGCCGCTCCGCGTCTACAAACCCCAATCAATTGTAGACACCGTGTAGACGGTGGGGTATTAAAGCCATAAGGGAAAAGATCGTACTTAAAACAAAAATTAAAAAATATATTAAAAATATCCACAAGATAACTTGCCAATCAATTAATTGAATATGTCAAAATATAAAAAATTGCCTTAAAATTTTCTTAATGACTATTACGATTTTATTACAAAATAATACTGTTTCAGATTTTTGTGATTAAGTTAGGCTTTTGTTAAACACAAAGTAATTCTTAAACTGTATTCAAAGTACAATAAAATTTAATAATTTTTTTACCACTAAATCTTGTAATTGTCAAGTAAAAACTTTAATAGTTTTAAATTATGGAATGGCTTGAAATTTCTGATAATTGGGTCCTAATACCTTCTCACCCCAAGGCAGTTATACATTTTTTGGGCGGAGCGTTTATTGCAACTGCACCTCATGTAACTTATCGGTGGTTATTGGAAATTCTAGCAAATCAAGGGTATGCAATAATAGCTACTCCTTTTGTCAATACCTTAGATCATTCAGCAATAGCTAAAAATGTTCTCAGCAGTTTTGACAGTTGTCTTAATCATTTATATGCTACTAGGATACTCAGGAAAAAATCTCTACCTATATATGGCATTGGGCATAGTATGGGATGCAAATTACATTTACTTATAGGCAGTTTATTTTCTATACAAAGAGCTGGCAATATTCTGATATCATTCAATAATTTTGCAGCTCGTGATGCAATACCCCTAGTAGAGCAAATATCTTCTGTAGTGAAAGTAGAGTTTACTCCTTCCCCACAAATGACAAACCGCCTGATTCAAAAGAGTTATGGAATTCGGCGGAATTTATTAATTAAATTTAATGATGATAATATAGATCAGACACTTCGTTTGAGTGATTTGTTACGACTACGCTTTCCCGGTATGGTCACAGTTCAGAGATTAAACGGAAACCATTTAACACCGTTGGGTCAAGATTTAAGTTGGTCTGTAGGACAAGTATATACCCCTATAGATGCAATTGGTCAATGGGTCAAACAAGAAGTTTATCGGGACTTAAATCAACTTAAACATGAAATCCTACTTTGGCTGAATCCATTGGCACAAATATTATAGCTTTATAATGGTAAATTCCAGATTTATGAACTATCACAATCAGAAGTGTCATTCTGTTATTGGGGATATGGCCAATATTTTTTAGCAATTAACAAACAGTTACGATTGTCAGGCTTACGGGTATAACTAATATGGTCTGCTATAGCATACATTAGTTTTATACCCCGCCCACCAGGACGAAGCATATCTGTTTGAGGTGGTTGCTGTTTTAGCCATTCTAGCAAGTCAAAAGGCTGACCATAATCCCAAATTCTAATTTCCATTTGGTCAGAAAACATTGTAACTTCAATGTCTATAGGTGTTTCTCTCGGTAAATATTTATGGGCATGGCGAACAGCATTAGTAAAACCTTCAGCCATAGCTAACTCACACTCTAACCAAACTTTTTTCGGAATTGGTGATTGGTGCAACTGCTCAAACCATGATAAAATATTGTCGTTTTCTCCCAGGTCTGAACAAACTTGTAAATTTGCTTGACGAAACCTTGGTAATTCATCAGAGTCTTTTATTTTAGTCACACTTCTATCTTAAGTGATTAGATAATATTTCAGATATATTCAGGACTTACCCAGGCGAAGCTGCCAAACCCGGTTTTTTCGTAGATGTCTATTGTTAAAAACAACGATTTATCCTATAAACCGGGTTTCGCGTGCGTAAGTCCTAATATTGTAGAGTATCTGTCGATCAGAATTTGAGTATTTCCTAACCAAACCAACAGAAGTAATATCATAGCTTCACACTGACAAAATTCAGATTTTGATAGAATCTGAATTATCATTTTGAACTTGGGGATATAACCAATAATTAATTTTTGGCAATTAACAAACAGTTAGGATTTTCAGATGTACGGGTATAACTAATATTATCTGCTATAGCATACATTAGTTTTATACCCCGCCCACGATCGTCCCAGATATTGTTTATACCAGAGTGCTGTTTGAACCATTTCGCCTACTCAAAGGTCTGGCCATAATCCCAGATTTTAATTTTTCTGTGGTCAGAAAACATTGTGACTTCAATGTCAATAGGTGTTTCTCTAGGTAAACATTTATGGGCATAGCGAACAGCATTAGTAAAACCTTCAGCCAAAGCTAACTAATACTCTAAGCAAACTTTTTTTGGAGTTGGTGCTTGATGCAACTGCTCAAACCATGACAAAACTTTGTCATTTTCTCCCCGATCTGGACAAACTTGCAAATAAGCTCTACGAAACGTTGGTAATTTCTCAAAACCTTTCACGTTATTCTTATGTCTTAATTAATTATATAATATTTCAGGTATATTTTAAGTTATATAATGGATTATTTGTATAAAATTCATGTAAATAATTAAAATTATAAACTCCTGGTGGTCTAATCACTTTTATGTCGGCTTTAGCCGAAACGGTGAAATGTTTAACTAAGTCCATGATATATAAAATTTTGGTTATTGATGATGATACTACCATTCAGGAATTGCTCAGAAGAGTTCTTCGGAAACAGGGTTATGAGGTGACAGTAGCAAGTAACGGTGAAGAAGGTTTTCAACAGGCCAAACTCCTGCAACCTGCTTTGATTATCTGCGACTGGATCATGCCACGACTCACGGGAATAGAAGTATGCCGCAAGGTTAAAGCCAGTTCTGATTTGTCCACTACTTTCTTCATTTTATTAACTTCTTTAGGAACGGTTCAAGATCGAGTCAAAGGTCTTGATGCTGGTGCTGATGACTTTATTTCTAAACCCATAGAAATGAATGAGCTGACGGCTCGGGTCAGAGCTGGACTGCGACTACATCAGCTTTCTCAAGACTTACAGACTCAAAAGCAAATACTAGAAGCAGAGTTAGCTGAAGCTGCTGACTATGTGCGTTCTCTCCTACCAGAACCCTTAACTAAACCAGTAAAAGTTGAATCAAAATTTATTCCTTCTCGCAAGTTAGGGGGAGACTGTTTTGATTACTATTGGTTAGATGAAAATTACTTGGCTGTGTATTTACTGGATGTAGCTGGCCATGGTTTACGGGCTGCACTTCCTTCAGTTTCAGTTTTGAATTTGCTGAGGTCAAAGGCCATACCTAATTTAGATTACCATCAACCTAGTGATGTACTTAGAGCTTTAAATAATACTTACCAGATAACTTATCAAAATGACAAATACTTTACTATTTGGTATGGCGTGTATAATTGTGATCGAGGTCAACTGGTTTATGCGAGTGCTGGTCATCCCCCGGCTGTTTTAATCTCAGGTGATGGTCAGCTAACTAAGATGAATAAATTGAAAACTCCGGGAATGCCCATTGGTATGTTTCCAGAAGCTACTTATATAGATGATTCTTGTGTAGTGGAAAAGTCTAGCTCCCTCTATATATTTAGTGATGGTGTTTATGAAATCTCTCTACCCGGAGGTGGGATTTGGGGCATAGATAACTTTATTAATCTAATTTTAGAATACCATCAACATGGTTATTGTCATCTAGATCAGATATTAGACTATGTGCGAGAGTTGAATTGTAGTGACGTATTTAGTGATGATTTTTCTTTGCTAAAAGTTGTTTTTGCTTAGGCTGTTTATGTATGCTCAAGTTATTTAAGTTTAACGCTTTTTCCCAGACTTATTGTTGAGCAGGATATCTCTAGTACCTGATTGGGACTAAATTAATTACTACTAAGTCTTGATTTTTTTCTATACCACAAAACAACTCTCATTTTCATAACAGAGTTGAAGAGGGAAAGCTCATGTACATTTAAACTGGGATAACAAAATTACCTTGATTTTTGATTTTCCATCTCCATACTCCACCTTCTAAAAAACCAGGGCATTGGTGAGGTGCAAATGATTTCACGGCTCACCCATTTCAATTTGTAGTTGCATGGAAAGTTGATGTTTGGCCCATAACTTATGAGTTAGGATTCCCTAATATAAAATCCAGTTATACAGTAATTGCAAAATTACTTCCTCTTAATTGTTCTTACAAATTATATAATTCAATAGTTCAAATCCTTTCTTTCTTCTGTACGTCGCCCTACCGACGGCGACCCTACCTGACTCCGAGCGTGATACGATAATTAATTACCCGGATTCTATATAAGTATAAGTGGGCTTTCCGACCTTGAAAAAGTTGACTACGTGCGAATAAGATTTAGTTTAATAAAACTAGCAACTCGTCGCCAATGACTCCAATTATGCTTATTAACATCCTCCGGTCTTAACAAGTATTGTGGGATTTTTTCTGATAATTTTAAAGCTCTACGACCAATAACTAAACTAGCAGCAGTTCCACTACGATCTATTTAGCCTTATGATTAATCATTCCAATTACGCTAGTAAAAGCAGGATTCAATTGAATTAGTTGAACCCCAAATCTTCTACATCGTGACTCTAAAGCTTCTCTAAAAAAACCAGTAGATAATAAGATAAACATCTCATTATCAACTTTACTTTCTTTGCTAATCTTGGCTTTTTTCTTAGTAAAATCAAGAGATTCAATTGCTATGGCACAGTCAAAAAAATCTACTATCTCGACAACTTGACAAACTATATTTCTCTTATGTGCTTGTCGTTGCCCTGTAGTTTGATTTTTCCATTGTAATGGTAATTCTTTTAAATACTCAATATTTCCATCCCATTTTACATAAGTAAGTGAAATTATATCGGCATTAAAATCAATTCCAATACAGCCATTTTTCTTGGTATGAATTACTGGAATTTCCGGTACATAAGTAGGCTGAATCTGGAAGCCAACTGAAAACAAAGTCTGCAGTTGGGTACTTCGCTCTACTACTTATATACTTAAATCTAAAATCTAAGATACTTACTCACAACTTTTAGGATTTAGTTTGAGCCTGAAGATTTGTATTAGGTTCAATAGAGGCTTTTTCAAACTCCTCTCGGGACTTAAATATCTCAAAAACTCTATCCATGCTTGTGAGCTCAAACAGAATTCTAATTTGCTCATTAATAGAACATACAACTAACTGACATCCAGCAGCCCGAACAGTTTTAAGTGCTAAAACTAAAGCACCTAAACCGGAGCTGTCCATAAAAGTTACTTCTTTAAAATCTATCAAAACAATATCGGCTCCAGCTTCAACTTGTTCACTAATTTCTTGGCGAAATGAAGTAGCTTTAGTACCGTCTAAAATACCAGAGGGTTGAACATATTTAACAATAGTAACAGTGGTCATATTTTCTAGAAGCTATAACTCTAAGTATTAGGAAACCTAGGCTAGTATAGCTTATTGCTGAAATCTTGTCCAAGTATGTCCGAATCAATTGGGTACTTCACTTTGTAGGACTAACTTTGGCACGGAATAGTAGTTTCTCCCCTTGCCTATAGCCAGTATAACGAACTTTTACCATTTCTCCCTTCTGCGCAGACCCCTCCATCAGTTGATGCAACTGGGGGTCAAAAGGAACTTCTACTCCAACAGGAGCGATACATTCCACATTCCACTGTTGCATAAGTTTTTCCACTGGACGTAACAAAGGCAATATTTTTACTGCTGCTAGACGAGGGTTTTGTTTTGCTTTCTCTACAACAGTGGGCCATTGCTGCAGCCAAGATTCTAAAATTTGTAAGCTAGACTGCTGAAACTCTTGCATTAAAAATTGTTTTTGTTGCTCTAACTCTGTCTGGAGATACTTATATTCTTGTTCTACTGCTGATGTGGAAGTTGCTGGTAATTTTTTGACAAGTTCGGGTGCAAAATTAGTTAATAGTTCTGTTAAAGTTATTCCTAATGCTTGACTAATTTTGAGTAAAATATCTACTCGCATTTGTGATGCTAGCCCACGTTGCAACCGAATAAGCTGTAACTCAGAAACCCCAGCTTTTTGACTTAATTCCCTATAACTGGAAATATTTGAGTTCTGCATTAGGTTTTGTAACTGGGGGGCGTAATTTATTGGAAAAGACTGATTCATTTCGCCAGATACTAAAGGAAAAGAGCAGACTTATTTGTCTACTCTAGAATATAGCATAATTGCTAACCATTGCTACTTAAAAATTATTAACTTCTTCCATTTTTAATTCACTCAAGACAATTTTACGAAGTTTTTTTTATGTTTTGTCGGTTCATTCTTGAAATAATTTTGCTGATGTAGCTAAACGATCTGCTAATACTATTAAGTAGATGGGCAAAATTAAACCCAAAATAACTACAGCAAGTAAATTTATCCAAAGCATTCTGGACGCTGCCAATCTGAGGGTTCCCCTACCTTCTCTTCAAAATGAACTTTATCACCAGGTACTTATACCAAATATCACGCATTTTTGCTACATCTTCTTGAGAGCAGGGAGCAGGAAAATTAGGAATAAAATATCTTTACTTAATGCTTATAATCGTTAAAAATATTACTGAACCTTAATTCTTACTTAATAACTGAAGTAATAATTAAAATATTTGGTTTTTCAAGATAGTCATTTTTCTGTACAATAATCATAAAATAAACACTACAAAGGTGAAGAAAATTGCCGACTAAAATATCTAGAAAATATTTCCCTCACAAATTAATCCCAAGTACAATTTTCATAACAGTCTTGCTACTAGGATTAAATATAATACCAGGAAAAGCTGTAGAACAATATAACAGATGGCTCAAGATAGGAATTATACAAAGATTTGGCGTCAAACCAACAGATAAAATTACTATTAGAGCTACGGCTGGAGATAAATTAACTTTGCGTTTTAAAACTCCAGCAGGAGAAGAAACTCTTACTACTGAAAAAGTTGAGCTAAAAATTAAGATGAGACCCATAGAAAAACCACTCTTAAAAGAGCGGTTAATTCTTAGCAGTCACCGCAGTTATGAAAATGCTGAAGAAGATGCCCAGTTATGGAAAAATAAAGGAATAGAAGTAGAAGTAACTCAACCAGGAAGATGGAAAGTTTGGGCAAACAGAAAAGTATACAAAACTCCTTTATTGCGACGCTGGCTATTAGAAAGTATACAAGCTCATACTAACACAAACGTCTATCTCGATCTGGAAGCTTTAAAACAACGGCCCACAGCTTACTGGGATATGAATGGCTATACTTATCATCGCCATGAACTAGATATTACTGCGGGGAAAAATGAAATTATCATCAATAATCAATTTAACCAAGATACAGCAATACCAGAAGAACGACGTTATGCTGGCTCATTAAAACTACAGCCGAATGCTTATGGTAGCTACACATTGGTCAATAATGTACCAATAGAAACTTATATTCGGGGAGTAGTACCCCATGAATTAGGAGCTTGGCCACCAAAAGCATCCCTAGAAGCTCAGGCAATTTTAGCTAGAACTTATGCACTACGAAATGTACATCGCTTTGTAGCAGATGACTATGAATTGTGTGCTGATACTCACTGCCAAGTCTACAAAGGATTAGATGTCTACCCAGAAACAGATGAAGCAGTAGCAGCAACTAGGGGAAAAGTGCTGACTTATGAAGATGAGTTGATAGATGCAGTTTATTTTGCTGTTAGTGGTGGTGTTACGGCAGATTTTAATGATTTGTGGAATGGTAATGAGCGCCCATATTTACAACCTGTAGTTGATTCAGCTAATAACATTTGGGATTTATCTACAAATAGTTTAGCTGATGAACAAAACTTCCGTAAGTTTATGAGTCTTCAAAAAGGATTTAATGAAGAAGGTTGGATAGAATTTCGTTGGCGAGAGGTAGTTAGTTTACCTGGTATAGTTAGCTATTTAAAGAGTTATTTTCGAGAGAAAAAAAGTCCTTGGGCTAAAATTGAAACAGTAAAAAATGTGCAGGTGACAGAGCGATCGCTGGCTGGTCGTGTTCTGAAAATGACTGTAGAAACAGAGCGAGGTATGCTTGAACTGAATAAAGATGAGGTGCAAAATGCTTTTTGGGTGCCTTGGAGTACACTCTTTTATCTAGAACCTATATACAATCCTGATAAAACTTTATGGGGTTATGACTTTGTTGGAGGAGGGTTCGGACATGGGGTAGGTTTTAGTCAGAAGGGATCGATTAAACTTGCTGAATTAGGTTGGAGTAGCGATCGCATTCTCAGTTTTTATTTTCCTGGAACAGAAATTCAACCTCTGAGCGAGTCAGTTACTTTTGGACAAAAATAGTTATAGTAATCGGGGGGAAATAGGTTGATTGTTTATAGTTGATTCGGAATTAACTATAAACAATCAAGAAATCCTAAATTATCATAGATTTTCTTCTTGGTGAGTCGTAATAGTGCAGTCCTTTTTAGGATAGGCAACACAAGTTAGCAAATATCCTGCTGCGATCTGATCGTCATCTAAGAAAGAGCCATCACTTTGATCTACAAAATCATCTGCATTACCTTCTACTTTTCCTCCACAACTTGAGCAAGCACCAGCGCGACAGGAGTAGGGTAGGTCTAAACCTGCTTCTTCAGCAGCATCAAGAATATACATATCATCGGCACAATCAATAGTTTGATTAATTCCTTCTGTTTCATTAATTAGAGTAACTTTATATGTAGCCATGTAATTTTCCTCTCAAAATTGCTAGACAAATATTGATAATTCTTGATAGACTTGAAGTTGTGAACTAAAGTCTTTAGTAAAGTTCTTCTTCTTTGTGAGTTTCTATCGTACAATCAGACGTAGGATAAGCGACACAAGTTAGCACATATCCAGCTTCAATCTGCTCGTCATCTAAGAATGACTGATCGCTTTGATCTACTGTGCCTACTACCATTTTACCGGCACAAGTGGAGCAAGCACCAGCGCGACAGGAGAAGGGCAAATCCACTCCTTTTTCCTCAGCTTCATCAAGAATATACTTATCATCAGGACAATCAATTTCTTGCTCTCCATCTGGAGTTATCAACTTTACTTTATAGCTTGCCATCTTAACACTCCTTGATTCAATAGTTTTCTCTTTAGTTTCATAAGTTTCTTTTCTGCCCAACCAAAGGCAAAATTTGCTGGAAGATACTTATTTTTTCTTATTTTCAACCTTGTCAAACTGAATTATAGCAATGCTTCAGTCAGCACCTCTTGTATCGCTTTTCCTGCCTAGTGCCGTTCTACTAAACTTACCCAAACTTACCCAGGCACGATGGAACTCCGTTCCGCGCTCCGCGATCACATGAGCTTTGGCAGCTCCGTTCCTGCTTTGCTGACGCAACGCTGCGCGAACAACAAGAACCACTGGCTGATAGTCGAGTGATCGTCAACTATTAGCCAAGTGGCTATTAGCCTAGTTCATCTTCCTTGTTAGTTTCAATTTTACAATCAGATGTTGGCTTGGCCACACAGGTTAGTACCCATCCTGCTTCGATCTGCTCGTCATCTAAGAAAGACTGATCGTCTTGATCTATTGTGCCTGATTTGAGTATACCTGCACAGCTAGAGCAAGCACCAGCGCGACAGGAATAGGGTAGATCTAATCCTTGCTCTTCAGCAACGTCAAGGATGATCTCATCGTCAGGACAGTCAATTACTTTTTCACCTTCTGGTGTAACTAGAGTAACTTTGTAGGTAGCCATTTAATTCTCCTCTCCAGAGTTTAGTATATTTATAATTTAAACTTATACAAATTACAAGGCTTAATTAGCCAGAATATTTGTACTTGTTTTTTTCCATCTCTGATATTAGGGGAAAAAAGCAAAGTTGTAAAACCTATTAGACAAAAAATTACCATAGAATTTATTATAAATAATTCTAATTTAATTCTGATTACTTATACCTAGTTGGACAATTGCCTTGGTGAAAATATTAAAAAGCTATAAATAATAACACAAATCCTGGATATATGATTTAAAGTAAAAATTTGGTCATTCTATTTTTGCTATGACTCAGACAAATATTTCTTCCCCTTTCTGCCCTACTATCCCAATCAGAGTTGGTATTGTTGGCACTGGTTATGCTGCTAAGGCTAGAGCTGAGGCATTAAAAGTAAACGATCGCTCGCTCCTAGTCACCATTGCAGGCCATACCCCAAATAAAACCGAAGCATTTAGTCAAACCTTCCAAACCCAGGCTACAGTTTCTTGGCAACAACTGGTAGAACGAGAAGATTTGGATCTAGTCATCATTTCTACTATTAATAGAGACCATGGAGCGATCGCTCGTGCGGCCCTCGAAAATGACAAACATATTATAGTTGAATATCCCCTATCCCTAGACCCCATCGAAGCCGAATCATTAATTTCTCTAGCAGCCAAGAAAAATAAACTATTGCACGTCGAACATATAGAACTTCTGGGTGGTCTCCACAATGCCATTAAACAGTCTTTGTCAAAGATTGGTAAAATTTTCTACACCCGTTACCTCACAATTAATTCTAAACAGCCTGCACCCAAAAAGTGGACTTATCAATCTTCACTATTTGGCTTTCCTTTTGTAGGGGCGCTTTCTCGTTTGCATCGGTTTACCGATCTATTTGGTCAGGTTGATGCTGTTAATTGCCAAAGTCAGTTTTGGTATACTAAAGTTGACCTTTATAAAGCCTGTTTGTGTACTGCTCAGTTAAGATTTAGTAATGGTGTGATTGGGGAAGTTGTATATGGTAAAGGTGAAACTTTCTGGCACTCAGAAAACATCTTTACTCTTTACGGTGAAAAAGGTACATTAATTTTTACTCCCCAACAAGGTCAACTATTGCAGGGAGAAAAAATACAAACTATAGAAGTGGGTGCTAGGCGTGGTTTATTTGCCAAAGATACAAAAATGGTAATTGAATATTTGTTGGAGGGAGCTCCCTTATATGTAACTCCAGAAGCAAGTTTGTATACATTAAAGGTTGCTGATTCTACTAGGAGAGCATCAGAAACAGGGCTAACTAATGAAGCTAAATAATTAGACACGCGTTAGACAGGTTCTAGATAAATTCTGGTCTACAACAGGAAGCTTACTGCTAGAACTTCAAAGAGCATTTGGGTAAGTTTAGCACAACAGAATTTCATTGAGGTCGTGACTTCATGCATCGTAGTCGTAGTGCGCAAGACACGTTCAGATTTACTCTGAATATTCTGGATTACTCCTGGTTATTGACTACTCTCAATATTTTTAACCTAAGCAATACCAAACTCAACAATCATTTGCTCTACCTGAGCAGCTACCAGAGGGTCCGGATCATTCCTCAAATTAGGCAATAATTCAACCAATGCACGTTGAGATGCCATCCGCAAGTAAGCCAGAGCTGCCTCCCGCACAAAACCAGTAGGGTGGCGCAAACAGACTAAAGTTTGTTCTGCAGTTAAACTCCAACGAGCCGAACGAGCCATCTGCAAACAACTTGCCAAAGCCCAGTCAGAAAGAAAATGACGTAGCTCTAGCAGATGTCGTAAGCGATCGCTAGGAGCCATTGGTTGATAAACCACCATCTCAGACAAACTACTTAATTTTTCCTCATAACTCTTTTGATCCAAAATATCAATCAGCGAGCGCTTACAAGAAATATCTACAGTATTATCCAAAATTTCCAAACCACGGGCTACACTTGAACGGGAATCAGACTTAATATTAAAAGCTGCTGCCTGAATAGATCCCAACGGATAAAGAAACTTCATTAACAAAAAACACTGTTCTATAGCATCTAACTCCAACAATTGTAGAGACCGCAGCAATATTTCTGTATAATCAGTTGTCAATTTTCCATTACCTTCCCCTAAAGCAACAGATCTGCCAGTAGTTGAATTCATCTCCACCCCAGACAAGTCTACTATACCTGCATAAATCTGTCCCAGAAACATCAACTCTTGCTCTACTAAAATTTCAACTCCACTACGACCTACCCGTTCAAGTACCCCTTCAATTCCAACTTCCCCTGGCATTTTCAACAATCTGCGTAGAATATTACGGCGTGTCATACCCCAGGTCGTCATCATTCTATTTACCAGAGAATCCAGTGCTTCCATTGTACCAATTTCAGCAATAGCAGTCCAAGCCTGCAATCGCACTAAATCCGACTTGTGAGTATCATCTGCCAACTTCACCAGCATCGGAATCGCATCATTACCTAATCTTACTAATGCCTGTAGCGCAGATTCCCTGGTTGATTTGTAGGCTAAACCCCGCAACAAAGAGGGGTAGTAGCTTTCCAAATGAGTAGCAGCGATTACATCCATACAATACTTTCGCACTCGCAACGATTCATCCTGCAATAAACTAGGAACATACAATCGTAACCCTTGCAAATAATCTGCTTCTCCCAAAGCACGAACTCCCATAACTCTTTCTTTTTCCAGCTTGGAAGTAATCATCCTGCGTAAAACATTAGTAGCTTCGGCTTTTTGTTCTAT
>CAJICP010000329.1_pt1 | contig 12782 bp, 10 predicted proteins | sample 9199641 | NCBI WGS metagenome assembly CAJICP01 (sample SAMEA7708340, study PRJEB35096) | sediment metagenome | biome: marine neritic benthic zone biome [ENVO:01000025]; feature: sediment [ENVO:00002007]; material: shallow marine sediment [ENVO:03000034] sea grass bed [ENVO_01000059] ... | reverse complement strand
GAGGCCGGGGAGGATGTCAATACAGTGACCCTCCTACATTTTATTGCCGGGAGGATGTCAATGTGTAAGCTTTTGATACTATTGAATTTCTTGGGTCGGAGTATCCAGTTGATTTTTTTGGTCAAAAGTTAATCTCTACCACAATTAATGGCCAAAGTTTTCTGAAGATTGGCTCATTTTCTGCCAACATTCACAAGCGATCGCCCAATCTTCTTCTGTATGTACTACCAAAACTGGTACTTTGGCATCTGGGGCAGAAATATCAGTATTCATTGCAGGTTTAGTATTTTTTTCCTTGTCAATTTGTAATCCTAAAAACTCAAAACCTGCACAAGTTTTTTCTCTGACAATTGCTGAATGTTCTCCTATTCCAGCAGTAAATACTAAAACATCTAAACCACCAAGAGAAGCTAGCATTTCTCCTATACAACAACGGAGTTTATGAATATAAATATCAAATGCTAATTGAGCAAGTTCGTCTCCTTCTTGCATAGCATTAGTAATATAACGCATATCTCCTGATTTTCCAGAAATGCCTTTTAAACCTGATTCTTTATTAAGCATTTTATTCAATTTTTCTGCATCAAAACCATACTCTCGCATCAAATAAATCAGAATTGCCGGGTCAATTGAACCACTACGAGTTCCCATCATTAATCCTTCTAGTGGAGTAAATCCCATAGTAGTATTAATACTAATTCCATTACGCACTGCTGTTAAAGAAGCACCATTACCTAAATGACAAGTAATTATCCGTAAAGATTCCAGTGGTTTACCTAAGATTATTGCTGCTTTTTGAGAACAATATTTATGACTTGTTCCATGAAATCCGTAACGTCTAATTCCTTTTTCAAACCATTCATAAGGAATTGGATAAACAGCAGCTTCTTTTGGCATTTTACTGTGAAATGCTGTATCAAATACTGCTATTTGAGGCACATTTCCTAATACTTTTTCTATGGCTTCAATTCCTTCTAAATGATTGGGATTATGGGCTGGTGCTAAAGGGATAAGATTTTTAATTGTTGCTTTGACTTTATCTGTTATTAAAGTTGCTTCTGAATAATCTGAACCACCATGAACTACCCGATGACCAACTACGTCTATATCGGATAACTTTTCTATAACTTTTGTTTCTCCTTGATAGAGGGTTTCTAACATTTTGGAGATGCCTTCTAGGCGTTTTTCGGTGTTAAGTTTGAACTCTTTTTCAACTCCGTTTGCTTCTATTTCTAAAATCCCATAATTATCATTAGCCGTCCAGTCAATTGCTGCTTCCCAAATTGGCTTTAGTGGATTTTCTGGTAAGTTTTTCCCAGTAATTTCATACAAACAACTTTTCTGGGAACTAGACCCTGCATTTAACACTAAAATTTTCATAGTTAGTAATTATTGCTATTTCTTGATATTGCTAATTTTAGGTATGAAGTGATACTTAATCCGCTTACTAAAGTAGCAAGTAGCACTTTAAATCTTTCTCTGAATTCTTCCTGTTGTCTATTGCCTATTACTTCTTGTCTCCCTCACCTATAACACTTAGAACTCAACTATATTTAGTATGAGTAATTTAAGTCAATAAATAGTTATTAATCTGCTATTCAAATCATGTTTTTTTCTTTTTTCTCAAACTTAGTGGCTCAAAAATAATTTTTCTATATTCTGATTTTTGACTTCTAAATAATTAGAGCATATCTATAAATAAAATCTTAAATTCTTGTGTAGGGTGGGTTGCAAATTAATAGTTAAAAATTAAAGTTAATAGTTAATTGGTAATTCGCCGTAAACCACCAAGAAGTAATCTTCCAACATCCATTAAGATTTATTTTATAGGTATCTTCTAGAATCAAAATTCCACAGTGATTCAGCAATGACTATATTTTAATATGATTGATAATTCAAAACTTATAGTGAGGTACACCTGTGGCGGGCATCTTGCCCGCACTAGGAACCCTTTAAAGCCGGCCTTTAACCGCGAGGTCTTAAATATTTGTACCTCATATACCTGTAATCTGGTGTATCTAGGAAGAAAAATGTTTAATATTTGTGTTTAAACTTGACAATACCTGAATCTTACTCAAATTGTAATTTTTCCTAAGCTTTTAAGTACCTTTTAAAGAGAGTAATTTTTCATCTAGATAACAACGATCTGATAAACAATGTAACAGTGGACCACTATCGCCCATTTCCACAATACTTAGTCCACCAACTAACATCATAATGCGATCGCGATACCTGCCAATATCAATGCCTAATAAATCACAAAGCATAATTCTAATAGTTGCTTTATGAGACACCACTAACACATTACCTGTTTGATGTTTTTCTTGAATTTCTTGAATTACCTGAGAAGCTCGGCGAGCAATATCTATACCCTTTTCCCCACCAGTAGGGGAATTCCAACCAGGGTCTGTTAACCAACGAACATATTCATCATGGTAGTCACGATTAACTGTTTCTGGAGTTTCTCCTTCCCATTGACCATAAGCAATTTCTGTTAAACCATCCCGTAGTTGCATTTCTAAACCCACCGCATCACACAAAGGTTTTGCAGTAGCAACTGTTCTTTTCATCGGACTAACATAGGCAGCAGTCCAATTTAATGAACCATAAGCTTGAGCAAATTGTTTTGCCATTTCTAAGCCTTCGGGAGTCAATTCTGGGTCTAAAATGCCACAGTAACCTCCTGTTTTACTGTATGTAGTTTCTCCATGTCGAATAAAGTACAATTTCAAACTCATGGCCAATATTTTAGATGATTCTTCTCACATATTTTACCACTTTGTAGTTATTAGTTTCAGCATTTTTATTGCTAGTTTAAGAATTTAAAATTTAGGTTAAGCCCTAGTTAATCTTTAAGAGGAATTATACAAAATTCGGGCGTTATACCCTAGATGTGGTTGGCGTTGTAACCAACGCTGCAGGTAGAGTTACTGCATAAGTCCTATTTAAGAATAATGAAAAAATTAAATAAAAATATCAAGGTCAAAAAATAGTCTTAAAAATGTATATTTATTTATATGTAAAAGAGCAAAGTTACAACCACTAATACGAAACAGAGAGACTAGACATGAGTGAACAAGTACATGTAATTGCACTATTAAATGCAAAGGCGGGAAAAGAGGACGACCTGACTGTTGCACTAGAGAATCTAGCCCAGCCCACTCGCCAAGAGGCAGGTTGCATCGACTATGGCTTCTACCGCGATAACAGTGATTCTTCCATAATCCTATCATTCGAGGTCTGGGAACATGCTGAGGCAGAGGCAGCACATTGGGAAACGGATCATCTCCAGAACAAGCTCAAAGAGTTCGAAGAGTTGTTGGACACCAAACCTGTTATTTACAAGTGCACAAAGGTAATATGATATAGAAAACGTAAACATTAATAAATATAGAAAAAATGAGTAAGACAATTTTAATCACAGGCAGTGGCTCTGGTCTGGGCAAGGGTGCTGCCATTGGGTTGGCGAAGAAAGGTCATAAAGTAATTGCCGGAGCGCAGTTTTGGCCGCAAGTGACTGAGTTGAAGAAAGAAGCTGCAATGGCTGGTGTCGAGTTGAAAGCGATTAAGCTCGACCTGCTGAATCAGGAAGAGTGTCGCAAGGCTCAGAGCTTAGACATTGATATCCTGGTGAATAATGCAGCTACTGGCCAGACTGGGCCGATTGCCGAAATCCCGATTCAGCGAGTTCGTGAAGTCTTTGATGTAAATGTCTTCGGTACTCTGGAGTTCACCCAACCGTTTGCCCGAAAATTTGCCAAACGAGGATATGGTAAGATTGTCTTCGTATCCTCGATCGTCGGCTTTTCTACATTCCCATTCCTCGCACCTTACTGTGCATCGAAGCATGCACTTGAGGCTATTGTTCAACTTATGAGAGAGGAGATCGCCGACTATGGCGTGCAGGTCTGCACGATCAATCCTGGACCGTTCCGCACGGGCTTCAACGACCGTATGTATGATACGCTAGATCAATGGTACGATCCAAACGAGAACTTTACCAAGCCAGAGGGGATTCGTGACATTCAGAGTAAATTTGAAGGCGATGAGATCCAACTCGACCCGCAGGGTATGATTGACAAAATGATTGAGGTCATCCCAGCCGAACATCACAAGTTCCGGACTGTATACCCTGAACAGTTCGAGCAGGAGTGCAAAGACTATCAAAACAAAATCTGGGAACTGGAAATCTAGGACACTACTGCTTAGTTCAAAACCAGGCTTTGGGGTCAGTTCCTTTGCCAGTAGGACTCTTAACTACTAATTACTGACTACTTTAGCCATGATTTATTAGTAATTTAACCAGAGATGATATTAATTGTGGAACAATGGTATTGGGAATCAGGCATTCCCCTGTGAAACGGGGAAGCTTGAAACCCAATTTTTCCGTCAATCACACACAGAAAATCCTATGAGTTTTGAACGCACAAGTGGCATCATACTACACCCTACCAGTTTACCCAGTAGATTCGGCATCGGCGATTTAGGCAAATCAGCCTACGAGTTTATTGATTTTCTGGTAAGAAGTGGACAAAAAATCTGGCAAATTTTACCTCTAGGCCCTACAGGTGACGAACATTCGCCCTACATTATGAATTTTAGTGCCTTTGGGGGAAATCCTCTGTTAATTAGCCTGGATATATTAGCAGAGAAAGGATTATTAAATCCTGATGAACTCATAGCTCTACCCTCAGAAGGGAACCCAGCATATAGTAGAGTAAATTTTGCCGAAGTCATTCCTCACAAAACTAAATATTTTCAGCAAGCTTTTGAACGCTTCAAACAAGCTATCCCCTCAGAATACGAAATCTTTTGTCAACAACAGTCTTACTGGTTAAACGACTATGCTTTATTTATGGCATTACATGAAGCTAACCCAGACAAAACATGGAATCAATGGGAATCAGGTTTAGCTCGCCGAGAAGCCGATGCTTTAAAAATAGCAACTGAAATATTACACGATAGTGTTCAATATCATAAATTTTTGCAATTTCAGTTTTTTGAACAATGGACAAAAGTCCGCAAATACTGCAACGAGAAAAATATCAAAATTATCGGTGATGTTTCCATTTATGTTTGCCATCATAGTGCCGAGGTTTGGAGTCACCCAGAAAACTTTGACCTCAACCCAGAAACCTTAGAACCCGCATGGAAAGCAGGGGTACCACCAGACTACTTCAGCGCGACTGGGCAGTTATGGGGAAATCCTGTTTATAACTGGGAAAACTTGATAAATACAAACTTTGCTTGGTGGATCGAAAGATTCAGGGCAACTTTACAATATGTCGATATCGTGCGCGTTGACCATTTTCGTGGTTTTGAGGCTTTCTGGCGAGTGCCAGCAGGAGAAGATAATGCTATTAATGGCGAATGGGTAAAAGCACCAGGGTATAAATTATTTTCCAAATTAAAGGAAGCTCTAGGAAGTCTACCTATCTTGGCAGAAGATTTGGGAATTATTACTCCCGAAGTAGAAGAAATGCGCGATCGCTTTGAATTTCCAGGAATGCGAATATTATTATTTGCTTTTGGTGGAGAAGCAAATCATCCCTATTTACCTCACAGCTATATCAATAACTGTATAGTTTACACAGGTACTCACGATAATGATACTACTGTAGGTTGGTGGTTGCAGGCTTCCCAGGAAGAAAAACAGCACGTTGCTCAATATCTGGGTTTCGCTTCTGAAAGTGATGTCCATGAAATTAGTTGGTCACTTATACGTTTGGCTTCCGCCTCCGTAGCAGACATGGCAATATTCCCTCTGCAAGATATTCTTTCCCTAGATAACCGCGCTCGGATGAATGACCCTAGTGTTACTCCTGGAAATTGGCGGTGGCAGTATACCACTTCAGAACTTTTAAGTCAAGAGTTGAGCGATCGCTTACTACAAATTACTCAACTTTACAATCGGTAATCAACTTTACAATCGGTAATCAACTGGGGTCATGGTGTAAAATATCACTCTTTTCACTGACTGAATGATGGCTGACAAGCAAAATGGGCGTTGCCGATCCTGCAAGTTAAAGTTGAGAGAATATTAACAATAGGGTAGTCCTAAAATAGTAAGGATATCAGAACTATTCCCTACTCCCTGTTCCCTAGCACCTATCATTACTTCTTTACTACTACCAACAATAGATATCCCAGAAAAAGAATGTAGGGAGCTTCATAGGAAGCTCCCTACATTAGTTTTAGAGAAAGCTTAATAATTTATAGAGATATCTATTAAGTAAGAATTTTTTATCTTTCTGACTCCTATACTCCCTTCCTCCCCTGGCCTCAGTAATTATAGATAAACGCAACGCCAGTTTTTTTTACTTTACTTCCGTATAATTGCTATAGTTAAAGCAAAAAATCATGGGGTCCGATACATCTAGTGTCACTTCCCTTAATTAGAACTTAGAGAAATCAACTAATGGGTATCTATTTTTCAAAGAATTTAAAAGCAAAAAAAATATTTAATCATTCCATACTCAAATCTTTTCAAACTATGAACATTAGTAAAATAGCTCTGCGTTGTCTACTTGGTTTAGTCGCAAGTCAAGGTTTTCTATTACCTGTAAAAGGTATAGTAATAAATGATACCGCAGGAGCTAGCACTGCTCAGTCGCTGGGTTCCCCTTTTACGGCTGTAACTGAGATTTTATTTAATGGTGAGAGTGACTGTACTGGTTCACTAATTGCAGATAATTATGTACTTACTGCCCAACATTGTGTTCAGACTTTTTTCGCCGATGAGTTGAATGTTCTGTTTCGTGGTGACGATGCAGAAAACAGCATCTTAGCGGATATCTTAGTAACCGATATCTTCCAAGATGACACCTTTGCTCTATTAGATGGTACAGATATTGCTATACTTGAACTTGCTGAAGCTGCTCCAGACTCAATTACTCCTCTAAAATTGTTTGGTTTCGACCCCAAAGAACTCATTGAAAGTGATGCAACTATAGTTGGTTTTGGTTTGAATGGTTTAGGTAGCGTTGGCCATGAGTTTAGTGCAGATGGCCTGCGCTGGGCTGCTGAAAATACTATCGATCTGTTGGATGGCGGTTTTGAGCCAGCTTTTAACGACATTTTTGGCTCAAACATTTTCAACCTTGACTTTGATGATGGAACTCCATCAAATAACACCTTATCTAGTTTCGGTAGTAGTTCTTCACCACTTGAAAACGAAGGAACTACTGCTGCTGGCGATAGTGGTAGTCCGCTTCTAGTAGAAAAAGATGGCGAGTTATTAATTGCAGGAGTTCTTTCTGGTGGTTCCACTGACACCAGTGAATTTGGTGACATATCTTGGTTTACTGGAGTTACAGAACACCGCCTATTTATAGAAGAGAATGGTGGTCAGTTTGTTGGTGATTTTGTCCCAACACCAACACCAACACCAACACCAACACCCGATCCTGTCTATGGAATTCAGAATGGTAGTTTTGAAGATGATTTCACAGATTGGAGTATACTTGGTGCTGCTACTATACAGGGTAGTGATTTTGGTACACCACCCTCAGATGGTGAATCTAATGCGCTAATTCTTAACGAGCTACTTGCTGTACCTGATGATGAGATTGAAGAGTTCTTGGAGTTATCTCCAGGAAGTCTGGAAGATTTATCAGGTAGTTTTGTTGCTGAAGGTTCTGCTATGAAGCAAACTTTTCTGGCAAATGCTGGAGATGTTCTAACATTTGATTTTAACTTTTTGACAAATGAATTTATACCTGATGAAGAATTCAACGACTTTTCTTTTGTGTCTCTTTCAGGTTTAGATTTATTAGCTGATACTTTCTCCCCATTTGTTGATTCTCTAACCACCTTCTTTAAGGAAACAGGATATCAAAGTCGTTCTTATGAGATTACTAAGACTGGAACTTATACTTTAGGATTTGGAGTTGCAGATGCAGAAGATTTTGGAGGTTTGTCTGGACTTTTAGTCGATAATGTGAAGCTTACTGCCCGTGCTTCTATACCAGAACCCACTACAACTTTAGGATTATTTGCTAGTGCTTTTGGAGCATTCTCTTTGCTGAAGAAGCGTCAAAGAAAGTAATTTGGTTCGCAAATACCAGAATTATAGCAGTTTTCATTAATATAGAGTACAGAGATTTTTGCTTGAAGGTAGAAGGCAGAAGTTTTGTATTCAACATTTCTGGAAAACCGCTACAATTCCTTAATTCTGAATTCTAAATTCGCGCATTCTAAATTCATCAAAAGAAGTTTTGTAGTCTACCTTTGTGAAAACCGCTATAATATCATGTGCCCCCTCTGGGGGAGCTACGCTTACGGTAGAACAGTTATAATTAGGATCGTAGTTGGGCTTTAGCCCTAATATAAGTATTTGAGGGGCTAAAGCCCAACTACAAACAAAAACTTGATTATAACTAATTATCAGAACATGATATAAGTCCTAATAATGTTACCGTCTCGCTCACAATTGAATCAAGAAACGGGAGCAGGATGCTCCCACTGGCCAACAATTAAATTGGCTAATTGCTGACTGCTATCTAAGGACTAAACCTTCGCTAATTGGAACACAGCTCCTAAACCAGATGCCATTTCCTCTGGAGAGATTTTACCGTCTTTATTAATATCCAGAGCATCAAATACGGCATCAGTTCCCGCCCACTCTTCACGAGTAATGAAACCATCACCATCTAAATCATAGATCTGGAAAATATCTTCTGCAGCATGAGTGACTCCCTCTAGGCGAGTCAACCGCTCTGCCAAAAGACTTTCCAATGATTCTAATGCTTTGGAGAAACCTTTAATGCCCTCATCCAGTTTTTGAGATGCCATCCTGTCTTCGGCGTGCATCTTATCAAAAGTTTCTTTGTCCATTGTAATTTTTTCTGCATCAGACTGAGCAGCTTTCTCCGCAGAAAGTTTAGTCGGTAAGTCGCCTGTTGTTGATTCTAACTCACCCAACAAACCAGGTGAAATAGTCAACAGGTCACAACCTGCTAATTCTGTAATTTCACCAATGTTGCGGAAGCTAGCTCCCATGACTTCGGTTTTGTAGCCGAATTTCTTGTAGTAGTTGTAGACTGTAGTCACAGACAATACACCAGGGTCTTCCGCGGGAGGATAAGAATCTCGTCCAGTTTCTTTTTTGTACCAGTCTAAGATTCGCCCCACAAAAGGAGAAATTAGAGTACCACCAGCTTCAGCACAAGCGATCGCCTGGTGCAAACCAAACAGTAGAGTTAAGTTACAATGAATACCTTCTTTTTCTAACACTTCCGCTGCTTTGATACCTTCCCAGGTAGAAGCAATTTTAATCAAGATTCGATCGCGCGAAACTCCTTCAGCTTCATACTGGGCAATTAAATCTCGTCCTTGGGCTATTGTTGATTCTGTATCGTAGGATAGTCTAGCATCAACCTCTGTAGATACCCGTCCTGGAACAATTTGTAAAATCTTAAGTCCAAAAGCAACGGCCAGTCTCTTAAATCCTAAATTTGCCACATCAGCAGCAGTCGCATCTTTTCCTAATTCTTGCCTTGCTTTTTTCAAAGTTTCATCCACAATTTCTTGATATTGTGGCATCTGAGCTGCTGCTGTAATTAATGAGGGATTAGTAGTAGCATCCCGTGGCTTAAATTTTTCAATTGCTTGAATATCGCCTGTATCAGCTACCACAATGGTCACTTCTCGTAGTTGTTCGAGCAAATTTTTAGCCATTTGTTTCTCCTTTTGAGAATAAGTTACTTACTTCTGATTTAGTTGATAATTACTCTAGAAAACTGACGTTAGACAAAACGTCACTTTATGACATTTTGATTTTTACTTCCTACATCTCTAGGGGACTGTCGGCAGTGCCTATTGATTTATGATGTCTCTCCTTTAAAGAGGAGACTTTCTATTTTTTCCCATAGAAATCTTCATTCAATCCCATGTCTGATACTATACCTTGGGCATGAACTAATCTGTCTGCTGCAGACAGAACATCATTTAGAGCGCCAAAAAAAGATATCTTTTGAGTAACTAATTTCATTTCTTCAGTTACTTCTTGCTCTTTTTCACTGTCATCTGAAGCTCCTATTTTTTTTCTAATTTCTCCCTGTATTACTTCATAGTGGGCTTGAGAATTTTTAAAGTATTCATGTAGTTCAGTTACCAATTTGGCAACTGAATAATTGTCAATGTCTAATTGTGGTTTCTTTTTGCTCATTCTGAGGAATTGAAATAAACTACAACTCCAGTATTATATCACCTTCTTGAAAACTAGGGCATTGCTAGACCTAGCCTGAAATTGCTTGATATACTAGCTACTATATAAGCTAATTTAGCTGGAAAAAGATACCAAATGGGTTCTATAGAGAACGTTTTAAGCGACGAAGGCGATCGGAATAACTCCTAATTACATAAAGAGCAAACATAGGTGTTTCCTGAACTACAAATAAAAACCGTTTTTGGTCAAGATAAGCTAATTTACATTCTGTTTTAGCAATAGCAGTAGAAGCGCGAGTATGTTCGTCATGTACTAGCGCTCCCTCTCCAAAAACATCACCTGCTTTAATTGTTTCGATAACTTTACCATTGACAAATAACTCAACCACTCCTTCAATAACTCCAAACATTACATCACCTGTTTGTCCATCTTCAAAAATTACATCACCTGGAGAAAAAGTTTGATTTCCTGGTTCTTTCTGAAATAACTCTACAGTTTTTACTGCTTCCATCATCTTCATAACTATCTAACTCCTAATGTAAATTGATAAAAAATATCGAGCAATATGGGGTGAAATACGATCATAAATTCCACTCCCATAATTACTATAAACTGCCCTATTAAACAGTTAAAATTTGTTCTGGATCTACTTTCAAATCTGCATCAGCTTGAACATAATCTTGCAACTCAATTTTGACAGGTTTTACTTTCCAAATTTCATCACAATATTCACGAATGGCGCGGTCAGAAGAAAATTTGCCCATCCGAGCAGTATTGAGAATTGACATTCTTGTCCAAGTTTCCTGGTCACGATAAAGTTGGCTTACCCAATCTTGACAGTCAATATAAGACTGATAATCGGCTAAAAGCATATAACTATCGCCGTGGTACAGTAAAGAATCCACTAATGGCTTAAATAAATTATAATCGCCATGGGAGAAATATCCTGAAGAAATTTGGTCTATTACTTCTTTTAACTGAGGATTAGAGTTATAGTAATCCCACGGGTTATACCCACTAGCCTTGAGGTCTTGGACTTCTGGAGTTGTTAGTCCAAATAGGAAGAAATTTTCCTCTCCCACTTCCTGGCGAATTTCCACATTTGCACCATCTAATGTACCAATAGTCAAGGCACCATTGAGAGAAAATTTCATATTTCCTGTACCGGAAGCTTCTTTACCCGCAGTAGAAATTTGTTCGGAAAGGTCAGCAGCGGGATACACTGGTTGACTATTAGTAACGTTATAGTCTGGGATAAATACTACCTTGAGGCGATCGCGCACATCTGGGTCATTATTTACCACATCTCCCACATAATTAATTAACTTAATGACCAATTTGGCCATAAAATAGCCTGGTGCGGCTTTCCCACCAAAAATAAATGTGCGTGGGGTAATATCAATATCTGGATTATGCTTAATTCGGTTGTAGAGGGTGATAATATGAAGTACATTCAGATGTTGGCGTTTATACTCGTGAATCCTTTTTACCTGGACATCAAACATTGAATTTGTATTAACTTCGATGCCTACCCGTTGAAGAATTCGAGCTGCTAAATTCTCCTTACGTTCGAGTTTAATTTGTCGCCACTGATGACGAAACTCACCATCCTCAACCAAACCTTCTAATTTTTTCAACTCATAGAGGTTAGTCACCCATTGCTCCCCTATTTTTTGATTTAGTAATTCTGCCAAGCGGGGGTTACTCAAAACCATCCAACGTCGAGGTGTCACCCCATTAGTTTTATTACTAAATTTTTCTGGCAATAGTTCATAGAAATTTCGTAAAACATCCTGTTTCAAAAGTTCAGTATGTAATTCGGCAACGCCATTAATAGCATGACTACCTACACAAGCCAAATGTGCCATCCGCACATATTTTTCACCACCTTCATCAATTAAAGATAACTGAGATAATTTTCCTTCATCCCCCATATATTTGACTCGAACTTTATCCAGAAAACGTTGATTAATTTCGTAAATAATTTCTAAATGGCGGGGAAGGATACGACGGAATAATTCTACAGGCCATTTTTCTAAAGCTTCTGGCAATAGAGTATGATTAGTGTAAGCCAGAGTATTTTGAGTAATATACCAAGCCTTATCCCAATCTAGATGATGTTCATCTACCAATAATCGCATCAATTCAGCCACACTAATTGATGGGTGAGTATCATTAAGTTGTACGGCAAATTTCTCATGGAAGTTATCCAAGCTTTGTCCGTTCCGAAGATGGATGCGGATCATATCTTGCAGGGAACTAGAAACAAAGAAATATTGTTGTTCTAACCGTAATTCTTTACCTTGTATAGGTTCATCATTAGGATAGAGAACTTTGGAGATATTTTCCGAATAAACTTTTTGGTTAACTGCGCCGTAGTAGTTACCAACATTGAATACTTGAAAATCAAATGATTCTGGTGCTTCTGCTTTCCACAGACGTAGATCATTTGCAGTATTCACCCTATATCCTGGTACCGGGGTATCATAAGGAATGGCTTTAATGACACGGTACCAGGATATAGGGTGAATACTGCAAATGATCTACGTCTGTGGAAAGCAGAAGCACCAGAATCATTTGATTTTCAAGTATTCAATGTTGGTAACTACTACGG
>CAJICP010000169.1_pt1 | contig 12895 bp, 9 predicted proteins | sample 9199641 | NCBI WGS metagenome assembly CAJICP01 (sample SAMEA7708340, study PRJEB35096) | sediment metagenome | biome: marine neritic benthic zone biome [ENVO:01000025]; feature: sediment [ENVO:00002007]; material: shallow marine sediment [ENVO:03000034] sea grass bed [ENVO_01000059] ... | reverse complement strand
GCTATCGTTATGAAACAGACTATTGGGGCTTGAGTATGCGTGAAGGAATGGAATGGATTAACCAGAATTGGACAACCGGCATCAAAGTCGTGTCTAGTAGTCAGTTAGTCTCGTCAAAAACTTTTGCTAGACCCGGTATTGAAGTGATTCGTCTAGGAAATTTTAATCCTAAAGAGAATTCACTACCCTTTTATTACATCGCTCGGCCGTGGTCAAATTTTCAAGATAAATTTTCTGAATGTCCCATGGTCTATCAAGTTTTAAGACAAAATGTTCCTCTAACAATTGTGAGAAAATGTAATGGGGCGCGCTCCACAGACTGACACTGCGAGTCCCGCAGCCAAAATATTTACTGTAATAAATCAAGATTTGCTAAGAAAAATATTTTTCTTAACACTATTCCTGACTTACTGCCTCTCCAAACTTTACAATCAATTAATACTATAAAATTCAATTACACTTGTAAATCACCCATTTTTCATCTTCTATCAGTTTTTCTAATGGTAGATTTGAATGCCAATTAGTCTTAGTTAAGATATATTCAGCACCAAAATCTTTCGCAATTCTGATGATTTCTTCATTACTTAAATTCTGATATTTTAAATCTAAATTACGGAAAATAATTCTTTTTTCCCACTCTAAATCCACTAGAATATTATAAAGTTCAGACCACTGTTTTATTCATTTATCAGTGTAGGGAAAACTTTTGAAACTAAAAACTACAGATCTTTGAGAATAAAGGCGAAATTGATTTTGAGAAGGAGGAATCAAAATTAAGGAATCTTTGCCAGTAAGATTTCTAAAATTCAATGCAAGACGATTTCTTGGGATCTGAGAATAATTAATTTGGGGTAATCTTTTATGTAAGAGTTGGACAAAACCCAGATAAAAATAGATAACAGAAAATATCGCTGAAGTATAAATAGTTGCATTAATCCTTACGTGAAGTTTTTTTAGTAGTAATTGCTTTTCTTGTAATAAAAAAGGAATTAATAAAATTCCTAAAGAAAGTAATTGTAGACAAATAATTTCCAATATTGTTAAAACTGATGTTGAAGCAACATTGAAAATAATCCAACTTAATAAGCCAATAATTGCTACAGAAGTAAATAATCTGGATGTTGTTAATTTTAATAAATCAAAAGTTTGCAAAACTACAATTATTAAAACTACTGAAAAAAATAGCATTCCGTTATTATTGGTAGTCGGAATAGTCGGAAGAAAAAGGAGCAGTAAACAAATTGCCGGATTCCCTTTTTGATAGTATTGAGTAACTGCAACACTGATAACGATAAGTGTGACAATTTTTGCAAAAGGAGTTGTTCTAGCTAATTGCAATTTTGCAAATAAAGATAAGGGATAGACTTCAATAAAAACATAATTAACAGCAAGTGCCAACAAAGTTAAATATATAATGATACAAAGATTTTTTTGATCATCAGAACTTAATAAATCTGAAGTTTTAATTAATAAAAAAGTACCAGTCAGATAAAAAATAAAACTCTTCCATTCTTGAATCGAAAACCGAGAAGGAATTATATGGTGAGGATGGCGAATATAACCATACCAATAAATAAATTCTGAGTCACTTAGAATTTCACCATTAGTTGCTCCTGTTAACTTCATGGGAACATAAACTAAACAAACAAAGCCTACAAATATTACTAAAGAAATTATTAAAGTTTTCAGAGAATGATTTTTATGTGCATATCTCAATAATATAGGAATAAACAAACACCCTGGTAAAAAACCAACTAAAAATTGTAAAAGACAGGCCAATCCAAAAAATAAGTACCCTCTAAACCAGTTATTACAAAAGCAATAATAAATTCCCCAAATTGCCAACCCCATTGCGAAAATACTAGGAGTTGGTTCAGTTCTAAAAATGCTTGTAAATCCAAGTGTTGCTTCCAAGCTATGTGTATTTAAAACCAAAAAAGCCAGTAGTGCTCCTGATAAAATAGAATGACCAAACTTTTTCCCTATAAGATACAAGCTTGTTACAAGGGAGGAAAAAGCCATTATATAGTAAAGTAAGTAGGTCAAGGATAAACCTAAACCCAAGCTAGCTGTTGAAGATATTAATTTTTGATAGTAGTATCTTGGTGTAAAGTTTAAGAATTCTTGAACATAAAAATCTTTACTATAAATTTCAGGATCGATGAAAGCTTGAACATATGGAATTTCAACTGAAAGATTGGAAGAGTTAAAAGAATAACCATAAATAATCAGTGAACCAGTAATTACAAATATATAGATAGCAACTTGTCTTGGTAAATTAGTTTTTGTGAATATCATTGATATATCTATGTGTGTATGTGTCTAAATCTGATAGTCTTATTCTCAGGAATGAGAATTAAATAAAGTCCAGATTTTTTTTGAAAGAACTCAGATGATATGGAGTTTAGGCAACTTAACCTGTGTAGATAATAAAATCCTCATTCCTAAATACTTGTCACACATAAAGCCTCTATTTGTGACATATTTAAAGTGAAATGGTATGAGGTAATATCTATTTTATGATAATATCATATCATGTTAAACCTTATATAAAACTCTGATAATGAATCGTAACTTATTTGCTCAAGAGGCGATGGCCCAAATCCCTAAAATATTAACTTTAATGGATCGAAATGTTCATAGCTACAACTATGGCTGTTTTGATCGAAATTTTTGGCAGTATAAAATTATAGATTTTCCCAGTGGAATGAGCCAAGAATTTGTTTTTCCTCTAGCCTTAGCTTATAAAACCAACATTCCTGAAAATCATTTTTATGGTCAAGAAATTATTAGAGATTGGGTAGAAGCGGGAATTTTATTTGCCGCCAAAAGCGCTCATAAAGATGGTTCTTGTGATGATTATTTTCCCTTTGAAAGAGCAGGAGGAGCAGCAGCATTTTCTTTATTAGCTTGTATTGAAAGTTATAAGTTAATGGAATTAGATAATCCAAATGCTTTAAAATTTTTTGAAAAAAGAGCTGATTGGTTAGCACATCATCAAGAAAGTGGCAGGCTGACAAATCATCAAGCATTAATTGTTTTATGCTTAGAGTTACTTTCTGATTTATTAAAAACTGATAAATGGAATCAAAGTAAACAAGAGCGTTTAGAACAAGTTTTATCATGGCAAAACCATGAAGGTTGGTTTCAAGAGTACGAAGGATGTGACCCAGGTTATCATACTTTAACTATTTCTTGTTTAGCATGGATTTATGAACTTAATCCTAATATTGATCTAAAAGGTGCTTTAGCGAAAGCTGTGGCTCTTGCCAGTCATTTTGTTCATCCAGATGGCTCTTATGGTGGAGAATATACCAGTCGTAATACTTATAATTTCTTTCCTTATGGCTTTGAATTAGTTGGCAAATGGATGCCAGAAGCATTGAATATTAACGATCGCTTTTTACAGGGTTTAGAAAAAGGATTAAATCCTTGTTATGCGGACGATCATATAGTGGGACATCATACTTGGAATTACCTCTTAGCTTGGCGTGATTTTGTTGAAGTTAGACCTAATTTATCCCCTCGCCCTAAGGGAAGATTTCATTTAAAAGAAGGAGGTATTTTAATAGATAGGAGAGAAAATACTGAACTTTATCTTGCTCTTAATAAAGGAGGAGTTTTCAAATTATTTCGTGACAATAAATTAATTGTTTCTGATACTCAATTTTCTATTTTAATCCAAGAAAGAAATAAAGTCAAAAATGCGGTAGCTCATTTAGTTAGCTCTCGTTACAAAATTGAACTAGGGGAAAATGAAATTATTATTCAAGGCTCTTTAGGTTGGGCAAAACAAAAACAAATGACTAGCTTTAATTTAATTGTTTTAAGAATAGTTATGTTTACATTAGGACGTTTTTTCCCAAATTTAATCCGTAAAATTCTGCAAAAAATACTGATTACTGGTAAGAAAAATGCTCCTTTTGCATTCTATCGTTCTTTACAATGGGATAATGGTAATTGGGTTGTTTACGATCAATTAACAGCAGAATCATGGGATTCCGTTATTGCAGGAGGAATAGGTTGCGATCAAACTTCTATATATGTAGTTATGAGTCGAACTTTTCAAGAAGGACAACTACAACGTTGGCTCGATCTTACTCCACAAATAAAACAACTTGAACCCAAGCAAAATTTAACATTAGAAAGAAAATTATAAGTAACTAAAGATCAATAATTAATCATCTAATAAATCCAATGAAAAAATATATTTCTATTGCCGTAAGCATTGCTATTCTATTAATTATTTACTCTAAAATTGACCTACAAAATTTAGCCAAAGTTTTTGCTAATTGTGATGGTATAATAATGTTTTTATCCTTAGCAATGGTAATTCCCATTACTTTATTTACCTCATGGCGATTACAACAATTAATGCCTAAAGGAAACGGTTTAGATTTTCTGGAAGCAAATCGTTTGATTTTGGGTGCTAGTGTTTTGAATATGGTTTTACCGTCAAAAATGGGTGATATTGCTAAGGCTTATTTTATGAAAGATAGAGGGCATTTAAGTGGTACTCTATCTCTCTCTTTAGTAGTTTTTGAAAAATCCTGCGATATGTTATCACTACTTTTATGGTGTGCATTTGGCTTAATAGTTTATCCTGAAAAAAATTCTCTTTTTTTATTGATGACTTTAGGAGTAGGAATAGGTTTAATTTTAGGTTTAATGCTCTTAGGTTCTAGAAAATTTGCTATAGGTTTTTTTGAAATTGGGATTAATACTTTACCTAAAAAAATCGGTAAAAAATTACAGAATTTAAAAGAATCATGGTTGCAAATGCATGATTATTTTTGGCAGGATAAAAGACAATTAATTAAAGTTTCTACTACTTCTATTTTTATTTGGTTTCTACATTTATTTCAAATCTGGTTATTCATTTTAGCTCTTAAAGCAGATGTTCCTTTCTTGACTAATTTAGCCTTATCTCCTCTGGCAATTTTAGCTGGTTTATTACCACTTACTTTTGCTGGAGTGGGTACTCGTGATGCTGCTTTAATTTTATTTTATCAACCTTATTTTGGAGAAGCTACAGGAGCAGCTTTAGGTTTATTATGCACTTCTCGTTATTTTCTTCCTGCGATTATTGGTTTACCCTTTTTAGGAGAAATGATGGCAACAGTTAAACAAATGAACAAAAATAAACAGTTTTGATATTCAAGATCAAGCAAAGAATAAACGCAGTTAAAGTTTTTGGCTCTTTCAATTAACTGTGACAAATTACTAACTAAAACAGCAATTTAATAATACTCTTCTTCTAAAAACGCCATTTGATTGAAATCTAAGAAGACTGAAAAATTTTTTCACCATCTTATTTATAAGATCGCATAGATAAACCAATCCGCTTCAACTTTTCATTTATTTCCAAAACTCGCACTTTTACTACTTGCCCAACCTTGACAACTTGCTTTGGGTCTTTAACAAAATAATCTGCTAACTGAGAGATATGTACCAACCCATCTTGATGAACTCCCACATCAACAAATGCGCCAAAGTTAGCCACATTAGTTACTATTCCTTCTAACTCCATTCCTATTTCTAAATCCCTAATTTCTTTAATTCCTTCTCGAAAAGTTGCATAGTTAAATTCTGCTCTAGGGTCACGTCCTGGTTTTTCTAATTCAGCGATAATATCTTTTAGTGTAGGCTCCCCAATTTTATCAGTTACATACTTTTTTAAATCCAGAGATTTTATCTGATTTGAGATTTGGTTAATCTGATTTATCGACACACCTAAATCTTGAGCCATTGCTTTTACCACCGAATAACTTTCTGGATGTACTGCCGTATTATCTAAAGGATTTTCACCGCTCCGAATCCGCAAAAAACCAGCACAAAGTTCAAAGGTTTTGCCTCCCAATTTTGACACTTTCAAAATTTCTTTACGACTTTTAAAAGCTCCATTTTCATTGCGATATTTTACTAAATTTTTTGCCACTGTTGAACTCATGCCAGAAACAAAAATGAGTAGTTCTTTTGAGGCAGTATTCAAATCTACACCTACATAATTTACACAACTTTCTACTGTTTCATCTAACTTTTTTTTCAACAATTTTTGGTCAACATCATGTTGATATTGACCGACTCCAATAGACTTCGGATCTATTTTTACAAGTTCTGCTAAAGGGTCTTGTAAACGTCTACCAATACTAATAGCTCCCCGTACTGTAATATCTAAGTCGGGAAATTCTTCTATTGCTACTTTAGAAGCAGAATAAATCGAGGCTCCAGATTCATTAACCATGACTTTAATTGGCTTTTTATCTAAGGTATAAATTACTTCAGTTATAAATTCATCTGTTTCTCTTCCGGCTGTACCATTGCCAATAGCAATAAGTTCAATTTTGTACTTTTGAATTAACTGCTTAATTGTTGTAGTAGCTTGCTGTTTTTGTCCCGCAGAGTGATGGGGAAATATGGCTTGATATTCTAAGAATTTACCTGTTTCACCTAACACAGCAACTTTGCAACCCGTTCTAAATCCTGGGTCAATTCCTAAAGTTGGTTTTATCCCTGCAGGCGGAGATAATAATAACTCTTTGAGGTTAGTTTCAAAAGTTTTAATTGACTCAATATCTGCCTCAGCTTTCTTTTGCCCTCGCACTTCATTGATTAGGGAATTTTTTATCAAGCGATTAAAGGTATCTTTGAGCATTTCCTGATAAAAAACTCTTACTTCTTTGACTCTAGTATTAATTTCTGAATCTGCCAAATAAGACAGTACAAATTCTCGGTCAAAATCCAGCTCTAGATTTAACACTCCTTCAGTTTCTCCTCGTAACAATGCCAGCATATTATGAGGAGCAATATCTTTAACATTTACCCGAAAATTTCGGTACATTTCAAATTTAGTCGTGCCTTCTGGGTAATCATCTTTTATTTTGGAAGTAAAACAGCCAGAGTTGAGAAAATATTCTCTAATGTAAGCTCTTAATTCAGCTTTTTCTGCCACGGCTTCTGCCAAAATATCAGATGCTCCTTGCATAGCATCCTCTATATTTTTGACTCCTTTTTCCTCCGCAATATATTTAACAGCTTCTTGTTCAATAGATATAGGTTTTGCTTGAGAATGATTCAGAGATTTGATAAATTCTGCCAAAGGTTCTAAACCTTTTTCCCTAGCAATAGTTGCTTTAGTTCGGCGCTTTGGTTTATAGGGAAGATAGAGGTCTTCTAATTCTGTTTTTTGCAGACATAACTCGATTTTTTCCTGTAGTTCATCGGTGAGTTTGCCAGCTTCATTAATTGCTTTTAAAATTACCTTTTTTCTTTCTTCTAGTTCCTGAAGATAAGTAAATCTATCCCAAATATTACGCAGTTGAGTTTCATCAAGAGAACCAGTATATTCTTTCCGATAGCGAGCGACAAAGGGAATAGTTGCTCCTCCTGTTAAAAGTTCCAGGGCATTTTTAATATTTTTAGTATTGATATTTAATTCTTGAGCCAGGGTTTTATTTATGTCCAGCATAAACCATCCATACAAATATAATTTTTGATTATTTTATCCTAATTTGGTAAATATTTGTTATAAATCCCGATTATCTGTTCCCAAAAACTACAGTTTTATAGCATTATTTTGCCAAATTGTATTACATATTCTACTATAGGAAATATTAAAATCAAGAGAAATAATTGGATTTTGGCAATGAGGTAAAAATAGCTAATCTAAAATTACGACGTTCTGAAAATATTAGGGGCGATATATACATTCATAGTACCTATATATATTCTGATACTTGTCGTTGGATGTCACCAAAAGTTTTCATCGGAGCGGGGAAAAATCTGTAGTTTATTATCAACCAACAAATGAAGCAGAAAGACTAGAAGTATTGCCAGCTTTTCTATCTTGCCCGACAAATTCTATAGGCACTGTTGAAACTCCAAAGGAAATGTTAAAATCAAGAGAAATAATTGGATTTTGGCAATGAGGTAAAAATGGCTAATCTAAAATTACGACGTTCTGAAAATATTAGGGGCGATATATACGTTGATAGTACCTGTATAGATTGTGATACTTGTCGTTGGATGTCACCAAAAGTTTTTCATCGGAGCGGGGAAAAGTCTGCAGTTTATTATCAACCAACAAATGAGGCAGAAAGACTAGAAGCAATGCAAGCTTTATTATCTTGCCCGACAAATTCTATAGGCACTGTTGAAACTCCAAAAGATATTAAAAAAGTTCAGCAAACTTTACCTATTTTAGTGGCAGATAATGTTTATCATTGCGGTTATCATTCAGAAAAATCTTTCGCTGCTGCTAGTTATTTTATTGTCAGACCAGAGGGAAATATTTTAGTTGACTCGCCTCAAATTTTAACTCCATTAGTGAAGCGTTTAGAAGAAATGGGAGGAATTAAATATATGTATCTTACCCATAAAGATGATATAGCAGATCATCAAAAATTTAGAGAACATTTTAATTGTGAACGTATCCTTCATGTTGATGAAATTTCTGCAGATACTAATGATATAGAAATAAAATTAACTGGCACAGAACCATTTTCCCTAAGTCCTGATTTATTAATTATTCCTGTATCTGGTCATACTAAAGGTCACACAGTTTTGCTTTATCAAAAATTTTTATTTACAGGCGATCATTTAGCTTGGTCTAGTAACTTAAATCAACTTTATGCTTTTCGTCCCTACTGTTGGTATTCTTGGTCAGAACAAATTAAATCTATGAAAAAACTTATTAATTATAATTTTGAATGGGTGTTACCAGGGCATGGTCATCGATATTATGCTGATATAGAAACTATGCAAAAGCAGTTACAAAAATGTATTGACTGGATGGAAAAATCTTGAGCTATTTTAATAGTTACTAGAATTAATCTAAAATATTCAGAGCTTATGACTTTAGCAGTGAAGGTTCGGAAGCAATTCAAGAAGATAATAAAACTCTAATTAATGCTTCTGTATTGGGATTGATTTTTGAGAAAATTAATGGTTATAAATATGGCTCATATTTTACTCCTGGTTTTATTACTATGTATATGTGTCGTGAAACAATTAGTAGAGCAGTAGTACAGAAATTTAATGATCTGAAAAGTTGGAATTGTCAAAATCTTGAGGAATTATATGACAAAATTACAGATAAAAAGGAAGCTAATCAAATTATTAATAGTTTAAAAATTTGCGACCCCGCAGTAGGTTCAGGACATTTTTTAGTTTCAACCCTCAATGAAATTATTTCTATAAAAAGCGAACTGAAAATTTTACTAGACCGACAAGGAAAAACTTTACGAGATTATCAAATAGAGGTAGTTAATGATGAGTTAATAGTTACTGATGATGATGGAGAATTGTTTGAGTATTATCCGAAAAATCAAGAAAGTCAACGAGTACAAGAAACCTTATTTCACGAAAAGCAGGTAATAATTGAAAATTGTTTATTTGGGGTAGATATTAATCTTAATTCTGTAAAAATTTGTCAGTTGCGGTTATGGATAGAGCTTTTGAAAAATGCCTATTACATACCCGAAACTAATTATACTGAGTTGGAAACTTTGCCCAATATTGATATTAATATCAAGTGCGGTAATTCTTTGATTAGTCGTTATTCTTTAGGACAAAATTTCAAGACAAAGAAATCAAATATTGAGAGTTATCGAAATGCTGTACAAACTTATCGCCGTGCTGAAAGTAAACAGCAAAAGCGAGAAATGGAAAGGTTGATTCAGGATATTAAAGGTAATTTTAGAACCACACTTCAAGGAACAGATCCCAAGAAAAAAAAGTTAAGAAATTTAGAGGGTGAAGTTGATGATTTAGTGAATAAAAATCAGTTGTCATTATTTGAGGAAACAAAAGCTGAAAAAAAAGCTAGAGAGAAAAAAATTGTTAAGTTGAATAATCAGATTGATAAATTAAAAGTTGAAATTGAAGAAATAGACAGTGGTAAGGTTTATGATAATGCTTTGGAATGGCGATTTGAATTTCCAGAAGTATTGAATGATAATGGTAATTTTGTTGGCTTTGATGTGGTTATTGGTAATCCACCTTGGGGAGCAAAAATAGAACAAATACAACTACAACATATCAAAACTAGAAATTCTGATATTATTGTGAGAACCATAGATTCTTTTATGTTGTTCATTAACTTAACTTTCTCTCTCAAATCAGAGTTTGGCGTTGTTTGTCAAATCATTCCAGATGTTATTTTATATCAAGTTTACAATAAAAAGTTACGCACAAAAATTTTCCAAAAATCCCAATTAGAGATAGCTGTAAATTTAGGAGATGGCATATTTGAAGATGTCTCAAGACCTTCTTGCATTATACTTATGACATCTAATATAAGTAATATTTCTCTAGTTGGTGAATACTCCATCAACACTCATAAAAAATTGTCTAATCATTTATTAACTGAGCTAAACACATCATCTTTTCTGGCAATACCAAATCAAATTATTTCTACAAAAAATCTTGATGGGTATTACATTATGAATAGATACCAAAAAACAAAGCTACAGGAACGAATAGATGATGATGGTATTCAAAGGGGAGTCAGTCCCGATCTGAAAGAAGCTTTTATCATTGATGAAGAAAGTATCAATAAATTTTCACTAGAAAAAGACTTTATTTTTCCTACTGTTACAGGTGGTAAGGATGTCAAAAAATATATAGTTCAAGATGTTAGTAAAAAAATTATCTACACCCGAACAATAGACCCTCCTGAATCTATCCCTAAAATCATCAGCTATCTCAAAACTTTTAGAAGTCAAATAACTTGTAAAGAAGTCAAAGAAGGTAAACACCCTTTTTGGTCTTTGCACCGACCCAGAAACAGAGAATTATTTCTTAAAACAGAAAAAATTATTGGCGTAATTACTGGAGATAGAATAATTGTTGCATTAGATATTAATCAAATATTTCCCACAGATGGATTATATGTTATGGCAACTAATGGAAGCTGTTCAAATAAATTTATTGTTGGAGTTTTGAACTCAAAGTTATTGACATATTTTTACAGATTATTATCAATGGAGACTAATAGAACATTAGCTCAAATAAAACCAACAATTTTAAAGGATTTGCCAATTGAACTTGACCATCGACAAATAGTCACACAAATTGAGTCTATAGTTGACAAAATTATTACTACAAAAAAATCTAACCCTAATGCTGATACAACAGAATTAGAAATAGAAATAGACCAACTGGTTTATCAACTCTATGGATTAACAGAAGCAGAAATTAAAATTGTGGAAGAAAAAACAACCTAGAGTCATTTCATTTATCAGTTATCAGTACCTCTTGGAATAGGGATGCTTGAAATACTGATTTTTTTATCCTCTTTAAAGGGGAGACTTGAGACCTGATTATCTGCTCATATAATAAGTAGAAAAATCAAAACATTTCTCCAGTAGTATTAGATGGCGATCGCCAATTTTGGCTATAATATAAAATACACTTTTTCAACTTCCGAAAAACTCTACTTTTCCCGAAAACCAATGAACAAAACTCAAATACAACTACCCACAGACACCTGGATAAAAGCAACTTGGGAAGAATACATCCAAACCATTCAAGACCCAACCTACCAAAAAGCCAAAGTTTACTACCACAAAAGAAAACTCAGAATAGAAATGTCACCACTAGGAAACGACCACGCTAGTGACCAGACAGTTATCATCGGTGCAGTTGCTCTCTTTGCTGCTACCAAAAACATTAACCTGAATGGCAAAGATAATTACACTTACTGCAAAACAGGATATCAAGCAACTCAACCCGAAATTTCCTATTACACTGGGGAAAATGCAGATGCCATTCCTTGAGGAACTTCTATTATTGACCTAGATATTTATCCCCCACCGACTCTAGTTATAGAAGTTGCCAATACCTCCCTTGCTGATGATAAAGGCGAAAAACGTTTACTATATGAAGCACTTAATGTCGCTGAATATTGGATAGTTGATGTACAGAATGTAGAAAATATTGCTTTTGCCGCTGCCGATAGAGGTAGTAAAAAAATTAATCAGTCTCAAGTTTTGCCAGGGTTAGCCATTTCTTTATTAGAAGAAGCACTTCAACGCACTCACCAAATAAATCAAACTCAAGTTTACACTTAGCTATTAAATCAGTTTCAGAAATAATCTTGAATATTCCTATTTGAGTTTTACTCTAATGATATTATTTCCTTAAGCTAGGCCACCACATTTTACTATTTCCTTCTCTATTAAAACTGTAACGATAGAACAAGTAAATATCAAATTAATTATGTTACATCAAATTTACTTAAAAACTTCACAACAGGCTGCATAATTCGAGAATTTATGAAAAAGAATAACTAATCTGTGCTAACATACATAAGCAAATAAAAATTATACCTAAGAGCTTTTGAAGTAGTAGCCATATTAGGCAAGTCTAGCTTTCTATAGTTGGCAGAGACTAATTACTATAGCTCCACAAAAAAGAGTAAAAATGTAAACAATTGGAGGATAATACATAAATGACGCAAGTGATACTAGGAGAAAATGAGGGAATTGAATCTGCATTACGTCGGTTTAAGCGACAAGTTTCTCAAGCAGGAATATTCCCAGATATGAAAAAACATCGTCACTTTGAAACACCCATTGAAAAGCGTAAGCGTAAAGCAATGGCATTACAAAAGCAACGTAAAAGACGTTCCCGCTATTAAATTTAAGTGTAAATTAAGTCACCCTGGTTGCAAGTTAGTTACTTTTTAAGTCCATAACTCAGGCTTGAAGCTATTACAATAATTTGTGCAGAGACGCTCCCTGTGCGTCTCCCTTGCACTATTAACCAAAAAAACTAAAAAATATCTGAAAATATTATTTATCAAACAGGATTGGGTCTAAAACCCCAAGCGAAATGTTTCTGGAAGGTTGCTCACCCATCCCCCTTACAAAAACGGTAGTACTGTAGATGTAGT
>CAJICP010000383.1_pt1 | contig 12910 bp, 9 predicted proteins | sample 9199641 | NCBI WGS metagenome assembly CAJICP01 (sample SAMEA7708340, study PRJEB35096) | sediment metagenome | biome: marine neritic benthic zone biome [ENVO:01000025]; feature: sediment [ENVO:00002007]; material: shallow marine sediment [ENVO:03000034] sea grass bed [ENVO_01000059] ... | reverse complement strand
GGTTCTGAGTTGGTTTCTGGTTTGGCTTCTGCTGTTGAATACGGTTGGGGTTCTGAGTTGGTTTCTGCTTTGGCTTCTGCTGTTGTTTTGGCTTCTGCTTTTGCCGAGCTAGAGCTATCAACTTTAGCTTTAGTTTCTGGTTTTACTTCTGCTTTTGCAGTTATTTTTGCTTCCGATTTTTCTTTAACGTTTTTAGCAGCTTCTGTGGAAGCGTTAGATGCAGATGCTGCTGATGGCTTTGGGGAAGATAGGTCAGATTTAGGTGCGACTGCTACCGCCGTCGGGATAGGCGGAATTACTACTACTTTAGTTTCAGGAATAGTTGCAGTTTCTTTTGCTACTTGTGCCTCCATCAGATCGACCAGTCGGTTGAGTGGTAATAGTAGGCTAGTATTTATGGGTGGGTTGCCCAATACTGGTACTGTTGGTAAGTTGTTACTAGATGGAGCAGGTGGTACTCCCGGAAGTTGTTGTTGTTTCTGAGTAGCCTCTTTTTGCTCAATCATTTTGAGCGATCGCTCGATATAATCTGCAAATTTTGCATCTGCTGCTGCTTTAGGATTCAATGTTTCTGCTGATGAATCTGGCTTTTCTACATAACCTAAATAGCCCAAAATTTTATCAAATCCCCCCCTAGTTGCTAACCACAAAGAGAGAGTTACTAATATAGATGCAAAAGCTGCCCCTAAAAGCAATTTATCTAATGATTGATTTTCTTTTTTGGCTGCTTCTGCTTTAGCTAATTTGGCCTTTTCTTCTTTGTCAGCGTCTTGAGATTGAGTATTCTTTTGAGGCACAACTATTTGAGGGACCTTAATTGGTGTCAAGGAAATAATTTCTGGTCGAGTTGCTGTAGTTGGTAAGCGACTACCGCCATCCAATACTCGGTCAATATCATCGAACAAGTCTTCCATCAAATTTTCGGCAAGATTGTCTACAGACACAGGTTCTTTAAACCTGGAGTTTTTGGAGTTTTCTGTGGTTCTCTGGCTAGTTGTCATCTAAAATCCTCGGGTAGTTTGGTTGGGCTAGTGCCGCTACGCGGAAGTCAAAAGTTAAAAGTCAAAAGTCAAAATAATTGACTGGTAAGGCTTTTAGGATTTTGTAACTGGTGGGTTATTTCCACCGCCCTGTACTAGGTATAGGAACTTAAACCGTTCTACACTATAGATATTTTAACTGTGGTTTGTACCACATAACGATAGTAATATTTACTCAAGCAATACTATTTATAGCAGTTTTCAGATAGATAAACCACACAGTAAAAACTACAATCCTTGTAGGGAGCTTCCATGATATAATGAAAACTGCTGTAAATAACTTGGCCAAGTCATTCTGCTAACTGTTTGTCAACCTTCTAACTTCAAAAAATGTAATCTCCCACAATAATCACCAGCAACTACTGTTTTCCCATTTGGTGCTACTGCACAACATCGGAACCCACTATTACCAATGAAAGTAGCGATCGCGTTCTTAGTTGTTAAATCCCACAGTTTCAGAGTTTTATCTAGGGAAGCAGAAATGACTCGATTATTTGGTAGTCCCACAATTTCTAATACAGCTTCCTTATGACCTTTTAGCAGAGCAATTTGGTCGCCAGTTGCCAAATCCCAAACTATGATTTCTCCATCCTCCGCACCAGAAATAATGTATTTACCATTAGGAGTTACTGCCACAGAATTAACTGAATTAAAATGACCAGTCAAAGTCAAAATTTTCTCTTCTGTTTGCAAATCCCAAACTATAACAGTTGTATCATCTGAACCAGAAATTGCCTTTTGACCATCAGGAGTTATTGCTACACATGATACCTCTTCTTCATGGTCTCCTAAATAGCCAATTTCTTCCTTTAATTCCAAATCCCAAATCGTCATTCCATTGTCTCTCCAATATCCTGAAATAAAAGTTTTACCATCTGGAGCTATTGCGATAAAATTTCCCAAATTAAAAGGAGCTAAAAATGCAAATATTTCTGCTTGAGTTTGGGGATGAGAGAATCTAATAGTTCGTTTTTTACTACTAGGTAATGAAGCTCCAAAACCCACCAATACCTGTTTACCATCTGGAGTTACTGCTAAAGCATTTATCGGCTCTCTAGGTTCTACTTCCAGAGTAAAAACTTCAGAAAAGTTTGTTAAATCCCAGACTTTTAATGTGGAGTCAGAACCGCCAGAAACCAACCATCTACCATTAGGAGTAATCGCCAGACTATTTATCTCGCTGCCATGACCAAGATGAGAATAATTTGATTGTTCATTTTTCAGAATTCTTGTTAAATTCCAAACTTTAATAGTTGCGTCAGAGCCACAGGAAATTGCTCGTTTACCATCCCTTGTAATTAATATTTTATTGACATAACCATCATGGTCTCTGAAAGTATCAATTTCTTTTCCTGTTGCTAAATTCCAGACTTTAATTATGCCATTACCATCGCCAGAAAATAAATATTTATTATCAGGAGTTACTGCCACAGATGCCACTGCATCATTATGACCAGATAATACAAATATTCTCTCTCCGGTTTCCCAATCCCAAACAAAAATTTCTCCGTAAAAAACATCCCATCCTCCGTCTATATCATAAGTAATAATCCGTTTTCCATCTGGTGTAAGTATAGCGCCTATAACTTCAGCATTGTGACCATTAATTGTACTAATTATTTTCCTAGTTTTCCGATTCCAAATTTTGATAGTTCTGTCATAGGAAGTTGAAACTATTTCTTTTTCATCGGGTGTAATAGTGACAGATGTGACTTCTGCCTTATGCGCTTTAATAGTGTGAATATTTTCACCTGTTTCTAAATTCCAGATTTTAATAGTACCATCATTAGAACTAGAAATTAATTCTTTTTCGTCTGGTGTAATAACTACTGAAGTAACTGATTCTGTATGTGCATCCAGGGTATTTTTTTCGGTTTTTTTGATTAAATCCCAAATTTTTATTGTTGTATCTTCTGAAGCCGAAACAAGTATTTTTTTATCTGAGGTTACTGCTAATGATGTGATGTTTTTTGTATGACCTGTGAAGGTGAATATTTCTTCTAATGTTGCTAGATTCCAAACTTTAATTGTGCCATCGGTAGCACCAGAAATTATTTGTTTTTCATCTGAGGTAATAGCTAAAGCTATTATTGGTTTGCCATGACCATTAATAGTACGAATTAATTCTGTATCAGGGGGTGCTAAACTCGGAACTAAAGGACGCAACCAAGCATTTCTTCTACTTTTTTTTGCCTGTGCTAGTAAGTTTTGAATATCTAGATTGTCAAGATCTACTAAACGACTCCATAGTTGGTCTATCAGTTGTTTTTTATCTTTTTTAATAATACTTTCTGAGAGGCGAATGACTCCTTGAATTAATCTGAGAGTATCTGTTTTTTCAGCTGTTATATTTGATGGATGTAATGCTAAATCATAATCTTCTATTAATTCCTGGATTTGAGCAACATCAATTTTAGCTTTAATAAAATCAAAATCTGTTAAATATTCATATAACTGTGGAAAATCTCCCGCTTCTAATAATTCCCTGACTTTTATTTTTATAGCAGCTTTTTTATTTTTAGCGGAAATAGTTCTTAACCATTTACGAACTTCACTCATTAGTTATATTCCTTTTAGATCGGCGAAAAGTAATAATTCAAAACTTAAAAGTCACGAATAATAAAGAAGTTCGAGAAGTTTTCACAGGCATTAAACCAAAGTAAATAAAATCGGCGTTGCTGAATCTTAGTATAAATAAATTGTGAACGGAACTTAAAACATTACAGCCTTAACTTCATACTATACTTTCAATCAGCAACGCCCCAAAATCTAGTAGGGGCTTGGTCTCCAACCTCCCGACTTCTAACTCCCCATTATTTTCGTAACATCAGCATCTGTGCTGTCAATGCTAAACTCTCCTCATACAAAACATCCCGTCCCCAACGTTGTAACTGTTGTGCCATCAAAGCTTCTGCTTTCTGGTCACTTAACGCTGTCACCTGCTCCGTCAAACAAGACTGCGCCTTACCGCCAGACTCTAACCGCATACAACCAGTAGTTTCAGAACACAAAATTGTGCAACAATGAGCTTCAGCCTCAGGATTACTCGAACCCAAACGTAAACCTACTAAATCTCCGGGAATCTCACCAAAGTCAGCAGTAGGAATAGCTGCTAACTCAGCCAAAATTTCTCGATCGTTACGCCCAGTAAATTTTATATGGGCAATATCATAATCACCACCCAATTCTGTATAAGAAACTGGCTCCCAATTTAGACGACTGGCAAACCAACCTAAAAACATTAGTGCCTGAGCAGCATTTCCTTTTTCATAGTCAAGGGTAATATTGTCAACTTCCAATAAAGCTTCCCGTCGTTGGGGAGGGTCAAAAGTAGCAGCAATTAATTCTTGCCAAGCTGATAGACGATGCCAGTTGAGGTCAGCAATATAGGTTTCGTTTTCGATCAACTCCTGCATCTTTAAAAATTCTGATTCAGGATCGGAAAAGTAACAGGAGTCCATAATTATGCAATTGCTAGCTTCACACAAACTCCGAAATAATTCCTGCTCTGTATTAGGAGTTGCTTTCCACCAAACAAACTTAGGTAGATCGGAAATCATTAATGATTTTACTGTTTCATCTACCCTTTGCATTGCTAATTTTGTGCCTCGCAAAGTGACATATTCGCTGCAAACTAAATTGGAGCTACTTTGTTTCTGAATTGGGCAGTAGGCAGAGACTTGAGCTGTTACCCCTGTATCTTCTTCCCCAAGAGTTGGACATAAAGTAATAATCCGACAAGGGTTTTGAGTGGCGATCGCATCCGCCATACTAAACCCCCTCAGATTGATATTTGTGGCTTTTTGACAGTCTTCTGGTTGTTTGGCAAATTCTTCCCGCAATTTAGCTAGGGTTTCGGGGTCTATTCTACCCGTAATTGGCATTTGATAAGCTTTTTGTGCCTCTCTGATTCCGTCTCTGGTTTTTGGCCCATGAATGCCATCAATTGGACCATCATAGAATCCTAGAGACCCTAGTAGTTGTTGAAATTCTTCTGGTTCATAAACTACCATGCTAAAGGTGGCAGCTCTGGTAGCAACTGGGGCGGCTTTACCTTGATTTTGACTCAACCAGATTTTACTTAGTTCTTCTTCTATTTCTCCTAGGGAGATATCTTTTGGTTGTTGTAAGGCAACAATGGGTGTAGTCATATTTTTTGTTTGTCCTTAAGTGTTAATTTTTGTTTATGGGATATTGAATAACTTAATAGGGTAGTTTCTCTTTTATTTATAGGGTACCGTAAGTTGGCAGGTTTTACTTAATTTATAGATGATTTATTTTACTCCTGTAAATTGTGAATCAGGAGTTAGCACTTCAGGCATTAGATGATAGCTGAAAAGCTTTTTCATATCCCAGTTAAGTTATTCCCTATCTCCTTAATTTATCAAAGAAAGACATATTAGCCTATTTGAGTTATTCATTTTGGCAATTATCAATATTTATTCTGTCTTTCCTATCAATTAATACTACTAAGTTATCAATATAACGGTCGGCTTTCATTGGCATTATTTCTATACCATGCAGCAGCTTTTGGTTCCGGATAAAAAATACTAAAGAACTGACAAAAATTCTGGCTGTTGCTTCTGGAGCGTCAAGGTTTAATTCTTGATGTTCTTGCAAATATTTTGTCAGAATTTCTACTGCTGGTTTGGCTATTTGAGTTAAAAATAATTTGGATTAATCTGAGTAATTTCCTGACTCGGCAATGATTAATCTGACAAATTCTAAATATTCTGAGTCATTACAGCGGTTTTCATTTCAGTAGACCACAGTAGGGACCTTCCTAGGAACGTCCCTACTGGGTGCGTGATTGTGACGATGTGGTTCATCAATCAGCAAAAGCGCTGTAATGTTTTCTGTGAGTATTCTATCCGCTAAGTTCCGCAATACCTGTTCTGGTTCTCCCTCTATATGTTCTGTTGGGTTTCGTGCCTCAACCCAACCTACAATTATAAGTGTTTTAGTAATTATTCAATATTAATAGCTCTAAATGTGAGGCCAAATATTTTCACTGTTTATCTACTCTTTCTAGCTCTATTTCATCTTCTGAAAAAACTTTATTAGCACAATCTAGACAGAAACCTTGTCTATTATATTCCCTACCATAATCTTCTACATTATCTTTCACCTCTGTGCAATAGGAACAAATTTGAAATATTGTACTAATTGTTCTTTCTTCCTCAGTTTCTTTGTATTTTGAAAAGCATTCATTACTCAAAATTTCACCAATATTCACATCTGAATTGTACGACTCTTTCAGAATATCTTGAATAATAGATTGTTGAGCTTCTAAGTCTAATGACTGAAACGCTTTATTTTTTAAATAGAGGCGACCGAGCATTGAATTAATGGTATAACTGGTTTGATGGTCTGACATAATAATGTTCCTTTGATATTCTTAAAACAACAAATTAATCTCTTTTCTGTTCAAGTAATAATCCTGGTAATGAGGCAAAAGTTAAGTTGATAAGTTAGACATAACCAAACAAAGTCTATACATTTGTTGGGTTTCCTTCGTCAACCCAACCTACAGGAGCTAACAGTAGGTTTATTTTCATAGAGAGTAATAAAACCCTCAACATTAATCATAGCAAAATTATTTTAGTTTTGTAATTGATAAACCACAGACTTTTCACCAAAAATTTTCACAAAACCACGACTCTGCATTATCTGTTCAAATAATTCCGTAGACAAACTATTTTCCACAGACCAAACTCCTGGTTTATGCAATTTTCCAGACAAAATTAATTCGGCAATACCACCAGCACCAATACCTGTAGCAGCTGCAGTATCTTCATGTATAATTGTGGAGCAAAAGTTAGATTTTTTCCCAGACTTTTTACCAATAACTTTTGCTTGAATTACTACACCAGTACCACTATATTTATCAGTAAATTGAGTCATTTTATAACTAGCTTGAGAAAAATACTCTACCACATCATTATTCTTTAACCAACTAACAGGAAATAAATGAGCAGTCATCCAAGTCAGATAATTATAAAAGTCAGGAAATGAGCCGAATTTTGTAGTGACAGTTTTCACAGGAAAAGATGTAGGTAAAGTGAAAGATTCTGGCATATCAAACCAATAAACTCCGATTTTTCCGTAGGGAGAAGGAAATTCAATAACTTGGCGATCGCTATAAGGTTTAACTGATTGCCATTTGCCATTTATCCAGACATCAAATGGATTTTGTAAACCTAAAAAAGTAGTCCGCATAACTGTTACTCCCGCGCCACCCGAACCGCCAACTATATAACTTAAATGAATCTCTTCTGGCTCATCAAATTGTTCTGCAGATTTACGGGCTAGACTATTCGAAATTCCAGGGAAAATTCCTGTATTAATAATTGCAGTAACTCCTGCTTGTTTGGCAAATTCAGAATATGCTAAAGCTTTACGAGTAAATCCGCGATAGTCACTAACATCGATATAATTAACACCAGCTTCGATGCAATTTTTCAGAACATTAGTATCGCGATGATGAAACGGACCTGCGCAGTGAATAACTAAATTTCCAGAAGATCTACTATAAGAATGAATAATATTTTTTACTCTTTCTTTATCTGCTAAATCTAGAGCTAAATATTTAACTCCAGGAACATGAATTTCTTTGATAGTTATTTCTGGGTTACGTCCGGTAATAGTAATTTCTGAATTTGTATAAGTGGCTAAGTCTCTGGCAACACTACTGCCAATTCTGCCATATCCGCCTATGATTAAAACTTGATTAGTCATCTTTAGTTAACTGATGTTTAATTGAATAAAAAGTCTCCAAATTTTTGAGCAATCTAACTGATTAGCTGGATTGATTTTTCAATAGTAATTCTCTTAAATTATCTGATTCAGCTTCTGGTTTGAGATATAAGGAACAAACTCGCTCGACATCATCTGGAGAAACTTGATTTTTCTCACACCAAAGCTCAAGACAAATATTGCTTAGAGCTTCTATTTCATCGTAATTAACATGAGCAATTAGGGTATTTTCATCACAAGCAATTTTATTTAAGACTGTGACAATTTCCGGCTCCGTTAATTTATTAGTATCAGGATTGTAAAAAATACTATGATATTTTTTTTGATGAAACAGTAGCATATAAAGTAAAGGTTCTTGATCTGAAGATAATTTACTACTAATTAAATCATCTGCCAAAGTCTTAGCGTAATCTCGATTGAGTTGGAGTTTGGCAGTATGTTGATAATAAGGAGAAATTTCTAAATTTTCCAGAGCATTCAAATCCATTTCTCCAGATTCAATAGTGACTTGAGATGCCACTTCAGAAACGTTTATTTCTTGGATTTTCTCTGTGGTTAAAACAGGCAAATCAATTACTTTTTTTGATTCGTAATGGCGAGACATTAAATTTTCCCATCGCTTTTCAATTTCTACTAAATCATAGTTAATTGTAGTTGCTTTATTTTGATTAGTAAGTGTTGGGACAAAAGTGTAAATTTCAACAGGACGAGGCGAATCCCAGAAGCGTAAAATTCTCCCTGCTCTTTGCACTGGTTTAATAGGAGTCCAATCAATATCATAGTTAATTACAACTGAGGCATCTTGCATATTTACACCTACACCATGAGCATCTGTCGAAATAAAAATGTTATAAGTTTGTGAATATTGATTAGTTTTTTTATTGGCAATAGGAGCAAATTGGTTAATCATATCTTCAATTTCTCGACTATCTTTCATCTTGAATTTTTCTTCGCTTTCGCTTTTTTCAATAGTTGCTGCAATCTTTAAATCAGGAAATCTTGATTCTAGTTTTTCATATAAATAAAAAACAGTTGGTCTTCTCTCAGAAAAGATAATAACTTTTTGCTGATTTTCTGCTGCTTTTTTAATAAATTTTGATAAACCATTAATTTTAAAATTGTTACTGTCATCAAATTTTTTAAGCTTGGTAATAATTGGTTTTAAAAATGCTTTTCGCTCTTGAGGAGAAAATATAAATTCTAGCTTCTCAAGTTTATAACTATTTTCCCCTCCTGGAGTATCAGCAATACTTTCTAGGATATCTTGAAGTGCTAAAGGAGAACTTGCCCAAGAAATTTTAACTAATTGATTAAATAGGTCTTTAGACATAGGATTTCCCATAACTTCAAAATATCCTTGGGTTATGGCTTTAGTTAATTCTGCTTCAAAAATCAGTGGAAAATTGATAGTATGAAGAACTATATTAGGAATATAACGTTTTTCATCACTGAAGTTAATATAAGTTCCTTGCTCATCTTTTTGACCATAATATTTAGCAACGTGAGGAGTTGTTAATTGACTGACTATTGGCAGCTTTATAAATTCATCTGTACTTTCAACAGACCAAATTTTGACATTTTGAGTTTCTTGAACAAACAAAGCACTCTGTTCTGGGAAAGTATTTAAAAAATGCTCAAATTCATGGGGATTATTAGCTGTGTGAGGTAACAGATAAAGTTGATGATTAATATTATTAATATCTTTACCATAGGGAGAACCTGTCATAAGTAAAACTTTAAGATTACCTTTTTTAATTAATTCTCTAAGTCTAGTAAAAGCTATTCGTTCAGGAGGATTTTTTCTCCTATTAGATAGGTCTTTTTTGAAACGATTTCTGAATTCGTGACTCTCATCAATAATTAATAACCAACGTTGCTGTTCAACCTCTGCTAAAATTTCTGTAAATTCTTTGAGTTTATGCCGAGCATATTTGACGTTTTTATCAAATATTTTTTGCACAAAAAATTCACAAGGAAGTGCAGCTTCTCGCATTTCTTTTCGCCAATTAGTTTCAACAGCTTTCGGTGCAATAATTATTACATTATCAATCAAATCTTCTTCTTTTAAATGTATAGCTACATGAACAGCAACAACAGTTTTTCCTAATCCAGTTGATGCAACTATCATTGAACCATTAAAGTCTCGCATTTGCCGTAATGTTTGGGCAATCATATCAATTTGATAAGAAACTGGTTTTTTTGTGTAACAAGTTTTAGGAGCTTGTATATTTTCAAAAGCCAACATGGTTTTGAGATAAATATCCCAAGGTGTATCAAATTCTAACCATTTCAATAAAATATCTAGAAGTTCTTGAGTTAAATCTTGAGCCTTTTTAAAGTAATCGTCAAATTCTCTAATTAAAGCAGCAATTTAAATTTTATTCTTAATAATATTACCACCTTCAACTTGTTCCATAAGTCCTTTTCCTGTTAAATTGGAGGAAGTTTGAATTGCTGCTTCTCGATCGGAAATATAAAGTTTGTTGTGGTGGTCTGCTGCTCTAGCGTCAACAATTTCAAATTCCTGAGATTGTATTTTTTTTACTAGGTCAATAACTGTTTTTCTTCTATCTTTATCTAATCCTGTTCGTAAATCTCGCATTATTTCCTGAACTAAAGCCATTCTTGCTCTTTGTTCCCCCGGGTCGTCTAAACCAACTAAAAGATAGGTTTGTTTATCTGTAGTGTAACGACGGATTAAATTCCATCCTTTAATAGTAAAAAAACCTGTAGCAATCCGAATTTCCTTTTTAGCTTTTTATAGCCATTCACTAATGTATTGAAATGATTTACCCGGTTCAAACCAACTTAAACGTCTTCTATTCATTATTCAAACTTTAATTTTACCCAGCTTTTTTCTAGTTGTAGTTTTCCATCAAACCTTTCCAGAAATCAGGTTGAAACCTTTGTAAAATAGGGACGAAAATCATACTTTGATTCAGCCACAACCAATTATTAATTGAATCATTTTTTAACCTGAACTACCTGAAGACTACCACCAGCATATAAAATAGGTGTAGGTAAGTCAGTATCGACTAAATTAAACCCTACTTCTTTTAATAAATCCAATATATCTGTATTAATAAAATTCCAGGAAGTTTCAGTTTCAAATAACCATAAAAATATCGCAAAACCAGGCCAGAAAAAAGGATTTGTTGGAGGATGAAAATCAACAAAAGTAAAAATTCCGCCTGGTTTAAGAATGCGGTAAACTTCTTGCAGAATTTGCTTTAATTGTTCTGGTTTCATCTCATGTAAAGCAGCACTGGTATGTACTAAATCAAATTGATTATTTGAGAATGGCATATCCTCAGCAAATGCCTCAACATATTCAGCAGATGGTACATTTTTTTTGGCTCTATTTATTGATAGTGGAGAAGCATCTAATCCTGTAACATTTTGGGAGTATTTAACCAAAAAATTAGTTGCTTGACCACTACCACAACAAACGTCTAGTATTTGAGTATTTGGGTTAATGCTTAAACCTTGTAAAGCTAGTTGGCGAAAGCGAGTTTCTCCACCTACAGTTAGGGCTGCTAAACGGGAAATTCCGTCATACAACCATTGATATCTATAGCTCCAGTCTCTTAAAATTGTTGCCATTGGATTAAAAAGTCAAAAGTCAAAATTCAAAGGTCAAAAGTGTATAAAATTAATTTATAGTTAATACCAAATTGATAAAATCATGTTACAAATAACAAGCTAGATGAGGAAATATGAGAAACTGAATTCAGCCATACTGGAAACCGATACAATTCACCTACCACCTATCACCTACTATCTAAAACTTATTTGTAGCAAACTTTTTTCCAATTGGTATAACCACTCAAGCAAAATAGATTTGGGCTGGTGGTTGACTCTATATTGTTCAGAAAATATAATTAAGAAAATATAAATATGTTAAATTTAGTAACAAATATTAAAATTGGAGCATTGTAGCAAGTATGAGTCGTGTTGGAGTATTATTACTTAATTTAGGTGGGCCAGAACAACTAGAAGATGTCCGCCCCTTTCTCTTCAATTTATTTTCTGACCCAGAAATTATTCGTCTGCCCTTTCCTTGGTTGCAGAAACCTTTAGCATGGCTAATTTCCACCCTCCGGTTTCAAAAGTCTCAGGACAATTATAAGGAAATTGGCGGTGGCTCTCCATTAAGATCAATTACAGAACAGCAAGCTCTGGCGATCGAAAAACAGTTAGAAGAAAAAGGATTAGCCACTCAAACTTATATCGGAATGCGTTACTGGCATCCTTTTACAGAAGAAGCCCTCACTAGAATTAAGCGCGACCAAATAGAAAAGTTAGTAATCCTGCCACTTTATCCTCAATATTCTATCAGCACGAGCGGTTCTAGTTTTAGGCTACTTGATAAACTTTGGCAAAAAGACCCAGATCTCCAAAAAATCGAATATACTGTTATTCCCTCTTGGTATCAACGACCAGGTTATATCCAGGCCATGGCAGAATTAATTGCTCAAGAATTAGATCATTGTCCAAACTCAGAACAAGTACATATCTTTTTCAGTGCCCATGGTGTACCAGTTAGCTACGTTGAAGAAGCAGGAGACCCTTACCAAGCAGAAATTGAAGACTGTGTAGATAGAATTATCAAGGCTTTAAATCTCTCTAACCCTTATACCTTAGCTTATCAAAGTCGGGTGGGCCCGGTGGAATGGTTGAAACCTTACACCGAAGAGGCTATTCAAGAATTGGGGGCTGGTGGGGTTAAAGATTTATTGGTAGTTCCTATTAGTTTTGTTTCCGAGCATATTGAGACTCTCCAAGAAATTGATATGGAATATCGTGAGGTGGCTGAAGTTGCTGGAATTAGTAATTTTTACCGAGTACCTGCTCTGAATACCCACCCAGTATTTATCAATGATTTAGCAGATTTGGTTGTTGAAGCTTTAGATGCTCCAATTCGTCATTTTTCTGATGCTATCCAGATGAAAAAAATTATCAAAATGTATCCTCAAGAAAGATGGCAGTGGGGCTTAACTACCACAGCAGAAGTCTGGAATGGACGGTTAGCAATGCTTGGCTTTATGGCTTTGTTGTTGGAGTTGATTACTGGTTATGGTCCCCTACACTTGGCCGGTTTACTCTAAATATAG
>CAJICP010000003.1_pt1 | contig 12937 bp, 8 predicted proteins | sample 9199641 | NCBI WGS metagenome assembly CAJICP01 (sample SAMEA7708340, study PRJEB35096) | sediment metagenome | biome: marine neritic benthic zone biome [ENVO:01000025]; feature: sediment [ENVO:00002007]; material: shallow marine sediment [ENVO:03000034] sea grass bed [ENVO_01000059] ... | reverse complement strand
GACAGATATATAGATATGACTGGCAAATTTTCCAGTTTTGCCAAATAGGTAAATGTGGAGTTTCCATTTTCTCTACCCAACCTAAATTTTGCCGACAGATATATAGATATGACTGGCAAATTTTCCAGTTTTGCCAAATAGGTAAATGTGGAGTTTCCATTTTCTCTACCCAACCTAAATTTTGCCGACAGATATATAGATATGACTGGCAAATTTTCCAGATAAAAACAGATTATTTGTGGAAAGAAATTTTAGCCAAAGAAAATCTCAGCAAAATCATCGAAAATTACGCCCAACTCACAGAAGAGGAAAATAAAGACAAAAACAAAAACAAAAACTTATCTTCCCCCTTTACCATCAACTCGACCTAGTAAGCAAACTTTTAACAGATACAAAAAAACAGGGAGTCGGCAACCGCTACTTAATCCAACATTCCGCTAGATCCGGCAAAAGTAATTCTATAACCTGGCTGAGTCATCAACTCGTCGAAATTACAGATTTTTCCGAAACCAAAACAATTTTTGATTCGGTTTTAGTCGTGACAGACCGCCAAATTTTAGATAAACAAATTCGGGAAAATATTAAACAATTCGCTCAAGTCGCCGGAGTCGTCGAAGCAATTACTGAAGGCAGCAAACAATTAAAGTCAGCTTTAGAAAAAGGCAGCAAAATTATTATTACAACGGTGCAGAAATTTCCTTTCGTTGTCAAGGAAATTCAATCTTTAGCCGATAAAAAGTTTGCCATTATCATCGACGAGGCGCACTCCAGCCAAACCGGGAAAAGTGCAGCCAAGATGAGTGAATTTTTGAGCAAAAAAGAGCTAGAATAGCTGGAATAGGAGGAAACCACGGAGGATAAAATAAATCGAATTATTGAGTCACAAAAACTTTGCCAAAACGCTAATTATTACGCCTTTACTGCTACGCCAAAGAATAAAAATTTAGAATTATTCGGTGTAGAAAATCTGGCAGATGGAAAATTTTATCCTTTCCATAATTATTCGATGAAGCAGGCAATTGAGGAAGGGTTTATTCTGGATTTTTTGCAGAATTATACGACTTACAAAACCTATTGTCGGTTAGAGAATAAAATTATAGATGACCCGTAATTTGATAGTAAACAGGCAAAAAGGCGATTAAAAAGATATGTGGAAGGGCATCCAAACGCTATTTGCCAAAAAGCACAAATTATGGTAATGCATTTTTTATCTGCTGTTATCGGTCAGAATAAAATTATTTGTAACAATGCGCTTAATAATTCTTACTCAGACCTTAATTGCCCTGACGATTGTCATTTTTTATTAAGTGCAACTTCATAGAGAAATGGTATAAGGCGATGGTTGTTACTAATAGTATTGAAAGTGCGATTCTTTATAAGTTAGCTTTTGATAAATATTTGAGTAAAATAAATTCTCCATATCAAACTATTGTTGCTTTTTCTGGGAGTAAGGAAATAGATGGTAAAAAGGAAGATGAGTTTTCGATGAATGGTTTTTCTGGGAGTAAGATTACAGAAGCTTTTAAGGAGGATAAATATAGGTTTTTAATTGTGGCAAATAAGTATCAAACTGGTTTTGACGAACCGTTGTTACATACTATGTATGTTGATAAGGTTTTGTCTGATATAAAGGCGGTACAAACTTTGTCTCGGTTAAATCGTTCTTGTGAGGGCAAAAGTGATATTTTTATTTTGGATTTTGTGAATTCTGCTGATGAAATTCAGACAGCTTTTGAAGCTTATTATAAGACAACTATTTTAAGTGAAGAAACAGATAGCGATCGCCTCCACGACTTAGAGGATAGTTTGGCAAGTTTTCAGATTTATTCGTCAGAAGATGTTCGGAAATTTATGAGTAGGTTTTTGAGTGGTGATTCGCGGGAAAGTTGGGAGTCAATTCTAGATATTTGTGTGGAAAATTATAATTCTAATTTAGAGGAAAGGGAAAAAAAGAGAGTTTCAGAATAAAGCTAGGAATTTTGTGATAAATTATCAATTTTTGGTGCAGGTTAAAAGTTTTAAAAATCCGTATTGGGAGAGTTTAAATAATTTTCTGAGATTATTAGTTAATAAGCTGCCAAAATTAGATGATTCTGATTTTTCGGCAGGAATTATTAATAGTGTGGATATTGAGAGTTACCGAGTAGAGCTTTTAGGAAGTCAGAGTATTGGTTTAAGTGGGGAAAATATGGTGTCTCCCATTGCGGATAATATTGTTAGTGGAAAATCTGAAAGTAAGTCAGATAAAATCAGTCAAATAATCAAAGAATTTAATAACCGCTTCGGCGGTAGTATTGCCTGGCAAAATGAGGATAGGGTGTGGAAATTTTTATTAGAAGAGTTGCCAGAAAAAGTTATAGTAGATGGAGAATATCAAAATGCTAAAGAAAATAGCGATCGGCAAAATGCCAGAGTTACTTTTGAAAATAAATTAAATCAAAATTTCCCAAGTTTTACTAGGAAACATACAGAAGAATATATGCAATTTATAGGGAATTTAGAATTTCAAGAATGGTTAATTAATACCTTATTTAATCTTGATTACAACGAAGATAAAGTCGCCTAAAATATAGCTACATATTTAATAATTTTTATCACCTTCCTCCTTCTAACTTCTTCAAAAAGTCAGACAATATGCAGAAGATAAAAATGTTAATGTTAAAGAGAGTAGGGAGTGCCAAAATGCCAAACTTACTTTGGAAAATAAATTAAATCAAAATTTCCCAAGTTTTACTAGGAAACATACAGAAGAATATATGCAATTTATAGGGAATTAAGAATTTAAAGAATGGTTAATTAATACCCTATTTAATCTTGATTACAACGAAGATAAAGTCGCCTAAAATATAGCTACATATTTAATAATTTTTATCACCTTCCTCCTTCTAACTTCTTCAAAAAAATGTTAATGTTAAAGAGAGTAGGGAGTGCCAAAATGCCAAACTTACTTTGGAAAATAAATTAAATCAAAATTTCCCAAGTTTTACTAGGAAACATACAGAAGAATATCGTCAATTTACAGCTAATCAAAACCTAAGCATTCAGCAGTCAGCTATTAGCCATCAGTTATTAGTTCATTGCTTTTGGCAGAGGAATTAGTATTGATAGATTTCAAATCTTTAGTTATAAAAGGAGGTAACAGGGAAAATTTACAACTCTATTTTGTCTTTTTTTAACCGAATTTATTCTGAAAATAACGTAAGCATTTTCTAGGGAATGCTCCGCAAACAAGTGTCAGCTATCAGCTAATTACCTTTGGCAGAGGAATTACTATTAAGAGATTGAAAAAAAAATTATCTAAGTACAAATCCCTTAAATTTATTCATGGAATATAATTCTATGCTGAATGCTGACTGCTAATAGCTGAATGCTTAAATCAAAACTTTCAAGAATGATTAATTAATACCCTATTTAATCTTGACTACGAGGCAGATAAAACTGCTGAAAAAAATCACTATATACTAATCAATTTATTCGTGGCAAAATCCCAGTCTAGCACTCCCTTACTTCTTCGTTCCTGAATAATATAACCACTTAGATCCTATCTCTTTAATCTTGCCATTTTCCTTCATTTCTAAAATTCTAACATCAAAATCTTTAATGACAGGGCTATCAGGAGAGATCATAAAACCATAAGCTTCACTAGCAAAATAAACTGGAGACAATTTCAAGTTATCTCTAGGATTATTATGTAAATAATATTGAATAGCAGGAACATCAAAAACCACACCATCCACCTCATCTAACTTGAGTAAATTAATTGCATTTACCAAATTCTGAGCCTGACTAATACGCGCCCCGTATCGCTTGGCCAATCTTTCTCCAGTAGAACCTTTAACTACAGCAATTCTAGTATCCTTAATATTTTCAGGGGAACTAAACCCTGCAACTCTTTGATTAGACAAAGAAAGAGTTAAAGTAGTAGCTATACCAGCAGTGAGAGAAGAAACAGTCACCATAGTAAAGACCATCCATACCCCAGCAATAATACGCCCCGCTTTAGTCACCGGAGTCCGATCGCCATATCCCACTGTTGTTAAAGTTACCACAGCAAACCACATACCATTGCCCACTCCATGCCAATAATTTTCAGGAAATTGTTCCGTATTCCGTCGTCTTTCGGCTAACCACAGAAGATTACCTACTACAAATAAGAGAACTACTAACAGACTAACTGAAGAAATAAAGGCTAGGCCAAAAAAAGGTCTGACTCTACTCCAGATAGTAGGTCTGTCACCAGCAATTAACAAACCTATACGGGCCAGAAAGTAGGGTTGAGTAAAAGCAACTTTTTCTAAGCGATCGGAAGTTATGCTTATTGGACCAATAACAAGATCCAGTTCTCCTTTCGTGATACTATCAATACTACTAGCTACACTATCTTGTGGAATAAGTTGGTATTCTAGTTCTTCCAAGGAAGCTAGTTCTTGCCAAATCTCAACACTGATACCTTTGAAAGAGTTATCATTAATGACAAAAGGAGGGGATCCAGCCACACCTACTCGTAGCTTTTCGGCCTGGGCAAGTAAGGGAAAATGAATTATACAGGTTATAGTAATAAAAGTCAATAATTTGAGTCTGTTGACCATTTGTTAGAACTGAGTTGGGCAATCAAATTTTATTTTAATGGTGACAAATTTTTTTGCCCTGAAGTAAGGCATAATAATCAAGTCAAGCTCCTAGTGCCGCTACGGGTACGTCATGCGTTCAATAGTCTAGCATTCAAAAGTATTGATTGGTAAGGCTTTTAGGATTTTGTGAATGGTCAGTTATTTCCGCCAGCCTGGTCTAGTATCCTGTTGATGGGCTGATTATTAGCAATTGGCCATATCAAAACTGACTTTAATAAAGTATAAATTTTTGTCAGCGTAGTTAAGAATCACTATAACATTAAGTAGACAAATGACTAAAACAGACGACAAGACTATTGTCAGGGAGTATTTTAATTCAACTGGTTTTGACCGGTGGCAAAGAATTTATGGAGACGGTCAAGTAAACAAGGTACAGTTAGATATTAGAAAAGGACATCAACAAACTGTTGATACTGTCCTCAGTTGGCTGCAAGCAGATGATAATTTACGAGGGTTATCAATATGTGATGCTGGTTGTGGAGTTGGTAGTTTAAGTATTCCCCTCGCTAAAGCTGGAGCAGTAATTTATGGTAGTGATATCTCAGAAAAAATGGTATCTGAGGCATATCAGCTTGCAAAGTCTAGTTTGCCCAATATAGATAATGTTAATTTTGTGGCTCAAGATTTAGAAGCTTTAAGTGGTAAATATCATACAGTTGTTTGTTTAGATGTATTGATCCATTATCCTCAAGAGCAAGTTGCAGCTATGATTAATCATTTGATATCTCTGGCAGAGTCACGGTTAATTATTAGCTTTGCCCCCAAAACTTTAGGTTTAACTATATTGAAAAAAGTGGGTGAGTTATTTCCTGGGCCAAGTAAAACGACTCGTGCTTATCAGCATCGGGAAGCGGATATTATCAAAATTATTGATAGTCTTGGTTTTTCTATTCAAAGACAAGCAATGAACAGCACCAGTTTCTATTATTCTCGTTTACTAGAAGCTATTCGTAAGTAACAAACAAAAAGGTTAGTTTAATTAAAGGCTCAGGACACCAAAAATAGATAGCAATTTACTGCTTTTGTAAGTAAATTTTCAGTAAATCTATTCAGTAATTAACAATTACCTCTCCTTTTTTAGGAGAGGATTGACTAAAAGGAAGAAAATTTCTTTTCTCTTAGTCCATTAGACAAAAGCGAGGAAACCAGCTCTTGCAGAGCCGCTCCGAAGTGCGCCATCCCACCCTACGGTCCGCTCCGAAGATAGAACTCCGTTCCGAGATCCGCGAACGACCGCTTTTTCCCTTGAAAGGGGAGGCTTTAAACCTGAATTATTTAATTATTAATTATTAATTATTCGGCAACTAGAATATGAAAATTATGAGTACAGCAAGTTATGATTTGATTAGCCAGAAAATTTCTGGGCTAAGTATGAATTAAAACAGAAATAACAGTAGTTGTATAGAGGTTTTCATGTTGATGAATTACAGTACAAAATCTGAAAACCAGACAATGAGATAAAAATCAAAAAGCTAATAGCTGATAGCTTATAACTGACTGCTAATTGCTATATAAGGAGTAAAAAATTGATGACTAAGATTTTTTAGTAATAGCATCTATCCTAGGAGGTTTATCTGTAGTTGCAGGTTCTTTTGCTTCTCACGCTTTGAAAGAAAGGCTTACTCAAAACTTTCTCGATATTTTTCAGACAGGTGCTCGTCTACAAATGTATCATTCCTTAGCATTATTAATAGTAGCTTTTTTATTAACAATAGAAGAGCTGCCCCAATCATTAATAATTGTGGCTGGATATGCTTTTATTGCCGGAATAGCAATTTTTTCGGGTAGTTTATATGCTCTGAGTCTAACCGGAATAAAATGGTTAGGAGCCATTACACCTATAGGCGGAGTTGCATTTATAATAGGATGGAGTTGTATGGCGATCGCTGGTTGGAACTTAAAATTATAAAAAATTGATTATTTTGACCATTTCTATAAAAATAGCTAGATTCAAGTCAAAAAATCAGCAAAAATGAATAATATTGTAGCAAGAGCTTGAAATTAGACAACTTCAAGCTATAGTGTAATAAAACAAAGCTATACAAATCTGGGTACCTGGCTTCTGTGAGTTACTGCCTTAATCCCAATTGCCCCAACCCCTCTGATCCATTAAATGCTGGTAGACGTACCTGTTGCCAATGTGGCTCAGAATTGCTGCTGCAAAATCGGTATCGTATTATCCAGCCTCTTGGGGGGGGAGGTTTTGGCAAAACTTATCTTGTAGAACATCAAGGGGTACAAAAAGTTCTCAAAGTATTACTGAAAAGTCATCCGAAAGCTATATCTCTATTTCAGCAGGAAGCACAGGTACTTATCAGTTTACGAAATCCTGGGATTCCTAAAATAGAAGACGATGGTTATTTTACATTCTTCCCAGCAGACAGTGAAGAGCCTCTACACTGCCTAGTAATGGAATTTATCGACGGCTCAAATTTGCAAGATTGGATGAAAAGTCGTCGCCATAGGCCAATAAATCAAACTCAGGCAGTAGATTGGTTAACACAATTATCGGAAATATTGGACAAAGTTCACCAAAAAAATTATTTCCATCGAGATATTAAGCCCCACAACATCATGCGCAAGCCAAATGGCCAATTGGTGTTGATAGACTTTGGTACTGTCAGAGAGGTATCAGAGACCTACTTGATCAAAGTAGGTCAGGGCGAAAACGTTACAGGTATTGTCTCACCAGGATATACTGCCCCAGAGCAAACTAATGGCAAAGCTGTACCTCAATCAGATTTTTTTGCTTTAGGACGTACTTTTGTATATTTATTAACAGGTAAGCCCCCAACTGCCTTTCCAGAAAATCCGCGTTCGGGAAAGCTGCAATGGCGCAAATATGCTCCTCATCTATCAGCAGAATTTAAAGATGTCATAGATTATTTAATGGCACCTTTCCCTGGCAATAGACCTCAAAATCCGATGATGATTTTACAGTGTCTGGCAGAAATCAAAACAGAAAATAGTCCTAAAACTGATAATTCTCGATTTTCTTCTCCTGCTCAAAAAAGTCGTTTAAGTAGGGAAAATACAAAACTACCAACAGACAAAACTCAAACGAGGCATAAAGTTAATTCCAAAGTAAAAACAAAAACAACTAAAAGAATATCTAGTAATAAGTCAAGAATTAAGTCAAGAATTAAGTTAAGAAATAACCTAGTAGTATGGTTAACAATGTTGCTATTAGCAGTAGCAACTGCTCAATTTTATGGCTTTTGGCGCTACGGAATGTTTCCTAGTAATCCGGTTTTTTTGTTGCGAGGCTTGAACAGTAGTCGATTTTTACAAAAAACCTTAAATGGTTATTTCGGAGAAGTAAGTGCGATCGCCCTAACACCAGATGGTCAAACTTTAGCTGGTGGTAGCTTTCGTACAATCAAAATTTGGAGCCTCAAGACTGGGGAATTAATAAACAACATTAAAGATGCCCATGCAGATAAAGTAACCACTCTGGCAATAAGTCCTAATGGTCAAATATTAGTAAGTGGCAGTGCAGACAAAACAATCAAAATATGGGATATCAAAACTGGTAAACTATCAATAACTATTCCTGCTCACGAAGGTCAAGTGAACGCAATTGCCATTAGTCCCGATGGACAAACCTTAGCAAGTGTTGGCAGCGATCGACTTATGAAGTTGTGGAACATCAAAACAGGTAGTCGAATACTGACTCGCATACCAGACAAAGAATATGGAGTAAATGCTTTAGCTTTTAGCCGAGATGGGAGTATTTTAGTTAGTGGTAGTAATGACGGTACGATTAGACTGTGGAATCTGAGTACCGGTATTCGCAGACAAACTCTAGAAGGACATACCCAGGCAGTTAATGCTATTGTCATCAGTCCAGATAATCAAACCTTAGCTAGTGGGAGTGAAGATGGAACCATTAGACTATGGGATTTAAATACAGGAGAAGAGGAAAGTGTAATTACACCAAGTACAGGTGCAGTTACATCTGTGGTTTTCAGTGCTGATAGCCAAACAATAGTTAGTAGTAGTGACAATATTACTATTTTTTGGAATATAATTACGGGAGAAAAATTAGAAACATTTTTTGGTCATTCGGAACAAATAACTTCTCTTGCCATTACTCCCGATGGCAAAACCTTAGTTAGTGGCAGTCTAGATCGAACTATCAAAGTTTGGCGAATGCCTTGAATCAGTTATCAGTTATCAGTTATCAGTTATCAGTACCTCCGGGTGAATTAGGAGGCAAGAAAATCTTAAATTTCCTGTTTTATCCCCTTTACTGGGGAGACTATTGACCTTGTTTCTTAGTCAAATTAATAAATAAGAAAAAAGTAGGGAAAAAGAAATTATCTTTTCATCCCTACTTTGATTTACAGTTAATTAACTTATTTTTCTAGAACTTGAAGGTAGTTCTCAAACTACCAACCCAGAGAGTCTCATTATTCTCGTTGTGATTTGGATTAGTAATCACAAACAAACCAGGTGTAATAGATATAAAGTCATTAATTGCATAACGATAGAATATCTCAACATGGACAGAGGTATCAGGGTCTTTTAAATTGTCATTATCACCACCATCAGTAATAATTGGTGGTACACCAACAATAATTCCTCCTAAGCTACCGTCTTTAAATAAGTCAGGAAATGCTATGGTAAATGCACCATTAATAATAGTGATATCATCATCATCACTATCATCTTCAGGACGCGCCCAGGTGCTACCAAACCAACCACCAATTTGGACGTGATCGTTGAGCCTCCACTGAGCCTCAAATCCAATGTTATCGGCAGAAGTACGTCTGCCATTAAAAGGATCTCGCGCTCGGAAACTTCCTGTACTAGCAGTCACATTCACTTCATTCTTAACAAAATACTTGCGAACGTAGTTCACTGTAAAAGCCAGGTCTGGATTGGCCCTAAATACAACTTGACCAAAACCACTATTTTCGCCATTAAATATACCTTGTCCTTCCCTTGCTCCTTCTGGTTCTCCAGCTAAACCACCAACATTAATTTGCCATTTTTCATCAGGTGTGAACTGAATAATCATCCCCGCATCATCTGGTCCACGATAAGCAGTTGGGTTATATCGTCCAAATCTTGAAGTAGCACCAGAGCCACTACTTTCAAAGGGAGATAAAACAGTCTGAAAGTCATCAACTTCTAGACCTTGAGCACCAATAATCACCCTAATATTTTCACGGAAAGGATACTCATAGAACAATTTATCAAGAACTACAGTATCGTCAGGGTCACTTTCATCTGTACCCAATCTGGTCATAAGAGTATTAGTTAAATCCCGGTCACTATAGTTAGGAATATCTCTTGCTTGTAAACGAGTTCTGAGGCGGTCTTCACCTGTAAAGCTGGTATCAAAGTTTAAACGAACCCGATAACCTAAAGTAGTTTCAGTCCGATCATCTTCACTCTGTGGTACTCCACGTGCTCCAGTTCGTTCTCCCCAAGTATCACTAGCCCAGAAAAGAATTTCACCATTAAGCTTAGTAGTTGTAGAGAATTGATTGGCTTCTAGTTCTGCTGTTCTGGCTTCGAGGGCATCAACACGACCACGCAACTCTGCTAGTTCTACAGCAAACTCTTCTTGGAGTCTTTGTAAAACTGCCAAATCATCACGAGTCACTAAATCTGCAGTTGCTGCTGCAATTAACTCTGTAATTCTATCCAAACAAGCATTTAAACCTGCTGCAAATTCATAACGGGTCATTGCCCGATTACCTTTGTAAGTACCGTCTGGATAACCAACAATACAAGCATAACGTTCTACCAGAGATTGGAGAGCTTGGAAAGCCCAATCAGTGGGTTGTACATCTGACAACTGAGACACAGAGGTAACCTGTCCCATAGGATCGGCTTGTTCTAACTCAGCTCCTGGAATCTCTAGGGAAGGGTCTTTAAGTTTTTCTAACCGAGTATCTACTGAGCCTTCCTCTTCTGGAGCCGTATTATCTTGGGAATCTATAGGTAACTGAGTAGTTGTATTAATATTGGCATCTTGAGCATTAGCTAGTTGTTCTACAGAAACCTGATTAGCTAAAGCCGAATTAGCTATTAATAAGGCGGCTATACTGAACACACCAGGAGTTTGCTTCAGAACATTCAGGATAATTTTTGTCATATCGATCTCTCCTCACACCTTTTAATTAAACTAGGAAACTATTGTCTCTTTTATCAACAACCCTAATGTTTAGAGTAAATTGAACTGTTGATTGTTCCAATTGATTTTTTTAACAGAATTTTAGTGCTATTAGCTAAGTTTAACTTTTAAATAGCTATTTACAATTACATCCATTGCTAGGGCTTGAAGTTCCTCGATTCTCTAAGCAAATAGTATGGCATAAGCGAATAGAGTTGATGCTGCTCCATATATAGAAATATTCCTAGTAGTTTTGGCACGAAGCCTATCCTAGCAAAGTATAGATGAAGTATCGCCTTTGAGTGTAACAACAATCAAGAGATATACATCTAAAATCTATTAGCACTCACTCCAAGGTCTTGCTTATATTAGACAAAGTAAACACACTCATATTTTTTTACCTGACAGGTTAGCACCTCTTGCACCATAGTGCAACTATCTTAAATATTAGGATTTTTGATATAAGTTTAGATACTTTTGAAATTTTAATGACCAAATTACCAATCAGTTGCAAAAATGTCATCCCTAAATATAACCCCTCAGCTTTTAATCAGCACTCCTAGAGGCTAGCTAAGGGGTATAAAATTAGTTCTGGAATTTATTAGCTGGTGACCAATTCCCTCATCAACATCCTGAAAAAATTTTCAGAATTAAGGTCTGGCTTTGGTGAAGATTTATCGCTATTTAATTTTCTGTCCTCAAGCAAAGTTTTAGAACCTGAATTGAGTCCTCAGCGTACCAACCCAGAGAGTCTCATTATTCTCATTGTGATTAGGATTAGTAATCACAAAGAAACCAGGAGTAATGGCGATATAGTCGTTCATTTGGAAGCGATAAAGTACCTCAATGTGAACAGAAGTATCATCGTCTTTCAAGTTATCATCATCACCACCATCAGTAATAATTGGTGGTACACCAACGATAATACCTCCCAAACTACCTTCTTTAAGTAGGTCTGGGAAAGCTAAGGTCAAAGCGCCAGTAAGAATGGTGATATCGTCTGTATCACTATCATCTTCAGGTCTGGCAAATGTGGAACCAAACCAACCACCTAATTGAAAGCCTTCAGTAATCAGCCATTGGGCTTCAAAGTTGATATTATCTGAGCTAGTTCGTATTCCATCAAAAGGGTCTCTGGCTGTAAAACTACCCGTACTTCCAGTTAGGTTCACATCGTCTTTGGGGTGATAACCACGCACATAACCAACATTAAAAGCTAGCTTGTCATTTGGCTCTATCGTCAACTGGCCAAATCCACTGAATGCACCATTAAAAATACCTCTACCTTCTCGAGGGTCTTCCGAATCTGGTGCAGCATAACCTACTGTTAAACTAATTGCATCATTAAAGGCATAGGCAAATTTAGCACCAGCATCAGAAGGGGAGCGGTAAAAAGTAGGGTTAAATCGTCCAAATCTGGAAATAGAACCAGCACCACTACTTGCAAAAGGTGTAATAGGGTCCATAAAGTCATCAAGACCATAGCCGTTAGCTGCTACCTCTATTTCACCTTTACCATTCAACAAAGGAAAACGATAGGCCAGCTTATCAATGACAAAATCATCATCTGAATCATCGTCAGTAGCCAGACGAGTCATCAAGGTATTAGTTAAATCTCTACCACTATAATTCGGAACGTTACGAGCTTGTAAACGAGTTCTCAAGCGGTCTTCCCCAGTAAAGCTGGTATCAAAGTTCAAACGAACCCGATAAGCAAAAGTGGTCTGAGTTTTGTCGTCAGCATCTGATGTCCCACGAGCTCCCGCTCTGTCTCCCCAGGTATCGCTCAACCAGAACAATACCTCACCATTTAGTTTGGTTGTGGTGGAGAACTGATTATTTTCGAGTTCTGCTGTTCTGGCCTCCAGAGAATCAACTCGTCCTCGCAAAGCAGCTAATTCTGCAGCGAACTCCTCTTGCAGTCTTTGTAAAACTGCTAGGTCTTCCCTAGTCACGAGGTCTGAAGTTGCAGCAGCAATTAATTCTGTGATTCTGTCCAAACAAGCATTCAAACCTGCGGCAAACTCAAACCGGGTCATCGCTCGATTACCCTTATAAGTACCATCAGGATAACCTGCTATACAACCATAACGCTCTACCAAAGATTGTAGAGCTTGGAAAGCCCAATCTGTAGGTTGTACATCAGACAATTGGGTCACGGATGTCACCTGATCCATAG
>CAJICP010000180.1_pt1 | contig 12966 bp, 11 predicted proteins | sample 9199641 | NCBI WGS metagenome assembly CAJICP01 (sample SAMEA7708340, study PRJEB35096) | sediment metagenome | biome: marine neritic benthic zone biome [ENVO:01000025]; feature: sediment [ENVO:00002007]; material: shallow marine sediment [ENVO:03000034] sea grass bed [ENVO_01000059] ... | reverse complement strand
ATGAACAAGTAACATTTGTAAGTTTTTAATGCCAACGTAAGGATTATTAATTAGACGATCCTCAATTAATTCAAAAATATAGAGTTTCCTTCCAGGGGACATGGCATTACCCACATTTTTCAGAATTTTGGTAGCTCTATCGTCGGAGTAGGAGTGCAGAATACGCTTCATCATTGCATCCCCTGGAATTTCTGGCAGCGAGCTATGGATATCTACACCCACAGCATTAAGGCGTGGAATGGGTTGAAAGCGAGCTATTACATCAGGAAAATCGAAAAGTTGTCCTTCCATTTCTCTGTATTGCTCTAAAATTCCAACTATAAGTTTCCCACTTCCACCACCAATTTCTGTTAGATGCTCAGAAGTAGAAAAGTTAAACTGTTGTACAATATCTCGTACTTCTACCCCTGATATAGATTCCATCGCCTTATCAAAAGCTGCTGCCAACTCCTGGTTTTCTCTTAAATAATCATAAAATAAGCGATCGCGTCCTATTTGATAAATACTTTTACCAGTACGCAAGACTTCTTCCCACAATGTCCGCCTTTTCTGATGTTTGCTTGATTGTGCTAATTGACAAAATTTCTGCCAAGGTAGGAGAGAAAATTCATAATCTTGGGTTAAATGTTTGGACATTTCTGTGAGAGAAATTATAGATTCTGTTCCTATGTCGAATAGTCCAAAATGTTTAAGTCCACGAAGGCATCGATATAATGCCCTGTGGTTTGTCCCTGTCAGTTTTGCTAATTCTGATACAGGTAAAGAATGGTTGAGAAGACAATCGAAAACTCCAAGATCGATACAAGTTTCGGTAAAGTAGGAGATTATACGATAATCTAAAATGGAAAACATCTGTTGATATGGAATCATTAGACTCAGGAATGGGATAAGTGCAAAAATATCTACAGGAATATTAAGACGCTGGGGTTACTACCTGGTAACAAAACCTAAAATAAATCTAAATATTAGCTAACTTCTTAATATACATGGGAATATTTTTTTAGCTATTCTAAAATTAAGCTTAGAAAGAAATAACAATGTACGAAGTTTACGGGCCAGCTCCCTGGATCAAGACTGATCGCTACGGAATTACTAAGACACTCCCCCCTGAAACATCTGTCATTTGGTACAAAGCACTTCTTCTGTGTGCTAATGGTGATGGAGAACTGTCACAAGCAGAGCGGGATTGGGTAATAGGCCATGCAACTACCTACCACCCGGAGATGAGTGAAAGTCAAATTGATGAACTGAGAAGTTACAATGGTACGGGTTCAACTGATGATATAGAAAAGTTAGTTTTTAGCGATCCCTTAGCTAAACAGGGACGTTATGTTCTGGTTTATGAAGCTATTCAAGCGTCTGCTGCTGATGGGGACTATAGCGAAGGAGAAAAGGCTACTATTCGTAAAATGGCGGCTAAGTTAGGAATTTCTGAAGCTAAAATTATAGAGTTAGAGAGCCTCTTTGCAGAAGAAAAGGCATTGAGAGAGAAACGAATTAGAATCTGGCATCCTGAAGGAATACCTGGGGAAGATAAGTAGTAGGATACTTGAATTTTGGCGTTGCTAAATCTAGATATGAGTTTTTGTAGAAAAGGTAAATCCCATCTTTATACTTGCTATTCTCTAAAACTATAATTTCTCTTGCAAATATGCAACGCCTTAATTATAGATTTATTGGGAAATAAAAATCAAAATTTCTCAAAAAATACTATATACGCTTTTTTGCTATTTTTAAGTAAAAAAAACATTATAAATTTTTAATAGTAAAGGTTTTAGACACCTTTAAAGCTTAATTATTAATCAGTCTAATAATATCAACAGTTTTGTGCGCTACATATAGGAGGATTAACCAAATCCTAAAATCAGGAAATAATTTGGTAAAAATTTAGTGGAACCTCTTGAATGAAACCTCATTTTGTAGCCCCAAGACTCATTGCTCTTGGAACAGAAACCCCTGCCAAAAAATATACTCAATCTGAAGTATTAGAACTTTTGAAGATTGCAGTTCCCAAAATTAGTAGAATCTTCCTTAATTCCCATATTCAATCGCGACACCTTTGTTTACCTACAGTCAACCAAGATGGAACTATCCCTACAGAAAGTCAAAAAGATTTACTCGAAAAACATCAGCATTTTGCTCTACAACTAGGAGAGTCAGCTATCAAAAAAGCTCTCAGTCAAGTTAACTTAAATCCTCAAGATGTTGATTATTTAGCTGTAGTCTCAACCACAGGTTTTATTTGTCCTAGTCTAACAGCATACTATATAAAAACATTGGGGATGCGCTCAGATATACAACGCATTGATATTGTGGGCATGGGTTGTAATGGGGGATTAAATGGCTTACAGCCAGTAGTTAATTTTTGTACTATCTACCCTAATGCTATTGGCATATTACTGTGTGTAGAAATTTGTTCTGCTATGTATGTTATGGATGAAAGTATCAATACCGCAGTGGTTAATTCTCTCTTTGGGGATGGTGCAGCAGCAGCAGTAATTTATGGAAAAACTTTTCCTTTCAAAGGATTATATCCTCAAATACTTGGTTTTACTTCTCATATTATCCCAGAAGTGATCGATGCTATACGATTGGATTTTCAAGAGACTAAATATTCTTTGTATTTAGATAAACAAATTCCTTATTTAATTGGTTCTAATGCCAGAATACCTGTCAATAATTTGTTAAAAAAGTTTGGTCTAAAATCTCGTGACATTCAGCACTGGGTTATTCATTCTGGAGGACGAAAAGTTCTTGATTCCATTAAGTATTCTTTAAATATTACGGAACACGATATACGACACACCACAACAATACTCAAGAATTATGGAAATTTATCTTCTGCATCCTTTTTATTTTCCTATGAAAAATTATGGGAGGAAAATATAACTCAACCAGGAGATTTTGTCCTGATGATGACTATGGGACCTGGTGTTACGATTGAATGTTGTTTGGGAAAATTTTGAAATGATTGACTTAACCGAGCAAGAGACAATTGCTTATGTAAATTTAAACTGGTCGGATGCTAGTATCTTAACTGAGGAAATGCTGTCAGAGTTGACTAAATTGATAGATTATTTAGAAGATGAAAGTCAGTGTACATTGGTTATCTTTAAAGGACTGAATACTGAAAAAGTATCGGTTAATCCAAATCCTCCTAACATCGATATTTGCAGGAAGTGGGAAAATTTTCTATTGCGTGTAGAACGTTTTTTAGGTGCTTCTATGGCTTGTATTGATGGATTTTGTACCTGTTTTCATCTCCAACTAGCACTGGTCTGTGATTATCGGGTGGCAACAACTAATTCAATCTTTCAAATTCCAGAAGTTAAAGAAGGCTACCTTCCTGGCATGAGCATATTTCGGTTAGCCAAGTATACTGGAATAGGGATTGCTCGTCGCTTGCTTTTCACTGGCATTCAGTGGTCAATTCAGGAAGCAGTAATGTTTGGTATTATTGATCGCCAATGCGAACCAGAAGACTTGACAAGAACCATTCAGGAAGCTCAAGAATCTCTAATGCCTATACATCCTGAAGTTTTGAGGAATACTCGACGGTTACTTAATGAGTCTTTTGCCACCCATTATGAAGAAGCGATCGGGCATTTCCTGGCCGTACAAAATCTTGTTTTATTGCCAAAACAAAAATTGGATGAAACTTGAAAGTAACATATAACTATATGTGTCTTAAAAATCCATATAAGGTTTCTAGAAAATGAAAATTATTTCTAAATTGGAACTCACCTCTACCGACAACTTTATGGTTCATTTTTTTGTCAGCAACTCTTTTAAATAACCACAATAAAAACTTTAGGGAACAGGGGGAATTTTCTAAATATACTTTTTTGAAAGAGAAGAAAATTTTTATTATGGCTAATTACATAAAACTTGATATTAGAACAATTGATAGTCGAATTTTATAGTATCAAAATTCATTCCTTTTCTTGAAAAATACTGATAATCATTCAATTTATAATTTAAATTATTGTCTTAATTGTATAAGCCATATTTTTTTAAAAAATATACCCTAACTCAAGTCCAAATTTTCAAAGTTTTAGTTTGGCTACTAACTATTTAAATTGATTGAAAAGTATGTCGCTTTTGCCTCTCTACAAATAATGTATCAAAGTCGTTTCCGACATATTAAAAGATTTTTAACACTATTTTCTTTAAGTCTTCTTTTATTTTGGTGCCAAAAATCCAGTTCAAAGTGTAGAAGGTGCAAAGTCTGAAATGTCTAATGAAATTTTACCAGAAGTAAATCAGTTGCTTGATATAGCAGAAAAAGCTGTAGAGCTTTTCAGCGCTTATGCAACACCACAAGTACAAAAAATTATTCAAGCTATGGGAGACTCAGGGGCAGAAAAAGCTCAATTCTATGCTGAATGGTTGGTACGGGAGACTGGGTGTGGCAACGTTGATGACAATGTGAAAAAAAATCTCGATTGTTCAATTGGTCTATTAGAAAGATATGACGCTAAAGATTTTATTGAACCTGTGGTTGATGATGACAAGAAAATTCTTAGCTTTCCCAAACCCGCAGGTATTATCGCTGCTTTGCTCCCAAGTACCAATCCTGTTATGACCGCATACTATAAAGCCATTGTGGCCATGATGACCCGTAATACAATTATTTTCTCTCCACATCCTGTGGCTAAAGAATGTTCCATCCATGTAGTTGATTTTCTGGCCAAAGTTGCAGAAAAAGCAGGTGCGCCACAAGGCTCGATTCAGATTGTGAGGTATTCTGGTAGACTGCCTCTGAAACACTTGATGGAATCTCCCCGTGTAGCTTTGATTCTGGCCACTGGAGGACCAAATCGAGTGAGTGAAGCTTATAGTTCGGGTAATCCGGCTATCGGCATGGGACCGGGTAATGTTCCCTGTTTTGTCCACAATTCAGCAGATATCTCCATTGCTGCGAAACAAATTATCACTAGCAACAGTTTTGATAATGCCCTTCCTTGTGTCTGTGAGTCTGTTATTATTGCAGACCGAGCTATCAGCGATCGCCTAAAAACTGCCATTCATAACTCAGGAGGATACTTTGTTAAAGGTAATGAACTGGAAAAATTGCGTAGCTATCTTTTTATGGAGGGTAAAGTTAATTCTCTAGTTCAGGGAAAAAGTGCTGTTTGGATTGCCCAAAATGCAGGTTTTTCAGTACCAGAAGAGACTAAAAGCCTACTTGTGGAAATTGATACTGTGGGTGTGGAAGAACCTCTCAGTCAGGAAAAGTTATTTCCAGTAATGGGATATATGACGGTTGATGGAGTAGAAATTGCTATTCAGACTGCTTTAGTGATGTTAGAGATGATTGGTAAAGGTCACTCCGCAGTTATTCACAGTAATGACTTAAAAACTGTAGCTCTTTATACAAAAGCTTTGCCTGTTTGTCGCATCGCGGTTAATACTCAAGGAGTTGAAGGGTCAAGTGGTGTTTCTACTAATTTGACTCGCAGTCCGATAATTGGGACGGGTTTTTTTGGGGGAAGCTCTGTAGATGAGAATGTTGGTCCTCAATCTTTGATACAGTGGTCTCGTGCAGCTTATCCTAAAAACTCAAAAATCTCAATCATATAGCAGGCAACAGGCAACAGGCAACAGGCAACAGTGGGAAAACATTGCCTAGTCTAAAATTCATAATTAGCATAAGTCCTAAGCAACTCGTTTCTCGCTATAGATAGGGAATTAATTTTTAATTTTGAGGAAGCAAGTGACTTTACTTTCTGGTACGGTACAAATGAGCCGTGTAGGTAAATTGAGTAATATAGCTTTATTTACCCTCGATCGCCCTGAAAAAGCTAATGCTTACCATAATGACATGGTTAAGCAGTTTGCAGAACAATTAGAGGAAGTAATAGACGATCCTTCTATTTCTGTTGGGATAGTTACTGGTGCAGGGAAAAAAGTGTTTTGTGCAGGTGCCGATCGCTCTAACTTATCCGATCGCTCCTTAGAAGATGGGTTGAATTTAAAAAGCCGACAACTTTTCGACCGATGGGCAAGTGCCCCCTGGCCAACTATTGCTGCGATGGAAGGTCCTGCTATTGCTGGTGGTCTGGAATTAGCTTTGGCTTGTGATTTTCGTATTTGTAGTCCTTCGAGTTGGTTTTCTCTGCCTGAAGTTGACCTTGGGTTAATTCCTGCCGCTGGAGGTATCCGTCGGTTAACTAAACTGGTGAATGAGGGTAGAGCAAAAGCCATGATTCTCTTTGGACAGAAAGTCGATAGTGCAACTGCTTTGGAATGGGGGTTAGTATCTCAAATTAGCGATCGAGTCTTGGATGATGCTATAAGTCTAGCAGAAATTGTGGCCCAAAGGGATATTCTGGCAACGCGCCTAGCTAAAATTACTCTTCACTCAGTTAATGCTAGTGGGGGAGATGCTAGTTTAGAAGCTGTTTCTCAAGCACTACTTTATCATCGACGAAATTCAATTCAATTTGAACCCGATGGTGAGGAGCTTTAGAATTTTTTCGTTTTAGGGCATATCAAAAGTCTAAAACTTAGAAACACAAAATTTTTCCCTTCTACATTTTTTATATAATTTGCTATTTTTTAAATCTGTATAAAAATACCAATGGCACTTAAGAGCATTATTTATTTATACGCTTACTTTAGGCAAAATTTAAGAAATAATTTTGAAGTTACAAAAAAATCTGTATAATTGTCGCTCACATTCACGAAATTAAGTTGTAACATTGGTAGTGGCAGCGAGGTACAAAATTATATCATATTCGGATAATCAGTGATAAAAAAACTTTATCCCTTTTAATCTTTTCTTCCCTTCTGCCTTCTGCCTTCTGCCTTCCTTCCTCCAAAGTGTAAGTATTCAACCGTTAGCGCAGCTCCCCCGGAGGGAGGAACATGATATTAGTCCCGATCTTCTAATAGCCATTTATATAAAGCTTTGTGTTTTGAATCAATTTCTTCCACAGACTTATAATAATAATTTTCCCAGCCCTTTTCTGGTAGACCTGCAAATATCATAAGATTCAGTGGATAATTTTCACTATCCGTGCAGCGACGAAAATCATCTCGAAACAGAAAAACTTTTTTATTGAGACCTATAGCAACACCTAATTCAACCATTACACCTTCATCAGGTGGTGTGCCATTAACAATAGCAAATATAGCATCGCAGTTTCTTACATCACTCAAATCTGCATGAGCAATAGTGTATGCCCATCCTGGCTTTGAGAAGTCTTGTTGGTTGTTTCGTTCAAATGGCTCCCAAACTTCCGCTCCTAAAGATTTCAATTTTTCGGCTATAGGAGGAAGCAGCAATTCTTTTTGTTGCTTTGAGAAACCATAAGGATTAGCTAGATAAATTGTTTTTTTCATTTTGCTTTTGTATTATAGCGTATTCCATGTAAATTCGTCGAAAAGTTGATCGGATAAAATTATGGATAACTTACCTAATTTTTCAGGAAGATGTAGCTGAAGAAATCGTTCTATTCTCCCTAATGTATCGGGAATTTATTTTATAGGAGATGAGCAAAATCAAATATTATATATAGGTCAAGCTCAAAACTTAAGAAAGCGTTGGGCAGGAAAAACTCATCATCGTTACAAACAATTTGCTAGAAAAGGATTGGATAAAGTTTATATCTACTATATTGAAGCTCCTCTATCAGAATTAGATAATTTAGAGAAAAAATACATTGAGGAAATTAAGCCACTACAAAACGATACTAAAGTTAAAGAATATCTGCCCAAAAAAAGCCCGAAACTTTCTGAGTTGCAACGACTATTAAAACTAGCTAATACTCCTCTATCCCCATCTGTTAAATTTGACAATATAAATAGTTTGACAGTTCCTAGAGAAGATTGGGATATGATTCGTGGGTTTATTGCTGGAATTGATGATACTGAAAATATACCTCTGATTTTAGTTATATCTCAGCAAAATATGGGTCAATTATTGTTTAATAGAACTCGTCACAGAACAAAAAAACGTTTTTGCACTTATGATACAGAAAAACATTGTTATTCAGTTCACTTAAGACAAGTAATTTTTGTGTTTGTAGAATTATTTAGCTATGAACCTTCAAAGAAAATTTTTCAAGCTACATACCCTTGCCTAACTAACTGCAATAATTTTGGAGTCACGGTCAAAAAACTGACAAATATCCCTACTTTAATAGAATCATTGGATTTAGATTTGCCACCTGCTTATACGGAAACACAAAAAATTAGAAAGGAGACAGAAAAAATTAGAATAGATTATCTTTTAAAAGTTTGCAATAATCTCAAAATATTGCCTGATGATTTTAAACTAAACGAAAAACTTGTCTGGTAAAAATAACCCAGAGTTATGCTTAATCTTCCTCTCGTAATGCTGTTTCAATTTTCTCTGGATAACCATCAGCATCAGCACAAGAATTTACTAAATCTGCTGCACTAAATTGTGGATAATATCAATTTATTAAAGTTATGGAAGAGTATGACAATTTCCCAATCACTTCTGACCTCTGACTAAGGGGCTATCGAAGTCTTTCACATCTTTATTAAAATGGTTAAAGCTTCTAATATCCGAGCATCATTTACACCTTGACAACAAATAGTTAACTAACAACCAAACTGGATTCTAGTATTGGCAATACACACATCACTACAAACATCGGGATTTTTTTGAATTACTGGTGAATTAGTGGTTAGTTTTTCAATTAACATTTGTATGGCTTCTGCTTTTTTCTATAGGAGTTAAAGCCAGGAGTTGTTCTGCTAATTTTTGAAGTTGCGTTTATAGTTTATCTGTTTATCTAAATTCAATTCTTCAACTCTCTAACTCATCTAGCAATAATATACTTAATTCTGTTACTCTTCTAAATACATTATCATTTGTTAAAAATCCCTCACATTCTGCTGCTAATGCTACAGCAATTTGAAAAGCATCGGGTAATTATAGATTATATCTTGCTCTGATTTGAGCTGCTTCTACTGCTATATTAGGGTGATCAATCGGTTCAAATTCAATATTTTCAGTATTCAGTATTAATTGGATAAATTCTTGTTGTATTTGCACTTGTCCTGAATTATAAGGTAGCACTAGGCACTCAGCTAAAGTGACTGGTGAAGCAACAGCTATTACCGAACTTTCGAGAATCTGCTCAAACAATTTTCTCACTCTATCTAAGTATCTGGGATGATTTTCAACGTAATAAATCACTGGTGCAGTATCTAGAAATAAGCGATTAACTCCTGATAAAGTTTCCTCAATTTTCACTCTTCTTTCCTAGCTTTTATTTCTTGAATTTCTAACTCTGGAAATTCTCCACGTCTCATGCGTGTGACATATTCTTGAGCATCCATACCACCCAGTAGATTAGGTGCTTTGCCCATAAATTCTGTCACTTTATGACATGGCTTTGGTGTAATTTCACACATTTTTAATCTACTTGTTAAATAAGATATTAAAGATAATTGCTCTTCTGGTGAAAGGATGTCTACTTTTCTGATGATTTCTGTTAGCTCTTTTGATTTTTTATTCATTTGTGGCTTAATCTCAAGTCGAAAAAAAAATTTACTATTCTATTCTATAATAAGCAATCTGTCAATAGCTATACTTGCTTAAGTATTTATACTTGTGAGAAATTTGTTTTTTTGCAGTTATCCTGATTCATATTAAACATGGATATTTTGCATCGTATTAACCTAAATAGTAGCTTGTAGCTTTCTGTAGATAGGATATTTTTATACTTAGGCACAAGTAGGGCAGCATATCAATGTTTATAGTATGATACCAAATTGCTGAAATAACGCAAGTGTGTTGAATACTTGGTGATAATTTTCGCTCTTCTTAGGGTTAATTTGATTTGAATAAATAATCTTTATAGATAATTTTATTATTTAAACTAATATTTTCGCGAAAAAAAGGGGGGGGGAAAGTAGTTGACAAGTCTTGCGGTTGACAGTTATTATTAAGATAATGGAAATATGTGCAAAAATAAAAAAAATGCAAATATTCCCATTATGAATAGAATACCCCGCAAGAAAACAAAAAGTCAAGCAAAACCCTGAAAAAAAAATCGCGCGGAAAAAATGTAACAATCAATACTGAGCTTCAGAAAATGTCAAAGCCTGACCCCGAACCTCAGAATTAAATTCACCACGATTAAACACAACTTCTCCCCCAACAACAGTAACAACAGGCCAACCAGTTAAACTCCATCCTTCAAAAGGACTCCAACCACATTTTGTCATTAACTCCTCTCTTAAAACAGGGCGATAATTATCCAAATCCACCAATACTAAATCCGCATCAAAACCAGGAGCGATCGCCCCCTTTTTCGGAATACCATAACCCCTAGCAACAGAAGTAGACATCCAACGAGAAACCTGAGCAACAGAACACTTTCCCTGCATAGCCTGAGTCAACATCAAAGGCAAAGAAGTCTCCACCCCAGGCATTCCCGAAGGAGTATTCGGATAACCCTTAGCCTTTTCCTCCAAAGTATGAGGCGCATGATCCGTCGCAATAAAATCAATCACCCCATCCAACAAAGCTTGCCATAAAACATCATTATCACGAGCTGATTTTAAAGGAGGATTCATCTGAGCCAAACTGCCTATTTCTGCATAAGCACTCGTATTCAATAACAAATGTTGAGGCGTAACTTCAGCAGTTACCCAACTGGGCTTATCCTGACGCAATAACTCAGCCTCATCTCCAGTCGAAGTATGCAAAATATGTAGCCGTCGCTGATACTTTTTCGACAACTTCAAAGCCATCTTAGTTGCCAATAAAGCAACCTCATTATCCTGAATTTGTGAATGAATAGCAGGGTCAGAAATACCAGCAAACTCTTTTTTCCTTTGATCAATTCGAGCTTGATTTTCCGCATGAACGGCAATTAACCTTTTTCCCTTAGCAAAAATTGGCTCTAACTTTTCCTCAGTATCTACTAACAAAGGTCCGTGCATAGAACCCATAAAAATTTTAATCCCAGGAGTCGGATTAGCTGTTAATAAATCAGGTAAATTTTCTGCCGTTGCCCCAATAAAAAAGCCAAAATTAACCAAACATTTTTGGGCTGCCCGTTGTAACTTATCATCCAATGCAGCTTGAGTTATAGTCAAAGGTTTAGTATTAGGCATTTCTAGACAAGAAGTAACACCACCTCTAACACAAGCTCGACTGGCAGTAAATAAATCTTCCTTATGTTCTAATCCAGGTTCCCGAAAATGTACCTGGGGGTCAATTACTCCCGGTAATAAAGTTAAACCTTCAGCATCTATGATTTTTTCTGGAGCTTCAGAAGATGAAATTTCTGGAGCGACTTGAATAATTTCTCGGCCTTGAATTTCCACATCACCAACCAAAAATTCACCATCAGGTAGAAGGATGCGGGCACGACGAATCAACAAAGAAGAGATAGGAGACATGATTAAAATTAGGTTTTAAATTTATATTTGAGACCCTCAACAGCGGGACTACTACGGCTGATACAGTATAATGTTATCCTAATCATAATATATTACAGTTTCAAAGGTATAATTATGACTATCAACTCAAAAACCTGAAAATGTCGAAATACAATTGTGAACTTAGATGATTGAGACTCCAGACTATTTTCAATACTTAGGTAGGATAGCCCAAAAAATTTCCTGAATCACTTAGGGGTAATTAACTATTAAACAAAAACTGTAGAAAAAAAATGGATGATACAATCTGCCAAGTTTTTAGCAAAACCCAAAATTCCAAAGTATCATAAAATAAGGATCAAACCAAAGGAAGAAATATAGCAGGTATTAAAGTCATAGAGACGGAGGAAAGTTATACCAGTAAAACATCAGCTCTTGACCAATAATTGCCTTCTAAACATGAGACTTATTTAGGTAAACCAGTGAAGCGATCCTTGTTTAAATCCTCTACCGCTAAAGTCATTAATGCTGATGTCAGTGGTAGTCTTCAGATTATTAAATAAATAAATTTCCAGAGGTATTTACTGCCGAGGGAATAGTTGAGTCGCACATTACCATTACTGGTTAATCCAGTAAGAAGAATGTAAATGTTTAAATTTTATACAGTTTCTTTCTTACGGTAAAAACCATAAACAAAACCAGTATTTTAAATTAATTATTAGATAAATATAGATGATGAATAAAGAAGAAAAACCAACACATCAAGACAATCAAAATCAAGATAATCCTTGGGTTGAGTCAATCAAAACTATTGGACTTAGCGTAGTTTTAGCCCTAGGAATTCGTCAATTTGTTGCCGAAGCACGTTATATTCCTTCTGGTTCGATGCTGCCAACATTACAAATTAATGACCGTTTGATCATAGATAAATTGGGTTATCAATTTAAAGACCCAGACAGAGGAGATATTGTGGTTTTTAACCCGACAAATGAACTTAAAACTCAGTATAAAGATGCGTTTATTAAGCGGATAGTTGGGGTGCGGGGAGATCGAGTGGAACTCAAGAATGGAAGAGTATATGTGAATAATCAGGTAGTAGAAGAAACTTATGTTGCTTCAGATTTGAATCCAGCCGAACTTAAGGCGAGAAAAGTCAACCACCAACAAACAAGAATAGATGTTTGTCCTCCTGATAAAAGATTTCTTTCTCAGCCTGTGACAGTACCTCCAGATTCTTATTTGGTTATGGGGGATAATCGTAATCATAGTTATGATGGGCGGTGTTGGGGTTTTGTGCCTTATGAAAATATTATTGGTCGAGCTATATTTCGCTTTTGGCCCCTCGATAGTCTTGGCACAATAGATGAGTTGCCACTATATAATAATAAAATAACTAAACCTTAATAACTTTAAACCAGGCAACCTTCCCATTTTCACAAAATTCTGTCAGAGTAAAGGTAATGCTATTATTATTTTTACCTTGACTCAGGGTGCTTCAGAAAAAGTCACACCTGGAACAGTGGAAATTAATTCAGACCATAGCACTATAGTTACTCACTCAAAGCAAGTCAATGGAATTATTCGTAGAAACAGATT
>CAJICP010000452.1_pt1 | contig 13053 bp, 9 predicted proteins | sample 9199641 | NCBI WGS metagenome assembly CAJICP01 (sample SAMEA7708340, study PRJEB35096) | sediment metagenome | biome: marine neritic benthic zone biome [ENVO:01000025]; feature: sediment [ENVO:00002007]; material: shallow marine sediment [ENVO:03000034] sea grass bed [ENVO_01000059] ... | reverse complement strand
TCAAATCTCCGTTACAAAAATAACTTCTGACTTGCAGACTTGCAGACTTGCTGACTTCGTTAATATTAGACGGGGCATCTTGCCCCGCATCAAGTAGGGTCGCTAATAAATTCTACATAGAGCATTACTTTTGAGAAACGATATTATCCCTCTTTTGTTACTTTGAAGTCAAACCTCTAAACTTCAATTAACTAAGACCAAGAAGTTTTATTCAAAATCCTTTAAATGACAAAAGATAGATAATAACTGCTATTTTTCATTCCCTACTGCCTAATTGCTATTTTTTGCTTTTAAAATTTCATCATCAACTGAAAAGTCTACCTCTGCTTTGTCACGACCGGAGGCGATAAAATCATTTTCAAATGAATCTTTTAACCCAGAAATTAGGTCAAATTTTGGCTGCCAATTTAGTTCCGTCATCGCCTTATTTATACTAGCAAAGAAATGTTGGGTTCGTAATGGAAAAGCTTTCCGTTTACCAAAGTCAAATTGTTTGGGATCGTAATGTACTAACTTAATAGAATCAGGAGATTTTCCTGTTGCTTCAGCACAGGCACGAGCTAAACCATCAAAAGTGACATAACGCTCTCCAGAAATATTATAAATTTGCCCAATTGCTTTATCATTTCCTAAAACATTTGCCATTGCCATTGCTAAATCTTTTACATGACCTAATTGGGTAATGTGGAGTCCATGACCAGGAATAGGAATCGGGCGATCGCGTATAATTCTGTCAAAAAACCATGCTTCTAAATCATTATAATTTTGTGGTCCATAAATATAAGTAGGTCGAATTGAAGTCCAGGGTAAACCTTGATTTGCTAATTCTGTTTCTGTTTCATATTTTCCTAAATGACGACTTTTTGGATCTATAGCATCTCCTTCAATATGAGGCATTTGATCTGACTTTAAATAAACTCCAGCAGAACTCATATAAACGAAATGTTTGACCAGACCTTTAAAAATTTCTGCCAGGGGTTTTGTATCGGTTAATTGTCGTCCGTTATTGTCAAAAATAGCATCAAATTTTTCCGAGGCTAATTTTTCTTTGAGTTGGGTAACATCCGTCCGATCGCCATGAATTTCTTTAACTCCTGGGACTGGATTTTGTTTATTACCACGGTTAAACAGTACCACTTCATGTCCTTTTTCAACTAGAATTTTAGTTAAATAAATTCCAATGAATCTGGTTCCACCCATAATTAATATTCGCATTTTTCCTCTTGTTCTAAATAGCTAATAATCTCATCATACCTATTTACCAAGTCAAAAGTCAAAAGTCACATTCCACCCTTCAATCTGGGAATACCAACAGCCATAATTTTTTTCTTTTTCAACTTGATTAAATTCTAGATATTTGCACCTACTTGTTTTGCCTAGCTGAAATCCAAGTTCAATCCTAAAAATTATCATTTTTTATCATATATCAACCTTAAAGTCAAGAGAACTATCGATCGGATAAATAATTCATTAATATACCATCTTAAGCTAAAAATTGCTATAATTAAGTCTTATATTTTAAGTTCTGTTTTTATAAGTTAAAAATCATAGTAATATCAGGATTAACTTACTTATGCCAACTCAATATTTAGAGAAACCAAATGAAATAAAATATCGCAAAACTTCTCTACGCATAGTTTTTGTAGTACCTATAGTGCTGCAAATCATGGTTGCTGTAGGTTTAACAGGATGGCTCTCATTACGCAATGGACAAAAAGCAGTCAATAATGTTGCTGGTCAGTTACTCAGTGAAGTAACTACCCGTGTTGATGAACATCTCGAAAGCTATCTAAAAATTCCTCCCTTTATTAATCAAATTAATAGAGATGCTATTCGTTTGAACAACTTAGACATAGACAATTTAATTAATTGGCAACCATATCTGTTTAAACAAATCAAACTCTTTAATCAAGTAAGTACCATTGGTTTTGGTAGCGAAAAAGGAGAAGCAATCTGGGTATTGAGATTAAATAAAAATAGTTTAGAATTAGCAATTAGTGATGAATTAAGTGATGGAAAAATACAAGAATATCCCTTAGATAATCAGGGTAATATAACAGAACTACCAACAGGAGAATATGATTATAATCTAAGAACAAGACCTTGGTATCAAGCTGCTGTAAAAAAAGGTAATCCAACCTGGAGTAAAATATACCCCTGGATGCGTGGAGATGGTTCAATCAGTGATTTAGGAATTGCTCATGTACTACCTTACTACGACCAAAAAAGTATTCGCCAGGGTGTACTCTTAGTTGATTTAAGCTTAGAAAAAATTAGCAAATTTCTGCAGAATTTAAAAATTGGTAAATCGGGTAAAATATTCATAGTCGAACGTTCTGGATTAATGGTAGCCACGTCTACTTCAGAAGTGCTATTTACGACTCAAGCTAATGGCAAAAAATTACAAAGATTGAAATCCTCAGAAAGTAGCGAACCATTAATTGGAGCTGCAGCTCAATACTTACAGAAAAGATTCCTAGGTCTAACTAAAATCAATCAAAGTAAACAACTAAGTTTTGAATTTAATCATCAACGAAATTTCCTAGAAATTCAACCTGTAAAATATGGTACTGATATTGATTGGTTGATTGTAGTAGTAGTTCCAGAAGCCGACTTTATGGAGGAAATTAATATTCAAAGACGCAATACAATTTTATTATGTTTAGGTGCATTAGGATTAGCTGTAACTGGTGGAATTTTAACCTCTCGGTGGGTGATTAAACCAATTATCAGCTTAAATAAAGCAGCTAAAGCTTTTGCACAGGGAAATTGGCAACAAAAAGTAGAAATTAAACACTCTGATGAACTAGGAGAATTAGCCCATTCATTTAATACAATGGCTGTGCAATTACAAGAATCATTTAATACTCTAGAAAAAAAAAATTCTGAACTAAAACGTTTAGATAAACTCAAAAATGAATTTTTAGCAAATACTTCTCACGAACTTCGTACTCCTCTAAATGGGATGATTGGAATTGCCGAATCAATGTTAGAAGGAGCAACTGGAGAATTATCAGAAATTCAGCAAAAAAACTTATTAATGATTGCTCAAAGTGGTCATAGACTTACAGATTTAGTCAATGATATCCTCGATTTTGCTAAACTGAAGCATCAAAATCTGGAGTTAAATTTAAAACCAGTAGGAATTAGAGAAATAACAGAAGTAGTTGTCACTCTTTCCCAATCCTTAGTAGGTAATAAAAATTTAGAGTTAGTTAATTCTATTCCAGTTAATTTACCTGGGGTTTATGCTGATGAAAACCGCTTACATCAAATTTTATATAACCTGATTGGTAATGGAATTAAATTTACAGAAGCCGGGAGAGTAGAGATATCTACAGAGATTATTAATCAACAACAAAATTCACAATTAAATAATCAGCATCCAATTCGAGAAAACCAACAATTAGCAATTACTATTTCTGATACAGGTATTGGCATTACAGAAGATAATCTAGACAGAATATTTGCATCATTTGAACAAGCTGATGGTTCCACAGCCCGTCAATATGGAGGTACAGGTTTAGGTTTAGCAGTTACTAAAAAACTGGTGGAATTGCATGGGGGAAAAATCTGGGCAAAATCTCAAATCGGAATCGGTTCTCAATTTACTTTTACTCTGCCAATATCTACAGAAGTTGCTGTTAGTAATAACTCTAATATATCGAGAATTATTCCGAATAATCAGATGGCATTAACTAGGGATAAAGAAACAGCTTTCCCTACTCAAGAAAAACCAACAGATTATGCCAAAAAAACATCAGAAACAGTCCAAAGATTTAAAATTATGATTGTCGATGATGAACCAGTAAACTTACAGGTACTCGTCAATATTTTATCCCTCCAAAATTATGCCGTAGTTCAAGCGATGAATGGTATAGAAGCTTTGAAAATAATTGAACAAGGTTGTCAGCCAGACCTAATTTTATTAGACGTAATGATGCCCAAAATGACTGGTTATGAAGTTACACAAAAACTACGGGAAAATTTCTTGCCTAGTGAACTACCAATTCTCATGTTGACTGCTAAAAATCAAGTCTACGATCTGGTCGAAGGATTGAATGCTGGTGCTAATGACTATCTGACAAAACCTATCTCTAAAAATGAACTAATGGCGAGACTTAAAACTCATCTAAGACTATCTCAAATTAACAATTCCTATAGTCGATTTGTACCACATAAATTTCTCGATTTTCTCAATAAAGACTCCATAATTGATGTCGAATTAGGAAACCATGTCAGTAAAGAAATGGCAGTAATGTTTTCCGATATTCGCTCCTTTACTGCTCTTTCAGAAACAATGACACCTCAAGAAAATTTTAATTTTGTTAATTCATATTTAGGGCGTGTCAGTCCAATAGTTAGAGACAATAATGGCTTTATAGTCAAATATTTAGGAGATGGAATGATGGCTGTATTTCCGAACAGAGCAGATGATGCAGTCAAGGCTGGTATTGACAAAATTAAAAAAGTTTTAGAATACAATATTAAGAGAAAAAATCAAGGCTATAAACCTATTAAAATTGGCATCGGCATTCATTTTGGACAAATGATGGTAGGTATGGTAGGAGAACAAGCAAGAATGCAAGGTGATGCTTTTTCAGATAATGTCAACTTAGCGGCTCGTTTAGAAGGATTAACAAAATTTTATGGGGTTTCTATCATAATTAGTGAAGCAGTATTTAATAATTTAGTAGCTCCGAATCAATATCAAATCAGATTTTTAGATCGAGTCCAAGTTAAAGGGCGGAATCATCCTATTAAAATTTATGAAGTTATGGATGGAGAAACAGAATATTTGCTAAAATCAAAAAGACAAGTTCAGTCTGATTTTGAGCAAGGAGTGTTATATTATCAACAGCAAGAATTCGCCATGGCAAAGGAATATTTTCAGAAAGTATTAACAGTAAATCCACAGGATAAAACTACAGAAATTTATTTAGAACGAGTGAATCGTTTTTTATCAGAAGGTGTACCTCGTAACTGGGAAGGAATTACGACCTGGAATCAAAAATAATAGTAAACTTGGGCAAATTTTATCTGTATAAGTAAACTACCAAACACTATAATCTTGATTTAGTGTCGGCTTTCAGTAGCCCTCCAGAACATCCCATATAGTTAATTGTCTTGGCACGAAGTCAAGATTACTAACTTCACAGGATAACCAGGAGCCTCTAGGTTGATTTACACTCAACCCCAAAGCAGCTATATTTTTTGCACCATTTTTTTAAACCCCGTCCTTAAGGACGGGGTCTTATCAGCATCTCCTGTCCATCCACAGTGTTTACAATGATAAATTTTACCATTTTGATATGACTTACCTTTTATGGGATGAATATGTAAACACTTATGACAAGTTTTACTCATGTATGCTGGATTTACTAATATTAATTTAACTCCATGCAACAAACATTTATAAGTAAGAAACATCCGAAACTGATAGAACAACTATTGGATAACCTTCGCTCTTTCTTACTTCTTGGTTGCTGATTAGTTCTGTTTCTAATATTAGTTAAATCTTCAATGGCAATTGAGAACTTATTAGTCGCTGCTTTTTTAACTAAATAAGTTGCAATTTCGTGATTAAATAGTTTGCTGAAAGCGTCTTTCTTTACCCGATAACCGTTGCTGTAGTTGACGACATCTTCTTCGACTACTACGAGTGTCTTTGGATGCTTTTCTTTGTAAGACTGCTCTCATCTGAGTGTGGTGAAAAAATAAAAATAGAGTAAACATTAGTATTCTTAATAAATTCCTCCCGACACTAAATCAAAGATTATAGATGCGGGACTCCTTTATTATTTAAGTTGAAGTTTAAGTAGGAACAAGCGATCGCCACCATGCCCAAGTCACCACTAAAACCCCTATTTTGCCAACCTTTACCAAAAATGCCCTTACGAGCCGTAGTCATTATCCCATTTATACTACAAATCCTAGCAGCCGTGGGGCTAGTAGGATATCTTTCATTTACAAATGGTAAGCATGCCGTCAACGACTTAGCCAATCAATTACAAAAGGAAATTGCGACCCGTATTCAGCAGAAACTCAATATTTTTTTAGAGACTCCCCACTTGGTGAATCAACTAAATGTAAATGCTATTAGTCTTAATCAACTTAATATTCAAGCAACTAATAATGTGGAACGTTATTTATGGCAACAGATTCAGTCTTTTGATTCTCTTGGCGTCATTGGCATTACATCTACATCAGGAACTATGGTCGCAGTTAGTCGCCAAGACAATAACGAATTGAATATCATTATTACAGACGAATCTACAAAGGGAGAACTTCAGGAATATACTACCGACAGTCAAGGGAGGCGAACTAATCGCACAAAAGTAGTTCCGGGATACGACCCCCGTCTGCGACCATGGTATCAAGATGGCATCGCTCCAGGTAAAGCAGCTTGGAGTGAGATGTTTACATCACTAATTGATGAAAAAGTAAAAATGATGGCTACTCAGCCTGTAATTGATAATGATGGTAATGTCATCGCCTTAGTCAATGCTACTCTCACCTTTTCCCAACTGCATAACTTTCTGCAGAATTTGAAGATTAGTAAATCAGGGCAAGCTTTCATTTTAAACCGTTCTGGACAACTAATAGCTAGTTCAGCCACAACCGATCCTTTTATTCAAAACGATAATGAATTAGAATTGAGTAACGCTTCAGACAGTAAAAATCCTTTACTTCGTTCAGCAAGTCAACATCTCAGAGACAGGTTTGGCGATCTAAATCAAATTCAAAATACTTCATTACTGAACTTCGATCTTGATGGTAAACAACAATTTTTACAAGTCGTACCTTTTAGGGATAAATATGGTTTAGATTGGTTGATTTTGGTGGTAGTTCCCCAAGCAGATTTTATGGGACGTATTTATGCCAATACTCGCATGACTGTTGCCTTATGTTTAATGGCATTAATACTAGCAATTATTTTTGGTTTACTCAGTTGTGAATTGATTATTAGACCAGTTAGGCGTTTGAAGCGAGCAGCAACTTCTTTATCTGTTGGGAAATGGGAACAAAAAGTCAAAGAAGTTCCCATTAGTGAACTGGCAATATTGGCTCAAGCATTTAATCAAATGACAGAGCAGTTACAAAAATCATTTGTTGAATTGGAGAGTAAAAATACTGCTTTACAGGAGTCAGATCAGCTCAAGGATGAGTTTATGAAAAATATTTCCCATGAACTGAGAACTCCACTTAATAGTATTATTTGTTCGATAAAGTTAATTCTTGATGACTTTTGTGATAGCCCAGAAGAAGAAACTGAACTATTACAGCAAGCCGATAAATCTGCTATTCATTTGCTGGGTCTAATTGATGAACTTTTGGATTTGGTGCAAATTAAAGAAGGCAAACTTATGGTTGAGAAAAAGTTAATAAATTTGTATGACTGCTTAATTGAAATAATCGATTCTCAACAACCTCTAATTCAACATAAAAATCTGCAACTATACCAACCTAATATATCTAAATCAATATTTGTAGAAGCTGACCCAACAAAACTGAAACAAATATTTTTAAATGTTATTGATAATGCAATTAAGTTTACTGAGACTGGCAGTATTGCTATTGATATTCAGATGAAACCAGGTGTTGATACTTATGATATCGATCAAATTCCTATTGCAGTAGTAACTATTAAAGATACAGGAATTGGAGTGGAGCCAAGTAAACAACATCAACTATTTAAATCTTTTGTCATGCTGGATGGTTCGACTACTCGTGCTTATAGTGGTTGTGGTTTGGGGTTAGCAATTTCTCGTAGTTTGATGGAATTGATGGGAGGTAATATTACCCTGGAGAGTGCGGGTAAAAATCAAGGTACGACAGTTTCTATATCTTTACCTATTGCTCTCCAAACTTCTGATTCTAATTAAATTTTGCCCACTTTAATTGAATTTTATTTATAACTTAATCAAACTATGAAGCATTGATAATTGCTATTCGATCGTATAGTGCTTTTCACTTGAATAGAACACATAATAGCAAACATTTATCAAACTGGTATAACACCTTTTTTCAGGATATATAGCTTGCCATGAGTGAGAATTGATATAACTTCTGCCCTTAGCATAAATGCCTCCTGCCTTTAAGCCAGAGTCTCTGTGGTCTTCCGGGCAGGAAAACTGCTATAACTAATTGTACACTGATGAGGCCGAACTAAAAACCAGGGTGACAATATGCAATCAAATTATCATAATTTCCCAGAACAAGATTCAGGAGATGTTATACCTTCTTATACCGAAGCGAAAGTAGATTTATCCCCTTTATTAAACAATATATCAATTGCTGCCTTGGTCGGAATAATAGCTTTGACTGGGGCTAGCTCTTTGATGGTTGCTGCTAGTAAAAACTCGGTTAATGAAATGGAAAAAACAGAAATATAATAGACTTCTACTACTATTTAGTTGCTTTTAACTGCATAGTCAAAAAGTTAAAGGCTAACCATAACTTTCTCTTGCTTTCCGAAGTTGATGTCAATCCCATACTAAATATAAACATGAATAAGTTCCTCAAAACTATCAAGAATATTTTTATTCCTGAACAAGATGAAGCTTTTCTCGAATTCCTTGAAGGCATACAAGTTATAATTTCTAAAGTTCTATCTTTAGCCATGATTGCTGTGATTATTTTTGCTGTATTTGATTTGATAGTTTTTATATCTCAAAAACTTTTCTTTGCACCCCATCCTCTGTTTAAAGATACCTTATTTGAAATATTTGGACTATTTTTAAATATTTTAATTGCTCTGGAACTTTTAGAAAATATTACAGCCTACCTCCACAAGCACGTCTTTAGTCTAGAGCTAGTCATCATTACCTCTTTAATTGCTGTAGCCCGAAAAATCATTATTTATGATCTGGATAAAAAAGGAGGAGAAGCCTTAATCGGATTAGCATTTGCTATTTTTGCTCTATCCATTAGTTACTGGATTATTCGCTCACGAAAAAATCGACCATCCAATCATTAAATATTATGTCCGGTTTAACATTTATAAATAATAGGAAAAAGTAAAAGTTTGGTTTCAAAACCCTTACAAAGGGAGACACAACCCCCAGTAATTGTATAGTTTTTTCCAACTAATTAAACGAACTTTATCTGACCTGTTATATTGAAAATAAATAACTAGGTCGGTGCGAATAAACCTAACTATGTAACAAAATATTTATGCAGCCTATACCCTTGAGATTGCTTCCCTAAACTGGGTTCCAGTCGCTACAGACATAGTAACATTTAATTATGCCTGGCTACTTAAATTAAAATATCTCAGAGTTCTCTAACTAAAAAATCAAGAAAATATGAATGACAATTATTTTGAATTTGAGCAAGACTTTGTAGCATCCCTACGGTGCATTCCCATGATAGTACGCTATAAATTAGATACCTGCGGAGTTAAATTAAAATTATCCCACTGGCATGAATTTAATCATGCAATTCGTCAAGAGTTGGTAGATAAATCTTGCAGTAAACCAGAGGAAATTCAAAGTTATCGAGAATGGTTACATCAGTTAGTAATTCAACAGACAAATACCCCAGCTAAAGATTTAGTTGTTGAACAAAATCCAGCTTGGATGGATGAGACAAATATACCAGAAATAGTTCAGGAAAAAGCAAAGGAAGTAGGTATTAAAATTAATTTAGACCAATGGCAAAATCTCACCCCGCTGCAAAGGTTTGTTTTGATTAAACTTAGTCGCCCAAGCCATGAAAATCAAAACTTTTTACCTGCTATTAAGGAATTTAAACTGATTTGAAGTAGGAAGGCACTACACCTATTTTTGGCACGGATGTACAGATATAACCCTACGCGGAAGGCACTCAGACAAAAGGAACTCATGCAAAAATTTACTACAAAAGGTTTTCAGCTTGTGCCAATATTAAACACCTTAATGCCTCGTACTATAAATGGAATAGAAACGATTTTTTTTGTAATTAGGCAATAGGAAAAAGGCAAAAATACCCAGCTATTTGCCTCCACAAATTTAGGGGTTTGGTCTCCAAACCCCTACCGGAAATTATAAATGGCTTTATTGACTTCTGACTCCTTCTTTAAAGTTCAATTAAGCCTTCGGGGGGAGTAATTTCAATGAGATTTTGTTCAAAATTAACCATAGGAACAATTTCTTTGACAAAGGGAATTAAAATATTTTCGGATTGGGCAGATTGAGATTTTTTCTGATGTTTTTTGCGCCGACTTCTCCCGCTTTCTTGTGGTAGATTATCTCCAGTATTAACTTCAGAAATAACAGGAGTATCTGTAGATATTTTTTCTACTTCTAATAAATCATTTCCGGCAGAAATAATACTCACAACCTTGCCAATAATTTCCCCATTTAACTGATTAATAACTGTCAAACCAATTAAGTCTGGCACATAAAATTCATCCTCTTCTAGTTGGGGGCGATCGCCTTTTTCAATGAATAATTGGCTATTTCGTAAGGCTTCAGCTTGTTCGCGATTTTCAATTCCTGCTAATTCTATCACATACAACCCCTTACCAGAAAGATAACGACCGCCCAGTAATTCAATACACTGGGGTTCCACTTGACCGGGTGATAATAGCCACCTTTTTCCGGGTTCGGTGAATCTTTCTGGGAAGTCTGAGCTAGGATATACTCGCAAGTCTCCTCTCAAACCTTGAGGTGCAATAATTTTACCAATTTCAATCCATTCAGACATTATTATTTTAAGTCAAAAGTCATGCATTCAAAAGTCAAAAGTCAGAGAAATTAATTATTTCTATTTCAGTAACTCTACCTGTAGGGTGCGTTGCAACACACCTTACACCATAGAAGCGCGTATAAAAGATAATTTTGCGTAACTCCTGTTTATATTATAATTTATTTTACTCTCAATTTGGTAAGAAGTCTGATAATTAGAATTAATTCTATGGATGAAAATATTATTAGTTAATCTGGATTTTTAAAAGCTAATGAAAATTATACATAAACTAGGGTTTTATCACAAGCAAATTCTCAAAATTTTTTGCTTAAGTTTGCCTAAATCAATTTCTATTCTAATTTTAACTCTCATACTTTCTCTTGGTGAAAGTGCTGTATATAGTCAAAATCAAAACCATAATATAAATAACAAAATTAACCATGATTACCCACAAAAAAAATCTTTAATTACCCTGACTCAAAATCAAGCAGAAATTGAAGAATTTAAACTGAAAGAAGAAATTCGCGATCGCGTCCGAGAAGAAGTAGATTATACTTTTCGTCATGCCACATCGTTACTCAGTATTTTTTTGATTTTGTTGACTTTATTTCCCGCTTCTGCAGCAATTTGGATTTGGTTTCTTCAGACAAAATTAGCTAACAAAATTGACCTCACAGAACAAGAAATTGATAGTTTCAAATATGACACAATATCTCAACTAAAAGAAATTGTCGGTGAGGCGCAAATTATCTTAGATGAACTGAAACAACAAAGTCAAAAAGCTGACGAAAAAATTGAAATACTTCAGAAGGATACTTTGATTCAATATTCTGCTGCTAAAACTGATAATTATGAGCCGTTAATGATGGCAAATGATTATGCTAAACAAGCAGATAAATTTTTCTTGGCGGGTCGGCTCAAAGAAGCGATTAATTCCTATAATCAAGCCTTAAAAATTTATCCAGAAATGGCAGATGTTTGGAATAATCGGGGTGTGGTATTAACAAGATTAAAAATGTATGATGAGGCGATCGCTTCTTACGATCGAGCTTTACAAGTTCGGGCAGATTATCCAGATGCTTGGAATAATCGGGGTGTTTCTTTGATAGAATTACAGCATTATCAAGAGGCGATTAATTCTTTTGAGCAAGCGATAAAAGTTAAATCTGATTATGCAGATGCTTGGAATAATCGAGGAGTTTGTTTAGCAAAAATTCAAAAATATCAAGAAGCAGTTAAGTCTTATAATCAGGCAATTGCGATTAAAAATGATTATAGTGATGCCTGGAATAATCGGGGAGTTGCTTTGATGAAGTTGGCTATTTATGGAGAGGCGATCGCTTGTTTTAATAATGCTGTAAAAATTAAACCTGACTTTTTTAGTGCTTGGTATAATCAGGCTCGTTGTTGTAGTTTGCAAGGTAAGGTTGAAGTGGCTTTACAAAGTTTGAAAAAGGCTATTAGTTTGAATCCTGGAAAATGTCAGGAAATGGCAAAAAATGAACCTAATTTTGAGCAAATTCGGGATAATGAATTGTTTCAGAAATTGATAGGTTAGTCGGGAATTGGGAGATACAGCAAATTCTGTAGTGCGGGCATCTTGCCCCCGACAAATCTACTTCACTTATACCAATTCCCAAAAATAATGCTATACTTATTCAACACTTCAGTTATTAAGTAATAAGTAATCTGCACCTTTTTCCGGCGGGTCTGTTTCTCGCCAATAGATACCACTATCTTGCCCGATCGCATAATTTCCATCCGGGTGTCGCTGTTGTAAAATTGGTCCGATGGAATCAGTTAAAAGGATACTTTGGGGATGTTCCTGGAAATTTTTCACAAAGGTGCCGTCTTCATCTGGTAATTGAGTATGGTCGGGAAAAGGTGGCGGTAGGTCTATTTTTATGTTTGTTTCACTCATCAAAAATTCTACCTTTGGTTATTATTATCTATATTTTATTACATGAAACTTTACAGCATTTTTCAGATTTATAGACCACAAAGTAGGGACGTTGCATGCAACGTCCCGGAGCGGGTTATCTTTTTTTTAATGTGATTCATTGACCTGAAAACTGCTATAGAAAATTTCCAGAGTCCGCAGCGACTAGAACGGAGTGGAACGAAGCAATCTCAGTCCAGTAGGGTGCGTTTATGAAATGTAAAGCACCATTTTTAATTAACCGGGTATTTACAATCATGGTGCCCGGCGACGGATTGTTAAATACCTTTAATAGCGAGTAATTAATGCCGTAAATACGCACCCTAAAATAATGAACTAACTTATCTACGAATATTTGTTTGTAGTAGGGCTTCAGCCGGAAACCAATAATTGGGGCTAAAGCCCTACTACGAACCTAATTTTTCAACTCCTCCAATAACTCG
>CAJICP010000039.1_pt1 | contig 13219 bp, 11 predicted proteins | sample 9199641 | NCBI WGS metagenome assembly CAJICP01 (sample SAMEA7708340, study PRJEB35096) | sediment metagenome | biome: marine neritic benthic zone biome [ENVO:01000025]; feature: sediment [ENVO:00002007]; material: shallow marine sediment [ENVO:03000034] sea grass bed [ENVO_01000059] ... | reverse complement strand
CTGATGTTCGCCTTTGAAGCACCTAGTGAAGCCGCCCCTCAGTTACCCGGAATGCCTACCATCCTGGCGATGGACTCTATGGAATTGGCAGTAGCTCCAGAAACTGAGTCAAGTCAACCGATAGCAGAAGGTAATTCCTTCAAGGAGATACCAAGTAATATCAAGGATATACTAGCTGAAGAACGGATAGGATGTGGGAAAGGACGTTGGTGCTGTTACTTCCCTGCCACTGAATCTTACAGGTGTATCGAATGTGAAAATACCTCGTTTGGTTATTGTACAGATTCACAACAATATACATGTAATAACGCCGGTGGTCAATCAGCAGACGATGATTTTTGCGGTTAAATCTTGATCGAAAAGAAAAGCTAAAAATTGGGTTGTAATATATTTACTAACTTAACTTTTGACACTTTACTTAAGGGTCATATCCACAAAAAACGACTACATTCCCTAATACAACTCGCGGTTCAATAGACCTCTTACATAAATGTTAAAACTGCTAGTGAAAGTATTGCTATAGGTTGTCAAAATTGACTTTCGCAAGAGGTCTATTGAACTCAGCAAGTATCAAAAAAGAGTAACTCGCAAGAGAAAGAAATGACCAAAACTAATCCAGATAGCCCAGAAGCCAACCTCAGGATATTAGCGTATAATACGCACTTATTTGGTAAGATTAAGGTTGATATCCTAGATTGGCCTGTAAACTTACCGTTACCCTATTATCAGGACGAACTGCGCACACAGATAATTGCAGAAATTGACAACTGTGAGGCAGATATTGTAGGTCTAGTCGAAGTTTGGGATGATGAATTAGCAGAAGAAATTATTAATTCAAATTCAAATCGTTATCGGCATTTCTATAAACCACCTGTGGAAACAAGTACGATCAGACCAATAGGTCATGGCTTGTTGCTTCTGAGTAAATACTCTTTAAGTGAAAAAAAATTTTACCCCTACGAAAAAATTGGTGGCTGGGACCGATTCAGTCATAAAGGTTTTCTAACAGCCAAAGCTGAATTGCCAAATCCCATAGCAGATGAAAAGTCAATCAAAGTTCGCCTCTTCTTAACACACACCCAAGCAGCAGAGTCAAATAATAGTCATGAATTTATCCGTCAAGCTAATATTGCACAACTAACAAAAACTATCCAAGATTATCAAACAGGAGAAGCTGGGAATTCTGATACAGACATCCCTATTTTTGCATTTGGGGATTTCAATGTGATTGCTGAAGATGAGAATACTGGTCAATCAACGTCCGAATATCAGAAAACGCTTAATCGTTTTCAAGAAGTTCAATTAATAGACTTCTATCGAAAACTACATAACTTTAATAATAGTCCTGGCTATACTTATTTTTCTGATGGAGTAGGTCAGCGGAATAAGTTGATTACCAAATTTGATCTAGAAGGTGCTGAAAACAAAGTTCATCAAAGACTAGACTATATTTTTTATAGTCAAAAAAACAGCCAAATAAAAGTTACTCCAACAGAGTCTAAAATCTTCACAGACTATATCTACAATGACCAGTTAGATGATTCAGAAGATATGGATTTATCCGATCATGAGCCACTTTGGGGTGAGTTCAATCTAGACACTTAAAAGCCTATTGTTTTCACATTTTGCTTGATTAATTTTTGTCTAGCTTTTAGTCTTATTAGCCCAACTCAATATTCGTATCCACCTCCACCAATATTACGATTGAGCAGGCGATCGCCAAACGTTTTTGTTGGATGAACAGAATAATTACGCAATTCCCTAGAAAAGAAAATTTTGAAATAATGAACCAAGAAAAATCAACCATGTACCGATTTAGATTTTTTACGCACCCACTATCTCATTTCTCCAGATTAACTAAGATAGTCTTGGGACTATTGCTCCTTTGTATTATCTTACTCAGCTCCTCTGGCCCTGTTCAAGCCGCTAACCAAATCAGTCCCCAACTCGAAGAACAAATGTTGCAAGTTATTCGTGAACATCCAGAAGCGATTGTGGAATCGTTTAAGGCTTATCAGCAGCGTATCCAAGAGCAATCCCAAGAAGCCCAGCAAGCGTTTGTGCAAAAACTCAAAACAAATCCTCAAGCCGTGATTGGGGATTCACCTAAAACCGGAGCATCTCAGTCTAAGGTTATCATGGTGGAGTTTTCAGATTTTCAATGTCCCTATTGTGCTAGGGCGCATAAAACAGTACAGGAGTTTATGGCAAAGCACGAAGATGAGGTAACTTTAGTGTATAAGCATTATCCCCTAGCCTCGATTCATCCCCAAGCTGTCTCAGCAGCAAAAGCCACTTGGGCAGCGTTTCAACAGGGAAAATTCTGGGACTATCACGATGAGTTATTTACTCAGCAGGAACAACTGGGAGAGTCATTTTACGTTGAAACAGCGCAACGTCTCAATTTAGATGTAGACCAATTTAATCGCGATCGCAATAGTCAAGCAGCAGAAACTGCGATTAGTCAGGATCTTCAGCTAGCTGAGAGTTTGGGAATTAAGGGAACCCCCTTCTTTGTTATGAATGGGGAGTTATTTGGTGGAGCGAGAGAATTAAAGGATATGGAGAAACGTTTAGCTCGTGTCAAGCAGTTGTTAAGTAGTCAGACATAAATAAACGGCACTAATGGTACTTAAACATTTTTTTTGTTTAAGTCCCACTAATAAAAAAAACTTCTCTGGTTGAGGAGTTTTTTTTATGGAAACTTGGCTTGTCGTTACATAGCAGTTTTTATATGGGTGAACCACTGCTCAAAGAACTTAAACCTTAATCAGATAATTCTGAATTACCTCCCTAGTAGCTAAACCAGTTTTTTCCCAACTAAACTCTTTTGCTCTAGCCAAACTTAAAGTCGAGAGGCGCGATCGCTCCCCTCTATCTTTAGCAATAATATTCATGGCATCTGTTATTTCTCCCACATTTTTCGGGTTAACCAAAATAGCTGCATCTCCAGCAACTTCTGGCAGGGATGAAATATTAGAAGTAATAACTGGAGTACCACAGGCCATTGCTTCCAATACTGGAAAACCAAACCCTTCCCACAGACTAGGAAAAACCAGAGCGATCGCCTGATTTATTATTTTGGGTAATTCTGTTGTAGGAACATAGTCTAGAAATTTGACTAATTTTGTTAATTCTAGTTCTTTAATTTGAGTTTTTAATGTTGGTGTATAGATATTATCCACAGGTCCGGCAAACCATAATTCATACTCGGAAAAATTAGGCAATTTAGCAAAAGCTTCTATTAACCGATGTAGATTTTTATAATGGTCGTGGCGACCGAGATAAAGAAAGTAATTTTTGGTAGGTAAGTCTAAAAATTGGAATCTTTGAGAGTCATAACCTAAAGGAATAGGAGTAATTTTTTGAGGTGGTATTTGGAAAAATTCAGTAATATCTGTTGCCGTTGCTTGAGAATTACAAATAATATGTTCTGCCTGAGTTAATACTTGGGGAATGTAATATTTGAAATAAGCGGTTAAGCGAGAACCAGGTTTAGGAAAACGTAAAGGAATTAAATCGTGAGCCATGACTATATAACGACACTGAGAAAATAATGGTGCTTCTGGAAGGGGAGAAAAAAGTAGATTTGCTTGTGATTTTTTATAGATTTTTGATAATTGAAATTGAGTCCAAAATAATCGTCGTAAATGACCTTTAGTTCCCTGAGCGGGCGTCATGTTGTTAGGGATTAAATGGCAGTTAAAATTGGGAATATTTTTAGCAACTAAAAGAGTTGGATTAAGTTGTTGAAGTTGCGGTAGGATGTTATTAGCGTAGATAGATATTCCTGTTGGTTGGGGAATTAATACTGATAGATTAATTAGAAGTTCGTTAGACATTTATAGTTAGAGCAAAAAATTTTAATAGGTAGGTTGGGTTGAGGAACGAAACCCAACATTTTGAGTTGATCGGGTTCAGATAAGACAAAAATTCGTCCGATAAAATGATGCTTTGTTGGGTTTCACTTCGTTCTACCCAACCTACGATTATGTCTGATATGTCTGATAAATTTACCTATTGCTTTGATTTTAACACGAGCTATTTTATAATTTATTGGTAGGTTAACTAAAGCAGTTATAGTTATTCTGAGTAATCTATATATTAAAACTAATTTACTTGTATGTTTTTCTAAACTTAGTAGATAACTATAGATACTATGCTCAAGTTTTAATTCTGGATGTTTATTGGTAATAGAAGATGGTTGATGAACTACAGATATTTTTTGAGTTATGGCAATTTTATGACCTTGTTTTGCATAGCGTCTACAGAAGTCAAAATCTTCATAATATAAAAAATAATCTTCATCAAATTCAGGACAGCTTTTAAAGTTTTTGAAGTTAATTAACATACTGCATCCTGTCACCCAATCTGTTTTTGATGTTTCTGTGTTGGAGAGAAATTCATTGGGAATTATTTTGCCAGTTTCAGGAATAAATTTTCCGCCACCAAACCAAACTTTTCCTGTAGGTTCGTAGACGGTTGTTCCTAATATAGAAAATTCTGGATTTTTGGCTAAAAAATTATGTGCTTTTTCCAGGGAGTTTGGTAATAAATAAGCATCGGGATTAATTAACCAAATTATTGCTTGGGGGTTTCGAGAATAAATCCAATTTAATCCTAAATTACAGGCTTTACCATATCCTAAATTATTTTCTGAGTCGATAATAATTGTCCTGTTGTTTTGGAGTTGATAAATAGACTCATCATCCGTCGAGTTATTAATAATGATAATTTGCTGAAATAGGTGGGGAGTTAATTGAATTGAATTGATTAATTGTTTAATTAACTGAGTGGAATAGTAGTTAACGGTGAGAAAATATATAGAAGAATTAGTATTGATATTAGTTTCTCCTTTGAATAAGTAGGGTGGGCAAATTTTACTTGACTTATGTGCAGTTGAAATCCTTAAATTTTTGCCTACCTTACCAGGTTTTTACTTATATAAATCCTAAATGATTTGTCAAAAATCTAGCAATTATCCAACCATAAACCCGGCTTCTTAGAGATGAAATTAGGGGTGGGCAAATATCACTTAAAACTGGATGAATCTAGATATTTCAATGTTTGCCCACCCTACAAACTTTTGACTTATTTATTGTGTTAATTCTATTTGACTATCATCTCCAATCATAAATCGTAATGCCTTAGGACGTTGTGGAGCATTAATTAGTTGGGCGCGACGACCGAGTAAACTATCAACAATACGTTGATGAATTTCAATAATTCTTGCTCCTTGTAATATGACACTGTGTTCGAGGTCAACATCAATTAAAGTCACATTATCAGCAATACTACTATACGGACCGATAAAACAATTTTCTAAGTGACAGTTATCTCCTATAATAACCGGACCTCGAACACTACTATTAATTATTTTTGTATTTGTGCCAATTTTTACTCGTCCAATAATTTGACTTTGAGAATCTACTTCTCTATCTACTGAATTAGTTATACGGGTATCTAAAATAATTTGATTGGCACTCAGTAAGTCATCTTTTTTACCTGTGTCTAACCACCAACCTTCTAAGGTGCGTGCTTCTACATGAATTTCCTTATTTTCACCAGAGATTTGTTGGTCTATTAGATATTGAATAGCATCAGTAATTTCTAATTCTCCTCTGGCTGAAGGTTTGATATTAGCAATGGCATTATGTATTTTATTAGAAAAGAAATATATACCCACCAGTGCTAAATCTGATGGTGGAACCTTAGGTTTTTCGACCAATCCTAAAACTCGTCCTTTTTCATCTACTTTAGCCACACCAAAAGCTGTGGGATTCGGAACCTTTCGTAACAGGATTAAAGCATCTAACTCTTCCTGTTTAAAAGTATATAAAAATTGATCTAGCTGACTTTCAATGATATTATCTCCTAGATACATTATAAAAGGAGAATCTCCCAAAAATGGTTGGGCAATTTTAACAGCGTGAGCTAAACCTGCGGGTTTTTCTTGGAGAATATAAGTAATTTTAGCTCCAAATTTTTCGCCGTTTCCTGTTAATTCTTGTACTTCTTTTCCGGTTTCTGGACTAATAATAATTCCGATGTCGGTAATACCTGCTGCAACAATACCCTCAATTCCATACCACAAAATAGGTTTATTCGCAACTGGTACTAATTGCTTTGCTCCTGTATAAGTAAGAGGGCGTAATCTTGTTCCTTTTCCACCAGAGAGAATTAATGCTTTCATATTAATATTTCCGCTTAGGAATTTTTTGTACTTTGTATTCTTAGATATGAAATTTTTCTTAGTCTAACATAAGCTTGACTGGCAATCAATTGTTATTTAGCAAGGAAGAAGTAAGAAGTAAGAAGGGAAAAGTAAGAAAGGACAACTATTCGTAAATTGATTGTTACTCTTTTTTCTGAGCGACAAAAAGGAGAAGATATTTTTTCTCTGGGAAAATTCTTTGACATCTTGTCTTTGAGCTTAACTTCTCACTAATAGTAGGAGATGATTTTCCGCAATACCGTAGTCTCTCAATACTGATTCAGATTCAGGAAGCCATAACCTAATGACTAATAACTAATCGCTGAATACTTACATTTTTTCTGCTATCTTTATGTGAATACCGTTTCCTATAACCATTTTTTTCAGTAATCATCATAAATATGAAAATTTACTCTTTTTTCAAATCATTAAATACTAAATTTAATTCACAGTCTAGCTTTTTGATTAATAGCATTATTTGCTTGATTGTAGTTTTGATGATTATTGCTATAACATCAATATATGTATCTAATGAAAATACAATTTATTGGTGGGATTTTGTGGGATATCAGAATGCAGCAAATAATTTAACAAATTTATTTCGAGCATCGCCTCAAAGAGCTATTGATGATATTCTAGGTTCTTTATCTCAACAGAAAAATTATCTGGTCGTGCTGCCGTTAATCCCATTTATTTATATTTTTGGTAATCAAAGAATTGTTTATATCCTGAGTATTAACCTTGTATATTTACTACCATTTAGTTTACTGCTAGGAGCTATTGCTACAAAACTAATTCCGGTTCATTCTCGATGGATATTCTGGTCAACAGTAGCGATCGCTTTACTAATACCTATGACTTGGAGTCCGAGTTTAAGAGGATATCCTGATATAGGAGCAACTTTATTTATTTTACTTGCCATTTTAGTCTACTTACAAAATATTAGATTAACTCCTTGGTGGAAAATTCCTGTTATTGGATTATGTTTGGGAATATCTATTGTTTTAAGACGACATTTTGCCTATAGCGCGATGGCTTTTCTTGCTGCTGTTAGTTGCCAAGCTATTATTAATTTTTTTACTACTTTTAAGTCTGTCAATAATTCTGGGAAAAAACTCCTAGAAACTGCTATTAAAATTAGTCTCATTTCCCTAACTTGTTTCCTGACTATATCAATTTTTGCTTGGGGTTTTATCCAAAATTCTTTGACAGAAAATTATCGAACTCTTTATGCCGCTTGGAGTTTATCAATACCTGACATATTCTGGCGTTATGCCTGTTTTTATGGGTTAGTAACTTTGCTATTAGTAGCCATCGGATTTTCTGTGGGTATTCTGACCAACAGTCTAATTCCATCTACTACTATTTTTCTCTTATTATTCGGAATTTTTTCTTTAGCTGAATGGTTGATTTTACTCCGTTATGGCAATATTCATTACTCTCTACATTTTACGCCAATAATAGTTTTAGGATTAGCCTCATTTATCTGGACGACTATTAATACTTTTCGAGATAAAACTAGATTAATTATTTTAAGCATTGCCGGAATATATTTACTTGTTAATCTCATCTTTGGCTTAACTCCTATCGGCAAATTAAATAACTCCCTACGCCCATTATTTGCCAGTAATTTTTCTCCATTAATTCGTTCCGACTACGATGAAGTTTTGCGTTTGGCTGATTATCTGAGTAAATTAGCAGCGAATCAAGAATTAGTATATGTAGCTGCTTCCTCAAATCAGTTTAATGCCAATATTATTAGAAACGCTAACCGAATAATTAATCCTGAAACTTGGTCAAATTTAAGAGCAATAAGTAAACCACATATTGACACCCGCGATACTTACCCATTGCCAGAATTATTAGAAGCACAATATGTAGTTATTGCTAACCCATTTCAGAAAGTATTATTAACTGATGAACAAGTCTTAAAACCAGGGCAACAAGATTTAGTTAAATTTGTCTATGATGCCTTTACTCAAAATTTACCCATTGCTCAAGATTTCCAAAAATTGCCAAAAGAATTTGTCTTAGATGGAGGAGTGACTGTTAGCTTTTATCAAAGACTTCGCCCTACTTCTGTGGCGACTGCTGTACAAACTTTATTAGCAATAAAAAAACAAATTCCCCAACGTCCAGGTAGACAGTTAGATTGGATGAGTTTAAATCAATCTCCTTATATTACTTATAATTATTCGGCAGTTACTCAAGTTTCTGAAAATGGTTATAATTTAATGGCAGACCCTGCGGATGTTACTAAACAAACATCTAAATATTTTCTCTATTTAGAGAAGCTATCCTCTCCAGTAAAAATCACTGGTCAACTAGATTTTCTTAATCAAGAATGTAGTGGTTTATCTCTCAGGTTTTCTCTGTTAGATGAGCAAGGAAATTTGCTTGATACAACCGCAGATAATTATTTTCCTGGGACTTCGTCTGATTTTAATTTTTCTCTCGCGGGTAAAAATTCTGTTTATTTGCTTCTGGAAAATCTGAGCATTAATCGTGATAAGTTAACTGATAAATGTGGATGGATAATTAATCATCTAGTTGTTGATAACTAGAGAAAATTTGCTTGAGAAGACCACAGATAATTATTTGTCTGGGTTTGCTTAGAGTTTCACTTTTTCTCTTCCAAGATTTATACTTTTCTAGCGTAAAAGTTTCTGTCTGTCTATAGAAGCCATTTGGTATCTTTACCCATGATTAAATTCCAGTACCAGAAATATTTTCATCTTGTGGAGCTTTCCACTACTGGTTTTTCCCTCATCAAATCTTTCCATCCATCGCTCTTAACTATAAAGCCACAAACATTTTCATTCTCTGAGAGCTACCTGAAAAAAAACCGCGCGTCAAAGGATTTTTGGTTGCATCCTCACGAAAATTGTGATATCCTAAGAGTTAGATGGGGTCATTCGCCTAAATACATGACTTTTTATTCAACTCAAGATAGTTACAGTTTTTCAGCTCAGAGCGAATATTGTACAAAGGAAAATTAATCTAAAAGATATCAAATGGGTTCTATGCAAGAGCATTGTGTCAATATAGCTAGTTTTCTGTAGGGGTTTGCTGACCAAACCCCTACCTTTACTATTAGTAATTAGTGGTACTTAGACATCAAAAATTTACTACCGTGATGTTCGCTTTAGTAAACGTGAACTGAAACCTAGAATACCCAAAGCAATTAAACTTAGTGCAGATGTAGGTTCTGGCACTGATGTACTCTCAATTTTTGTACCTTGTACAATATTGTCAATTCCTGTATTAACTGTCCTTCCATTTACGGTAGTCCAGCGAATAGAACTAATTTCTTCACTAGCAAGTATTCCTAAAAATCCTATAGTTGTTGGGTCATGATTTAACATAAAAGTGTCAAGCAGACCAGTAGCACCAAAAACACTAATTGTTGATGGGCCAAAAGCATTGAGAATCGTGATATTCGCTTGAGTGAGCGTGAAATTAAACCTAGAATACCCAAAACAATTAAGCGTAGTACAGATTTAGACTATGATAATGTACTCTCTAAATTTTGATTTTGATTTTGATTTAACTTAACAATTTATTTAAAAAAAAGGAAGAGTATTTTCACTGAATCTTCACTTTACTTAATTTTCATCAAAACCTGAAAAAAACATATTTTGTAAAAAGCTGATGAATTTTTTCCTGATAGTTAGTAAATAATTTAAGAATAATTTATATCAAAATGAAGCCATTAAGCGGTCGCTATATTTACCGAATAAGACCCCGTCCTTAAGGACGGGGTTTAAAATTAAGGTTTAAAGCCTCTCACTCGCCGTGGAAAAAAAAAAAAAAATTTTCATAATCATTCAATCCTCTTCCTTTTAGGGAGAGGTAATTATCAATTATCCATTATTGAACCCAGCTATAGTAATATCCCAAATAAAAATATTCTAGTAGGAGATAAGTATGAAAAAACTGCAAGGTTGTATAATTATTTTGTTTAACAGCTCTCAGCAAATTTTACTCGTGCTGAGGGATAATAAAGATTCTATTCCTTTTCCTAATACTTGGAATTTATTAGGAGGATTTATTGAAAATGGTGAATCTCCAGAAGAATGTATTCGCAGAGAAATAAGAGAGGAAATAGAGATTGAATTAGCAGATATTAACTTTTTTCAAAAGTACAATATTTATGACAGAGAACATTACGTTTTCTGGAAAAAAATAGATTTAGATTTAACGGAAATTCAAATTAATGAAGGTCAGCGTTTAGCTTATTTTAGTAAAATTGAATTAGACCAACATCAACTTGCATTCCAATGTAACAAGATTTTAAATGATTTTTTTGCGCAGGTTTTATGGGCTAAATTTGAATGATCGATTTATACTAAGCCCGATCAAATAATGTTACAAATAAGCTTGAGTAATTCCAATACTTTATTTTGATGCCTGTCAGAATGCACGGCAAGATACCCTGCCTAGATAAACCCTCACGTCGATCGCCAATAAACTAAAATAACTGCACTCTAGACAAAAAAACAGAGCAGAAATGTCTCAACAAAAATAAAGTCAAAGTCGCCAACTGCTTTAATTTCTATTCCGAATAATACCCACCAAGGTTTCTGTTTGCCACAAAGTTGATAAACAAAGTAATAAGCTGCACTAGCAATATAAGTTGCCAACAATACATTAAAAGCTCCTGCTTTACCAACTGTTAAAAACATTAAAACAACAAAAATTACAGTGATAATACTCTGATAAAGATAAGCTTTTTTAGCTAATTGTTTTCCTGTGGAGGCAATCGGAAATAACTGTGTTAAAATTATTAAATCAGTATCTTCAACTTCAACATTTGCAACAGAATTTACAGGAGCTGGAGTAGGGTCTACTGGTAGTGATACTGATGAGGTAGATTTTTGGTTGGATAGGTTATCGAATATAAATTCTGGCCCATTGTAGCCCCAACTAAAATGAACCAAGAATCCTGGTTTTAGGAGAATCTCCGCGCCTTCAGGTCGGAAAGTAGGTCAATTATTCGCCTTAGCATCTTGAATTGCTAAATAAAAAAGTAAGGCTGCTAGAGGTATGCTCAGACTCAGAATTACCCCTGTGACTAAACTACCTAGTTCTGGTTCCCCAGAGGATAACTCAAAAATAGAACCAACTGCGGCGATCGCTGCTATACAAGACCCGCCCAAAAACAAACTTGATTTAGGAGTTCCTACCATGTTTTTTTTTCCAAATTTATTGATTTTTTTAGTTTTTTGTGATATATAGAAAGATTCAGGGCTTGGTTGACAGGCCCTGAATCTTTGTTTCGAGAGACTTAAGCAACAGATTTAACAGCTTTGGGAGAAAACTTATGCTTGGCCAATTCTTCATTAAGTGCCAACTTATTTTCTACTCGGTCTACAAAAAGCACTCCTTGAAGATGATCCATTTCATGCTGAATAGCTCTAGATAATAATTCTTGAGCCTGAAGAGTTTGAGGGCGACCATTTTCGTCCTTGTAGGCAACTTCAATAACTGCGGGACGTTTAACATCCAAATAAACCCCTGGAATACTCAGACATCCTTCTTGGAACAGAGAAACCTCAGTGCCGTACCTTTTAATTCTAGGATTAATCAGCACTAGAGGAGGCGTAGCAGAATTATCTGGTTCACAGTCAATCACAATTACTTGCTTTTGGACAGCAACTTGGGGTGCAGCCAGACCAATACCATCAGCAGCATACATAGTTTGGAGCATTTCTCGCACCAGCTGCCGAATATCATCATCCACTTTAGCAACTCGCTTGGCTGACTGGCGTAAAGAGCGATCGCCCAAATAATGTATTTCCAAGGGTGGGTTATTTAATTTTTCCTTGTTAACTATAATTTCAGAATTCATAGAATCTTAAGTTACAAAAAAGGTTACATAGTTAGTTTATCGGTATTATTTCTACCTCTTGCTCTATCTTAACAGTCAGGCTAACTACCAATAGACCTCTGGGAAAAAGAATAGATTTTTGGCAGAAGTAGGCAAGGGGCCAAAGGCAAGAAGCAAGAGGCAAGATATTTTCACAGAATTAGGGATAAAAAAAGATTTTTGTAGGTGCAAGGTTTCTCAGGTGTGCGTGAGAAAAAGCTTATTTATTTTTGGGAGATGTTTAATCAGAAAATCGGGGTGACAAGGAAACAGCAATTACTGAAAAAAGTGCATATTCAAACCTCGTACCTCGTCCTTAACTTCTATTATTAATGTATTTCGCCCAACTATATATTACGTCCTAGTCAAAATCCCTAAATTAATTAGTCGAGTATAATAAATTACTTGATTTGGCCTTACTCCTGGATTAACCTATATGACTTTTGGATTTTGTCTGGGCAGGTTTAGTCCCAATATAATTGATATAAACCCTAATCTCTAGCTAAACTTATGCTTAGAATTATCGATCTAATTTCCTGCCCCCCGATGCCAAATTCAGACAGATATTAAAAAAACTTGTATGTGCTTGCCAACCAAGCCCCTACCATTATATTTCAAAAAAGTAAAAATCAGAAATCCTATGAATAATGATTCCAACTCTTATCCAGCTAATTATCCCAATTCCAGCCAGAACTTAAAAAGTCCAAATGGTACACAGGAAGCAATTACTCCTGTAAAAACAGCAGCAGGAATAGAGCAGTTAAACTTCATAGATAACGAAATAGAACAAATACTTCCCGCCTCTGCCACACACAATCGTTTAGTGGACAATCAAAAAGATCAAGGGCCAAGAAATCGAGTAGAATCCATTATCACCCTCGTAGCGATCGCTGTAATGATTCTGGGGTTAGCAGTAGATAACGTGCTGCTTGGTTATACAAGTGCTGTTGTGGCAATGGCAACTTCAATCCGGATGATTTGGCCTAGTTGGGGCAAAGTCTGGAAAACTCTGATTCCTTCAGTTTGGCGTAACCTAATCATTGCTTGCTTTGGTATCCTGGCAGCTATTGTCGGCTTGCTGATGTTAAGTGGGGCAAATCAACAACCAGGTAGCCGGAATATCCAGATTAACTGGG
>CAJICP010000335.1_pt1 | contig 13426 bp, 10 predicted proteins | sample 9199641 | NCBI WGS metagenome assembly CAJICP01 (sample SAMEA7708340, study PRJEB35096) | sediment metagenome | biome: marine neritic benthic zone biome [ENVO:01000025]; feature: sediment [ENVO:00002007]; material: shallow marine sediment [ENVO:03000034] sea grass bed [ENVO_01000059] ... | reverse complement strand
CCCTGCCCCCTGCCTTCTGCGGCCGATGCCTCACTCAAAGTTCGTCTATACTCAAATCCTGAACAGCAACATCAACTAGCTTGTACTTTTGGTGCTTCTAGATAGTGGTGGAACTATGCCCTCAACAAATCAATTCAAGCCTATAAAGAAACTGTTGTGTTTTAGACGGCATTTTCCTAGACATTTAAGGATAGTCCATAAAATTAGCCTTGAGAAAGGAACAGAGGGTATCAGAATACTACTGGTGCTACAGTCGGGGATGTAAGACCATTACTTGGTCGTAAAACTCGGCTAGGGCAATCCGAAAAGACATGCAGAAGCACGCACTGTAATCGATGAGGGTCAGGGTCAGGTAGTTCACTCAAACAAAAATCTATATTTAAGGTTTAAGTTAATAATATTATGTCTTGGTCTCGAATAATTAGTGGATTTGTAGCGATCGCCGTAGCTCTGGGAATGATTATTTTCGGGGGATGGTGGTTTACAGTAGGCATGGGAGTCATAGTTTACCTAGGACAACTAGAATATTTTCAACTAGCCCGCGCCAAAGGTATTGCACCAGCAGCGAAGACTACTCTAGTATTAAGTCAAGTCATGCTAGTAGTAGCTGCCCTAAATCCTAACCTAGTAGATGCTATATTTACATTAGCAGGAACTATAATTTGTTTTTATCTACTATTTCAGCCAAAATTAGCAACTATCTCTGACATCGCATCATCAATCTTAGGTTTATTTTACGGTGGATATCTACCGAGCTATTGGATCAGACTCAGAGTTGGACTGGAAGCTCAATTACAGACATCTCAGACAGTTACAGGCCAAATAACCTTAGGAAACTACTGGCATAGTTCATGGATAGATCCTTTGAGTTGGCCTTCGAGTTTAACATTTACTCTACTTGGTTTTTGCTGTATATGGGCTGCTGATATTGGGGCTTATTTTGTGGGAAAATTTTTTGGTCGAATTAGACTTTCAGAAATAAGCCCCAAAAAGACTGTGGAGGGTGCAGTATTTGGGGTTTTGGGCAGCATAGGAGTTGCGACAGTAGGCTCTTGGTACTTAGATTGGCCTGGTTTGCCTTGGACAGGTGCTTTTTTGGGTTTAATATTAGGCATTGCCAGTCTACTTGGGGACTTGACTGAATCGATGATGAAACGAGATGCGGGGGTTAAAGATTCTGGACAACTAATTCCTGGACATGGGGGGATTCTTGACCGCACGGACAGTTATGTTTTTACTGCACCCCTCATCTATTATTTTTTTACTCTATTTTTACCACTCCTAAAAACTTAATTAGTATAGCAAAAGGAAGAAGGAAAAAGGAAGACCGAAGTTGGTTGATTATTGATATTCCATTGTTTCTCCTGCGGAGTGCTACGCTTGCCAGCTATTCTATAAGTCAAGAGCAGTAATGATGACTACTTATTATTGAATTTAGGGATTAACCATCAACCGACCTCGACAAATAAGTTGACCAGATTCTAAGGTTAATTCTTGTAGTTCAACATCGGAGCCTAAGTCAACTTTGATATTCTCTGAAAAGCCATTACTAGGCTTTTGTGAAACTTGAATATTCAGATTTTCTAGCAACAATTCATAACTACTAGCAAGTTTCAAATCAGTATGCAAAGTTAGGGAAATTTTTTCATCAGATTTAGACAGAACATTAGCAAAGAAATTGAGTTGACCTGTAGATATTTCAGCTTTCTGATCGGACAAACTAATAGGTTGCTCTAGGTTTTCTGTAAAATCTGGCGGGAATAGAGGAGTTAAAAACTCAATAATAGCCTCAGCCAAGAGAGGAGATTTCAGACTAGCATTAAAATCAGATTGTAGTAATTTAATCTGACCAAATATAGGAAAAGATTCTAAGATTTGTAATGGTTTGCCCTTGATAATTTGACCAATATTAATCCGAATCCCAGTAGCAGATAACTCCACCTCAGTTAAATGTAGTCCGCGAAAAATCACATCAGCAGCAGCAATAGAAACTTGCGGAATTTTACCTGTAAGAATTTGGCGATCGCCACCTTCAATATTAACTTTTAATTGTGCTACCTGTTCTAGTTGAGATTTTAACCAAAATTGTAAAGCAGGAGACAAACACCTACTAACAATTCTACTCTTTCTTTTCGCCGATACTCGATCTTGACTCTCAACAGCAACATCAGAATCAGAAATTTGATGCAGTTCTGGTAAATTTTTATTCATCAAAGACACCATTAGGTTCGTATAGTTAGTTTTGTGATTATTTCCAGAGATGGGAAATATATAAACTAGCAGATTTTACAGATTTAGGGTAGGGAAAATATCCAATTAGGTAAATATAGTAATCCTCGGCGCAGTTATGTAGAAAATATCCACAGAATTAAGCAACAGGGGTAATAGTTTGAGACTTTTTCTCTATTTTGAAATTTTTGACAAATCCGGCATCGACTGCTATACCATAATACCCGGATTTCTCACAAAATAAGTTTGATAACTCAAAATCCTTATCTAGTCAAAGTCATACAGAATAAGGATTTCAACAGTGTTTTTTCTCCTCTCTTTTTAGCATGGTTAAATGCTTGCTATACAAAGTTTTCAGCGACTAGAATCGCAAAGTTTGTGAGAAATGCAGGAATAGCCATCCCAAATAATACCAATTGGAAAAAAGTTTGCTACAAATAAGTTTTAGGTAGAATGACTAGAAACTACTATTAATTCTGAGTCCTACTTCCCCTAAGATCAGACAATTGAAATAAGATGACCATATTGCTTTTATTCTGAATTCAGAATAATTATTAACTGATAATCTGATTAGTAAAAGAGATGAAATAAACAGTATGGATGAAAGATTACAAAAAATATTATCTCAGTGGGGAATAGCCTCTCGACGTAAAGCTGAACAAATGATTATAGCTGGACGAGTAAAGGTTAATGGTAAAGTTATCCAATTAGGAGAAAAGGCCAAACCAGAATTGGACAAAATTGAAGTTGATGGTTTGCCCATCAGACCAGAAGATCGGCCTGAACCCATATATTTATTGCTCAATAAACCTATGGGAGTAATTTCAACTTGTTCGGAACCTAGCAAACGTAGTAAGGTTCTAGATATTCTAAGTTCAGAACTGCGAAATGGAAAAGGTATTCATCCCGTAGGACGTTTAGATGCAGATTCTACAGGAGCATTACTCCTGACAAATGATGGTAGGGTAACTTATGGTTTAACCCATCCCAAACATTGTCTTCCCAAAACCTATCAAGTATGGGTAGAAGGTAATCCTCAAGAATCGGTACTAAATTTGTGGCGTCAAGGTATTATCTTATCTGGTAAAAAAACTTTACCAGCTCAGGTTAAAGTCCTAGAAGCAGGTTATGGTTCTCAAACTCTTTTAGAAGTGATTATTTCTGAAGGTAGAAATCGCCAGATTCGTAGAGTCGCAGAAAAATTGGGACACCCTGCGATCGAACTACACCGTACTGCAATTGGCCAAATTAAGTTGCAGCTACCTGGAGAGTCAGTTTTACCTATTGGCCATTATCGACCGTTGAAGGATTTTGAAATCGACTTTTTGGATGACCAAATTATGAAATGTAAATTCAGTTAAAAACTCTGTTTTACTACAAAAAAGCGTGATTTTTAAGAGTTTGAAGTGAGTGGGTGAAACAATCAAACATCGACATAACATTTCACAATTGTTTGATACTTTGTTCTAGGTCAATCTTGCTGCATTACTCAAAATATATGTTGTTTGCCGGATTTTTTTTCAATCGGATTATAAATATATTTAGGAGTCATTAGAGCGAAAATAATTTCTGAAACTAAGTGCCTAAAATTAATAATATTATTATTGCTCAAATAAGTTAATTACTATCCTATTAGGATAATTCTAAAAACAACAAAAATTATAGTTTATCTAAAAAAAATTAAAGCAATGGTCAATTTGACAGCAATCAAAAACCTGAAAAAAAGTTTCTCTTTTGTGCCATTTAAAAAACGTTTTAATCAAGCCAAAGAATATTCTTTTGAAGAAGAACAAAGTCAAGCATTGACAGATATAGGGCATAAATTAAAAAGGTTTAGAGATCAACATTCGATTTGTTTAGAAAGAGTGGCAGTGGTGACAATGATCAGAATAAATTTACTAGAAGCAATAGAAGAAGCTAATCTAGAAAAACTGCCAGAGCCAGTTTATATCCAAGGTCTGATTAAGCGATATGCAGATGCTATGGGATTAGATGGAGAGCAACTAGCAAACTTATTTCCGACTGAAAAAACTCAGGAAATTGCCAGAAAATCTCCCGTGAATGTATCAATGCTTCAGCTACGACCATATCATCTTTACTTATTGTACGTATTGGTTATTATTTTATCAGTTCGTTTGTTACCTCATGTAATTAGTAGCTATTATATATTAGGGAGAGAAAAGGGAATTAGTAACTCTGAAAAACAACAATATAAAGCAGAAAATCAGAGCAATTTGTTAGCTCAGGCATCTCCGGGAAATACGAAAACTGAGCAAAAATATTCAGATAAAACTACAACAGAGAAATTAGAGAAACAAAAAGAGAAACAACCTGTAGTGGTGAGTGTAATTGTTAAAGAAGAATCCTGGGTATCAATAGAAATAGATGGAAAAATAGCATTTGAAGGAACTTTAGCTCAAGGCAGTCAGAAAACTTGGTCAGCCCAAAAACAACTGGTTTTCTTCGCAGGAAATGCCGGGGGAATACTCATACCTATTAATGACGGACAAACTATGCAACTGGGAAAATCAGGTGAAGTAAAAGAAGTTGTTTTTACTCCTACTAATACCCAAATTTCCCAGTCTAAATAATGCTAAAAATTAAACACTATTATTTATCCTAACTATTAATTCCAATTTTGCGGGGTACGGCCATAAATGTCTGTCACCTCTTTGAGGCGATCGCTTACCTCTGAAGTTAACATTCCTGATTGGTAGCGCCAACTCCAATTACCTTCAGCAATACCAGGTTTATTCATTACAGCTTCTTCTCCCAACCCCAAAATATCTTGCAGGGGAAAAATTGCCATAGAAGCCACAGAAGACATAGCTAAACGAATTAAATCCCAATGAATTCCGTTACCGCAACTACAACCAAGAAAACGAGTAACTCGCTCCTGTTCTTCAGAAGAACGGTTATTAAACCAGCCCAAAGTAGTATTATTATCGTGAGTACCAGTATAAACAACCCAATTGGGAGAAATATAGTTGTAGGGTAAATAAGGATTACCACTACCTGAGTCAAAAGCAAAATGCAGAATCTTCATACCTGGAAATTCAAACTTATCCCGCAACTCTTCGACATCAGGAGTAATAATCCCTAAATCCTCAGCAATAATTGGCAGTGTACCTAACTTTTCATTAATAATTTCAAACAAGGCTTCACCAGGAGCTTCAATCCATTCACCATTTATGGCTGTAGTTTCACCCTGGGGCACTGCCCAATAACTACTTAAACCTCGAAAGTGGTCAATCCTAATCAAGTCCACTTTATTCAGCATTGATTGAATACGTTGTACCCACCACAGAAAATCTTCCTGTTCCAATCTATCCCACTGATAAACTGGGTTGCCCCATAGTTGACCAGTCTCACTAAAATAATCTGGCGGAACACCAGCCATCAAAGATACTTCACGTGTTTCTGCATCTAGGCAGAATATTTCCGGGTTTGCCCAAACATCAGCACTATCATGGGAAACATATATAGGTACGTCGCCAAAGATTTTGATTCCTTGCTCATTAGCATAATTTTTCAGCTCATCCCATTGTTGGAAAAACTCGAATTGAAGGAATTTATGGTATTGAATTTCATCAGCCAGACGTTGCTGCCATTCTGTTAATGCTGCTGGTTGACGACTGGCAATTTCCTCATCCCAGGTATGCCAACTAGCTCCTTCGTGAGCCTCTCTCAAAGCCATATAGAAAGCATAATCATCTAACCAAAAAGCTTTACTGGTACATAATTCCTCGAATGCTTCAAGTTGTTCTTCGGAAGCGTTTTTTTGAAAGTTTTGGTAGGCAGTTTTCAGCAGAGACCGCTTGAGTTGGGCAACTAAATCAAAATCTACCCGATCGCTTGGAAATTCCGGTAAGTTAGATAGATCCTCCTCACCAAGCAATCCTTTATCTAGTAGTTTATCTGGACTAATTAGCAGAGGGTTTCCTGCCATTGCCGAATAAGCTAGATAGGGAGAATTGCCAAAACCTGTTGGCCCCAATGGTAGAACTTGCCAAATTTGCTGTCCACTGTCTCTCAAAAAATTCACAAAATTGTATGCTTCCTGGCCTAAGTCACCAATTCCAAAGCGACTGGGGAAAGAAGTTGGATGCAGTAAAATACCGCTAGCTCTTGAAAGTGGCATAATTAAACCTAGAAAATACTAATCAAAAAAATTGCTGGCATTACGCGCCAGCCTACAATTAATTTTACGATGGAGAGAGTATTTTTTGATAGTTAAAATTTTGTTGAGTCTTCTATCCTGCTCGAAATCTTATCCTGCTCGAAATCTAATTAAAACATTAAATTTTCATAGCAGGCATCAAATGTAGCATCAATAAGTATAACATTTATATTTTGTTCATAAAATTTATTTCTACATCCTATCACTAACTACTGTTGACTACTTTCCTCAATTTTTATATCTCCTTTAACATCTTCATTTTTTACAGACTTAATTGTTGATTTTTACTAATTTTCAGTAAGTATATCTTGATCGACTAAATATTCTTTTCGAGAATCAGAAGTCAGTAATTCTTCAAGATCGAACAACAGTCGATTACACATATTATCTAAAGGTAAATCATTAGGATCATGGCCAAAAGGATTTTCTATCTCTAGTCCTATTGCTTCAATTCCTAATAGAGCAAAGCTAATTACTCCCACAGCAGGAATAGTCATCCAAGATAACTGAGCTACTAATTGAAAGGGTAAAGCAAAACAATAAAAAAACAATAAATGCTTTAAGTGAATTGCATAAGCTAACGGGATAGGTGTATTTAAAATTCTTTCACAGGCAGTTTCATCTTTTACCATAGAGTCTAAGATTTTATTATAGGTAGAAAGCTGAATACTATCTATATAATTAAGGTCGTATACTTGGCGGAGATAATCTCCAATCCATTTAGCAATTCTCAGAGGAATATGATTAACTTCTTTCAGTTCTAAATATTGATTTTTGCTAATAATTGACTGAAGTTGTCGATCTATTTTTTCATTTCTCAAGTGTAATTTTGTAGCCATCAAAAAACCTGCTAAAAGTAGAATGGCTGCCTTCTTTTCTGCTGTATCTGCTGGATTTTTTTCAGGAATATTCACCCATATTTGTCTTGACAAAGACCGACCTGCAATTATTATTCCCCCAATAACTTTCCGCCCTTCCCAAAATCTGTCATAAGATGTGTTAGTTCTAAAAACTAATAATAAACCCAAGACGACACTAGGAATTAAACTAACTAAAACTGGTTGATGAATCCAAGTTAATTCACTCTGATAAATGATGGTAACTATTAAAGAAAAAATCATAGCAACTACTACCGGTCGCCAAACTCGAGGTATGACAGAGCCTTTTAAGGTCAGCAGTAATTTTCTCCGGCTTTTGTTATGAAAAATCATAGTCACTTAATCAGTAATTAGCAATTAGTAGTGTATAGTATTTAGAATTGAGTTCTAAACAAAAAATTAAATGTTTGAGGGACTAAGGAACAGTGGGAGGTCTCACAGAGTTTTTAACAGGAGAAAAAATAATCGTCTATTTTTACAACTGATTTGGAGACCTTGCTGAATTAAAGTATAATTTTTAGTGGTCAGTAGGGGTATGGATACTCAATCCCTACTTGCTTTATAGCAGATAGACTAGAAAGATAATACCATCTATGTGCTGATTAATGACTCTTGATTTACTTTATTTCAGCCTTAATACCTCTTTTCAGCAATGCTCATTTGGAAACCCTGTATATAGTCAAATTACCATAAAAGTTGACCTGCTTCAATGGCTAGGTAGAAAGGATAGAAGTTTGGTTAAGAAGCCCGTATCAAGTGTGCAGTATTAAGCTTTTTGCCGAACCAACTCTACAGAATAATTGTGCTGAGATGAAAGCTGAGACTCAGGTATTTTTTCCTCAGTTGTAGTTGCTTCTACTGTCAGAATTAACATAGCAGCAATAACCATAAAAATACCACCGAAAGCAACCGTTGACAAGCGATCGCCATCAAAAAATTCTGCATTATCCAACCAAAGCCAAGAGAAATAGAAATCTGAGGCAATACAATAAATAAATTAAAAATACTCATATAAACTTCACTGCGTTCTATTGGAAGATAACTAACCAAGATTGATATTACTTAGCGCTTAATTAATATATATAGTATTTCTCAACCTTTGTGAGGTACAGTTGTTTTTCTTGTTTTCTGTTCCCTGTTCCCTAAAACCTAGAAAATTGTATCTCACTCCTTATTAGAATTGGGATAAAAATTTATTTAACGAGGTTCTAAACAAGTAAACATATTATTTTTTGATTCAACTACTTTTTTAACTTCAGCTATATGCTGATTAATCACCTTTTTAACTTCAGCGTTTGTATAGTCAGACATTGAAGATAGCCATTCATCAATATTTATGTGCATCCACTTTTTACTAGCATTATTATCAACAGCAAAATTAAGAAAACGACGCATATTTGCTCCACCGGCTGTCTCACTAACTTCTTTCATCATTGAGTAAGTTAAGCCATAAAAAGGTTCATTGCCTGCTTGAAAATATGTTTCCCACCCGCTCCAATCTAAGTTTGTGCGATTTAACATTTTTTCAGCAAAAACAGTAGCTAAACCCTCTCCATAACAGTCAGGTAATTGTGCATTTAATAAGTGAGCTATTTCGTGAGCTAATTGACTGTGAAAAGAATATTCGGATGGTTTACGACTTAAGTAAATAGTAAATTCCCCTTTACTAGCATTATCAAGTGAAGTTAAAGGAGTTTTATGTAAACGTAAATTAACTTTTTTTACTGGTATTTTTGGTTCGCCGTAAAGTTGTTGAGTATAATTAAATCCTGATTCTAAAAAAGAGTAAATATTAGAATTATTCAAGTTAGCATCTAATGCTTCTATGGCAGGAGAGGAATTGAATTGAGCAAAAACTTTCTGAATATTGAGATTCGGAATATATAGAAAAATGAGTAGAGAAATAGCTGCTGTTAAGAAAATTTTAGGTCGCCAAAGATTTCGCATATTTTCTATAAAGAGGAAAATATAAAACAATTTTCTCTATATTTAGAGTAGATAAATTATTACATATAGCAAACGCCTTGGCGTTTAGGACAAAGACTGATACTGAAACCTAGACTATGAAACCTTTTCCTCCCTGTTAAGAGTTCCCTAGTATAAAATCTAGATGAGTATTAACTTTGCGAGGGAAAATAGCCCTCTCCTAAAAAAAAGTCTAAAAGAGAGGGCTGTAAAATAATTATTATCGGAAGTTAAAAAACCTAATGAAAAGTAGGACTATGCCTAATTAAACCCATAAACTCTTGACGAGTTTTGACATCCTCAGCAAAAATACCGCGCATCGCGCTAGTAGTTGTCCACGAACCAGGTTTTTGTACGCCACGCATTACCATACACATATGAGTTGCTTCAATAACTACAGCAACCCCTAAAGGTTTAAGTAACCCTTGAAGTGCATCAGCTATTTGAGCCGTCAAACGTTCTTGTACCTGTAAACGTCGTGCATACATTTCACAAATACGAGCAATTTTTGACAGTCCAATTACTTTACCATTAGGAATATATGCTACATGAGCCCGACCAAGAATTGGCAGAATATGATGTTCGCAGGAGCTAAAAATATCGATATCTCTAACTAAAACCATCTCCGAAATATCTTCACTAAAAACTGCCCCATTCAGCAATTCATCTAAAGATTGATGATAACCTGAAGTCAGAAACTTTAGTGCTTTGACAACTCGTTTAGGAGTATCTAATAATCCTTCCCGATCTGGATTTTCTCCTAATCCTATTAATAAAGTTTTTACAGCTTGAATCATCTCAGCTTCTGTTACAGGAGGCTGAGATGTTGTTTTCAGCTGGTCAGTAGAAACAAAATCTGGAACTATTGGTAAAGTCATGCTTCAATGGTTTTGTGACTAAAAATTTTTGGGAATTTATGGAGAGATTTTCCAGCATCAAATCGGATTAATTATGAGAATTATTCTCTGTATTTATCCTGGAAAAACTGATTTTAATTTTATCATCTAGTCAAGCAGTTTGTCAAACTTTGTTGAATCATTAAAGGATTCAAATTTCGCCCAATTAATACTAACTGATTTTCGGGAGTAGTTGACCATTCATCAACTTGCATATCAAAGCGTTTCCCACTCAATTGAAATATATGTTTTAATTCACTTTCCTTAAACCAAAGAATCCCTTTAGCCCTAAATATATTATCGGGTAACTCATCTAAAAAATCCTCTTGAAACTTGACTAAAGAAAACGGTCTCTTACTCTGGAAAGAAATAGACATGAAGCCATCATTAGTTAGATGATTTCCATAATTTTTGGTTAGTTCATAGTCATGTTTATTATCTTCCAAAAAATCGGGCTGAAGTTGGGATAGACGCACATCTAAAATTAACTCCAATGGTACTTGAGTGTACTGACTTCTTAAAATCCTGGCTCCTGTTTTTACAGTTTTAATATAAGACTCTAAATAATCTACTCTATCTTGGGGAACTAAATCTATTTTGTTCATTAAAATAATATCTCCATAAGTAATCTGCTTAAAGGCAGCTTCACTATCAAAATGCTCTGGAGTAAAGCTTTCACAATCTACTAAAGTCAGTACAGAATCTAAGTAAGTTAAATCTCGCAATTCTGTACTCAGAAATGTCAAAATAATCGGCAAAGGGTCTGCTACTCCTGTGGTTTCTATAATTAAATAATCAATCTTTTCATCCCGTTCTAAAATTTGGTAAACTGCATCTACTAATCCTTCATTTATCGTACAACAAATACAACCATTGCTAAGTTCTAGCATATTATTATTATTGGTATCTACTAATAGCTGGCTATCTATATTAATGTCACCAAATTCATTCACTAATACTGCAACTTTTAAATTTTGTTTATTTTGCAAAATTTGATTGAGTAAAGTCGTTTTGCCACTGCCTAAAAATCCAGTTAAGATTGTTACTGGCATTCCTCTTTTCGGAATATCTAATTTTAGAGAATTATTCATTTTTATTATTTCTAATATCTTGAATGCAATAATTTTGGAGATTTAAACCTTCCTTTCCTGATGTATTACTATGAAGTCACTTTAATTTATAGTAATATCATTCTCACAACGGTGGGAGTTGAGAAATAAAACTGGGTTTGGAGAAATAAAACTGGGTTTGGAGAAATAAAACCGAGTTTGGAGAAATAAAACTGGGTTTGGAGAAATAAAACTGGGTTTGGAGAAACAAAACTGGGTTTGGAGAAACAAAACTGGGTTTAGAGAAATAAAACTGGGTTTAGAGAAATAAAACTGGGTTTAGAGAAATAAAACTGGGTTTAGAGAAACAAAACTGGGTTTAGAGAAACAAAACTGGGTTTAGAGAAATAAAACTGGGTTTGGAGAAACAAAACTGGGTTTGGAGAAATAAAACTGGGTTTGGAGACCAAACCCCTACTTAATAATTATGGTTATTTAATCTAACTTGATATTACCCAAATTAAGAAGGAAAAAATCCCTGTTTGCTCAACTGGAAAACCTCTAAGCTAAGAAAAAATTTATTTTGATTTTCTGACTAGATAAATATCCTCTCAGCTAAACATTCATTTAACCCTTCCCGAATTTGATTAATATCTAACTGCCGACCAATAAACACTAACTGATTTTTACTAGGTTTTAAACAAGTTTCATCTGCTTCTAATGTGTAACGATTACCGCTAAGTTGAAATATATGCCGAAAGTCAATATCATCCAACCAAAGAATACCTTTAGCCCGGAATAAATTACCCGAAATATGTTCGAGAAAATTTTCAAATTTAAAAACATCTAAAGGGCGATCGCTCTCAAAAGATACAGCAACAAATCCATCATTTTCTAAATGATGAGACTGATGTTTATGATGGTGATGATGGTCGTTTGTTGACACAATTTTTTGAGCCAGACTATATTCTACTACTGGTGTCAACCCTACATCTAAAATTAATGGTAATGCCACTTTACCATACTGGGTATGTAATATTTTTGCTCCGACTTTAATCAAGTTAATATTTGACTCCACTTTCCCTAGTCTTTCCGCAGAAACTAAGTCGGTTTTATTCAACAAAATAATATCAGCAAAAGCAATCTGCTTTAAAGCAGCTTCACTTTCAAAATGATTGGGAGAAAAAGTTTCTGCATCAACTACAGTCAAAATCGAATCTATCCGAGTTAACTTCCTTAATTCTGTTGCCAAAAATGTCAAAATAATCGGAAATGGGTCAGCTATTCCGGTAGTTTCTATTACTAAATAATCAATTTTATTGTCAGCAGCTAAAAGCCGATAAACTGCCTCAACCAAACTATCATTAATGCTACAGCAAATACAACCATTATTGAGCTGCAGCATATCCTCTTCAATAGATATCAGAAGTTGACTGTCAATATCAATATCTCCAAATTCATTGACTAAGACAGCTACTCTTAAATCTTGTTTATTTTTAAGAATATGATTGAGTAATGTCGTTTTGCCACTACCAAGAAAACCAGTAATAATACTAACTGGTATTCCCTGTTGGGGAATATCAGAGATTAACTCTGAGGCCCCTATTTCTAGTTTAGTCATTTTGGTTTCTCCCTATTTTAAAATCAACCCAACTTCCTTAGCAAAATAAGTCAAAATCAAATCCGCACCAGCACGTTTCATACTGCTCAAACTTTCCAAAATTACCTTTTTTTCATCTATCCAACCTCTCTGGCCAGCAGCCTTAATCATGGCATATTCCCCACTCACGTTATAAGCAGCTACAGGTAAATTTGTGGCCTTTTTGATTTGACAAATAATATCCAAATAAGCGAGCGCAGGCTTCACCATCACCATATCTGCCCCTTCCGCAATATCTAAACCCACCTCTTTCAGAGCCTCCCTAGCATTAGCTGGGTCCATTTGATAAGTCTTTTTATCCCCAAATTTAGGCGCAGAATCCAAAGCATCCCGAAACGGACCATAATAAGCTGAGGCATATTTAGCAGAATAGGCAAGTATTCCGACATGGAAGTATTCAGCAGCATCTAGGGCCTTGCGAATCGCCCCAATACGCCCATCCATCATATCTGAGGGAGCGACCATATCGGCACCTGCTTCAGCGTGGGATAGTGCTTGTTTCACCAAAACTTCAACAGTGGGGTCGTTGAGAATAACCCCATTTTCTCCCACTATGCCGTCGTGGCCTT
>CAJICP010000487.1_pt1 | contig 13473 bp, 16 predicted proteins | sample 9199641 | NCBI WGS metagenome assembly CAJICP01 (sample SAMEA7708340, study PRJEB35096) | sediment metagenome | biome: marine neritic benthic zone biome [ENVO:01000025]; feature: sediment [ENVO:00002007]; material: shallow marine sediment [ENVO:03000034] sea grass bed [ENVO_01000059] ... | reverse complement strand
TTTGTGGTTTAAGTTTGATTGATTATTTTGCCAACACTGAACTAAATAGCCATAGTGAAACTGTTAATCTAGATAAAATTAAAACAAAATTACAATCAGTTTTTAATCAGTATCAAGAGCAAAATATTTTAACTAAATTTGTACAAAAAACCGCAGTTAAATTAGCGGCACAAGAATAAATTAATTATGCAATCACCAACTATTACTAACTCCTTAGAGGCTTTTCTCCAACAACCCAATATTGAGGCATCTCCAGCTTGGGAATTTATTAATGGACATCAGAAGCAAAAACCCATGCCAACTCTGTTTCATTCACGTCTCCAGCGTAACCTTGTAAATGCTATCAACAATCAAACTGAAACTTATGAAGCTATTCAAGAACTCCCAGTTGATGTATATTATTCAATGATTTATAATAACGGCTTAATCTAGCATAAAGAGTTATCAAAAAAATAAAGATGTATGAATTCACTAAAATCAACTGTTAAAAAAGCTCTAATTAATACTAAAAACAATTTAGAATATAATTACTTATCTCTTTTTCCCACAAAAGTAGATATAATGTCACCAGCATTTATCCAAAAACCTCATCAAATTTTGCATAAATTGCGTAAGGTTTCACCGATACATTATCTTCCCAAGCAAAAGGCATGGCTTGCCATTAATTATGATGACGTAGTAACAATACTTACCCAACACGAGTCTTTTTCAAGTTCTCCTTTTGAACATATAGATAATGGTGTATTCATTGGAGCAGATCCCCCTGAACATACTCGTGTAAGAGATCTTCTCAAGGAACATTTTAGTTATCAACAAGTTATTCATTTTAAAAGAACCATAGAATATCATACTAAATGTTTTAGCGAAAAAATAAAACAGCTTAAACAATTTGATTTACTTAAGGATCTAGCTCAACCACTAACGAATACGATCATAGCTGATTTTTTGGGCATTGATCCTAATAAGACAGTTGAAGTAAGAGATAACAAACAAGTATATTATTCTTTGCCAACTATCAAGCCTTTCTTGACAAATGGTGGTTTTCTACAAAATCTTTGTCAAGACGAAAGATTTTCTGAACAAGAAACTCTAGATATTATTAGATTTCTTCTTGAAGCAGGACTTGGTACAACTCAACAGGCATTATGCAATATGTTATATATCACCCTATTGCATCCTCAGGTTATGGATGAGGTTCGTAATAAATCTGAGTTAATTCCTAGATTAATAGAAGAATCACTACGTATAGAGCCAATAATTATAGCTTTACCCCGTTTAACTCTAAAAGATGTTCAGTTCGGTTCTGTGATGATTCCATCAGGTTCATTGGTTTATGCCTCGATGGTAGGAGCAAACAGAGATCCCCAAAAATTTGAACAGCCTGATAAATTGATTTTACATCGCCACTCTCCTAAGCCCTTAACTTTTGGTCTGGGAATCCACCAATGTCTCGGAAAGCATATAGCAAATTTACAACTTCAGATTATAGTAGAGACTCTTTTAACTGATTTTCCAACTCTACGATCAGTCTATCCTTTAAGTCAAGTAGAATTAGGCACGGATATTCTCTCTCGTGGTGTCAAAAATTTCAAATTAACCTTTTAATAGTTATAAAACCAAATCACCGATAAATTCAGAATATCAAATGAATAGAATAAATAATTTTAAAAATATTAAACTCAAGGACTTAGAGCAAAAATTAGAAATTGATGGATACGCTATAATTGATGATTTTCTAACTCAACAACAAATAGAAAAACTGACTGAAGTTTATTATAGTGGTATTCCAAAGGATTTATCCAACAAACCCTTTATGTACACCACAGCTAGTTCTAATCTTGCTTATAAAAAGAAAGTAGCTCTTGCCATTAGAGATAATTGTCGGAATCAAATTAATTCTTTATTTCCTGAATATAGGTTAGCTTATGCTTTATTTGTGAACAAAAAACCCCAAAGAAAAGATAGTGAGCTAAAGGTTCATCAAGATTGGTCAATAGTTGATGAAAGTTTGTTCAAGGCTTATTATGTATGGTGTCCTTTAACTGATGTTGATGAAAATAATGGATGTTTACAAGTTATAAAAGGAAGTCATCGCCTACGTCGTTTTGTTGAAGGCGGAAGCACAGATATAGATAGCCATTATATTAGAATTATGAAGAATTATTTGATTAGCTTACCAATGAAAGCTGGTCAAGCATTAATCTTTAATCAAAGACTACTTCATGGTTCTTTCCCCAATATGAGTGAAAAAGAGAGAATAGCAACGAATTTAGCTATTATTTCTCCAAATAGCACCCTAATTTATCTTTACCCAGATAATCCTGTATCTCCTACTCAATTTGAAGTATTTGAAGTAGAAGATGATTTTTTTGAAAATTTTGTTTTTGCTAGTAAAGAGATGGGCAGGGAACTCTTTCGACCTGAAAATAGGGAAAGCTCTACTACGATTAAATATGAGCATCCATTATTTACCAAAAGAGAAATCTTAGAAACATTGAGTGATAACCCATCAAACACAGATTCAATTTTAATTAGAAATATAAAAATTACGGTTGATATTTTTGTCCTTAATATTGAGGAACAACTATTTAACTTAAAGGGAATAATCAAACAACTATTAAAATATATTGGTATCAAATAAATGATCAGTATTAATAAGACTCAACAGATAAAAATCAAAGAGTTAGAACAAAAATTAGAAGTTGACGGATACGCTATCATTGATAATTTTTTAACTCAACAACAAATAGAACATTTAACTGAAGTTTATTATAATGGTCTTCCAGAAGACTTATCCCAAAAATCTTGGATGTACAGTACGGGAAGTTCGGATGTTCCTTATAAAAGAAAGGTTGGTTTTGCTATCCGAGAGAATTTTCGCAATCAAATTAATTCTTTATTTCCTGAATATAAATTAAATTATGGTTTCTTTTTAAATAAAAAACCTCAAAAAAAAGATACTGAACTAGGAATCCATCAAGATGCGTTTATAGTGGATGAAAAACAGTTCAAAGCATATCATGTCTGGTGTCCTTTAATTAATGTTGACGAGAACAATGGATGTTTAAAACTTATTCCTAAAAGTCATCATTTACGCCGTTTTCTCAAAAGTGGAAATACGAGTATAGATGATCGTTATGTAAAAATTATGAGAAATTATTTAATTAGTGTACCAATGAACGCAGGTCAAGCATTAATTTTTAATCAAAGACTACTACATGCTTCTTTTCCTAATATGAGCAAGATAGAAAGAATAGCGGCCGTTTTAGCGATTACTTCTCCCAAGAGTACATTCCTTTACCATCATCCTGATGATCCTGTTTCTCCCACCGAATTTGAAGTCTTTGAAGTAGAAGATCATTTTTTTGAAAATTTTGTTTCTATGGGCAAAGATCTCGATAATCAATTCTTTAAATCGGCAAAGAGGAAAAGTATTGGCACTACTAAAAATGAATGTATATCATTTACTAAAAGAGAAATTTTGGAGACATTAAATGACGATCCAGAGAATAAAGATTTACTGTTTCTGAAAAATATAAAAATTACATTTAAGATTGTTGTTCTTAATATTGAGGAACAACTATTCGATTTAAAGGGAATGATCAAAAAATTATTGAAAGGTATTATTAAATAACTAATTTTGAATAATTTGGAAGTTTCTGGCTAACTTTTATCCATCTTAATCAATAATCCTTTAATAAAGCTCTAAACCCTAACAAGCCATGTGTTACCTTCAAAGACCAATGATCTCATCAATCTGCTCCTGTAATGGTTGATAACCTTTTCTTTGACTATGAGTTGATTGTGATTCTGCTATTTGTCGCATCAAGCTATTATTTTGCAAAATGTATAAAGTTTCTTGTTCCCTTTCCCAATCTTCAACACTAATTACCATAAAGTCATCCCCATTGTCACGAGTAACCTTTAATGGTGTATGGTTATTAATTACTTCATCTATATAGTTTTGAAGATCTTGCCTAAATTGATTAACATTGGTAATATTCATCAACCTTTTGTTTTTTTACGAATCTAAATTAAATATATTCTATCTGTTTTATCTTAAATCCATTATATATCATTTTTTCATCGAGATTTACCTCAAGCATCTTTAAAAAAAATATCAAGTTAAATTATTAGTTTATGACTCAATTAATCAGGATGATTGGGATTTTCGAGATGAAGTTTAATAAAGTGACGGCGATTGTGAGTTAGAATTCCCCTTTTACATTTTATGGAAAAAGCGAAAACTTCTTCATCGGAATTACCAGTTTTTTTTGCTTCTTGAACTGTTAGAATATCATGACCAAAATCTCGTAGGAGTTGGACAACTGGTAAAGGAAATTGCTCGTCAGCATAAAGATTTGCCATAGTTTATATTTCCAATTCCATTACTTTTTCTTCTTCTTGAATAGCTTGTTTCATTTCTTCTGGATATGCCTTAGCGTAAGCCCAAGCATTAACTAAATCAACAGCATAAAGTTGGGGATAAAAGGATAAAATTTCGCCATCTGTTGTACCTTGCTGACGTAAACTGATTAATAGCCATACAGGAATGCGAGTGTTTTCGATACAAGCATCTCCGCCACATACTCCTTTCGTTTTGGTGATTCTCGCTGAATTACTACTAACCATTTTATTCAATATTTCTAGAGCTTCAGCTTGTTGAATGGGAGTTAAAGCCGATAGCTCGGTTTCTAATTCTTTTAAAGTCATTGTGTTACTTCATGTTAACTTTATCTTAGTACAAAATTGCTAATTTTATCTATCTTTGATGAATCAATCAAATTTTTCCCCCAATACCATAATCTTTTCGGATACAAAATAAAATGAATGGCAACTAATAACCAATTAAAGGGATTCTGCCAAGCAAGTTGTAACAAAAATGCTAGGGGATAAAGGACTTCGTAATATTTATACATGGCAAAGCGATCGTAATTATTCTGGGGAGCAACAATAATCATGTTTATTGATGGATCTTTTTGTCGTCTCCATTCTGAAAGTAAATAAATGCCCATGAAAAACCAAACTAAAATATTATTGCTTAGTATTAGCACCACTGTAAAAGCCATAATCTCTAGGGGAAAAATCAGAAATTGAGCATATTTTTGTAAACTTTCGGGAGAATTATCAGTGGCAAAAGTGTTGACTCCCGTTTGGCGATCGTTTTCTAAATCTTTAAGCTGATGCCAGAAAATACCTCTAATTCCAGCAAAAAATGACCAAATTGCCAAAGCTATTAACCAAATTAAAGGTAAATTTTTACCACTCCAACCCATAACCACTGAAACCGCATACATTTGAGGTAATAAATGAGCGCCAGCAGAATCTGCCAAAACACCCCATAAGCCTTTGGTTTTCAGTCGCAATGGTGGCAGAGAATAGGCGGAAAAAGTCCCCCACATACTCACATACATGATTAGTGCCGTTGGTATTGGAGATAAAGTATATGCAATTGCCAATCCGGGTAAAATACATAAAGCAAATATAGTAATCTTGAATAAAGGCGATCGCCCGATCATCCCGTTTTTTTTGCCACAAGCAAGATCATCTTTTTGATCACTAAAATCATTCAACATATTGGCATAGGCGGCGGTTATTGCCAATGAGAAAAGTATAAAAATGAGTAATTGCCATATTTGAGTCGGAGATAAATCTAACATGGCACTGGCAATATAAACCGTACCCAATACTGGCGCACCCTTAAAATACCACCATTCGGCGGCTCTAGTTACGCTCAACTTTTGTTGGAGATTGTCGATAAAATTAATGATCATCTTGACTATGAATATTTTTTGGTATATGTTATAAGGGATTTTATCAGAAAGCCCCCCTAGCCCCCCAATTTGGGGGGGGAACAAGATTCCAAAGTCCCCCAGAATTGGGGGATTTAGGGGGCTTAAATAGCTGGGCTCAAAACCCTTAATAGAAATTATATGGATAATGTAGCCAATTTTTTGTCAAGTTCAGAAATAGAAAATAGTATCAGCCGTGCGATCGATTTTCTGGTTAGTAATCAGCTTCCTGATGGTGAATTTAAAACTTATGTGGCACGAGGCAATAATCCCAAAAAGGAGTACAAATTTGATAGCACTGTTTTTAATAGTTCTTTAGTACTATATTCTCTTTCTTTTTTAGCCACTCCACAAGTAGAAAAAATGCGATCAAAAGCACTAAACTTCTTAGAGGCAGAAATGGAAAGCACTGGTACTTGGAGATTTTGGTCGTCTAAAAATCCCTCACGTCGTATAATACCCCCCGATATGGACGATACTTGTTGCATTTCCTTTATCCTGAAAAAATATGGTAAAGCACCTAAAAACCTAGATTTAATTCTCGGAAGTCGCAACAAACAAGGATTATTTTATACTTGGTTTTTACCTAATTTTTCTAATTTACGAACAACTCCTACTTTCTGGTTTCGTTCATTATTAGAAACTCCTATTCGTTTTATGTTTTGGCGTAAAACAGAAGCCGATCGAGATGATATTGATGGTGGAGTAAATGCTAATGTTTTATTATATCTGGGAGAAAATGAAGATACAAAACCAGCAATTGATTATTTAATTGATATAACTTTAAATGGAAAAGAAGAAAGCTGTGATAAATGGTATCTAACTAAATTTCCTTTTTACTATCTTCTCTCACGGGCTTATTTTAATGGGATTGAATCACTGGGAGTAGTAAAATCAAAGGTAATAGAAACTTTGGCAGAAAGGGAAAAAGATTTATTGAGTAATCCCTTAGATGCCGCTTTAGCCGCTTGTACAATGCTTAATTTTGGCTATTCATCACCATTATTGGACAAAATCATTAAATTACTTATTAAAGAGCAAGAAGAGGATGGTGCTTGGGTAAGAATAGCACTTTACTATGGTGGACCGAAAAAATACTATGGTTGGGGATCGAGAGAATTAACAACAGGATTTTGTATTGAATCTTTAACACGTTATAAACAACTGGTTAAATAAAAAATTAGTTACAATGTAATTAATGTATTTGTTTTATTGATAACTATGTCTCAAGTAGTAAGTACTAGATTACCAGACAATACTGCGGAGCGATTAAAAAGATTAGCTCGTAGGTTAGGAAAAACCGCTAGTGAAACCAGCGCTATGCTTATAGAAGAATCGTTGCGAAGTGCTGAATTTGCTTTTATTGAATTTCGTCATTCTGCTGTTGGGCGTTGTGCTTATATGAAAAATTCTAATTTAGCAGTTTGGCAAGTTATTATCACTGCTGAAAAATATCACTTGAATCCAGATAAAATCGCACAACATTTTCAACGCCCGAAAGAATGGGTTTTGGCGGCTCTTAATTATGCCGAAGCTTATCCTGTTGAAATCAAAGAGGCGATCGCCGATTATCAAGCAATGAATTATACTGCCTTAAAACGTATTTTACCTCAAATAGAATTAATTAAAGTACCTTCGGAAGTATGGGAAGAGGAATAGCTATGTTATCCTTACTTTTAGATGAAAATATCTCGCCGATAGTAGCAGAAGAAATAACAAAAAAGCGTCCTGAAATTTACATAATTTCCATTTTTCATTGGCAGGAAGGTAGATTTTTGGGTAATGGGGATGAATTAATTTTAATTTCTGCTAATGAAGCTAATTTAACATTAGTAACTTATGATTTGAGAACTATTCCTCCTTTATTAGTAGAATGGGGTGAAGCTAGTATTTCCCATGCAGGAGTTATTTTTATTGATGATAAATCTCTTCCATCAAGTAATTTTGGACTGATAGTGCGATCATTAATTTGGCTTTGGGATAATTATTCTCAATATGATTGGCAAAATCGTTTAGTTTTTCTACAGCCTGTTTAGACAATCTTTATGTTGTCTTGTGATAAACACAGGAGTATCAAGTGCGATCGCTGAGAGTGCCAAGTCAGATCGCCTAGGCAACGGCAAAATCGGTGTATTGTCTCATTTTAGGTTCATGAAAGGCTAAGACAATATCTTCTTTAGGAACTCCAGCACGGACAAGATCTGTAGCAATTCCTTCTTCTGTCCAGTCCTCCTCAATCCAGAATTTCCCATCTCGAAGACGAACATAAACTGTCATTCCCGTAATCCTTTCTCCATTTTGCCATCCTAAATTCATCCAAATATAATGTTTTTTAATTTCATCCGTGATCAAAAAACTTTCAATCGGTTTGTTAGAATCTTTTTGACATAATTCGATATATTTAGTTAAAATCTGTTTAATAATTTGGGAATATTGGGCTAATTTATCCATTGTTTTACCTCTTCTAACTCAGTATCTACAACGATTAAGGCAAGCTGATGTCTATTGACGATTAATTGAATCACATCTTGAGTAAAAAAGCTTTTGTAGGCAATGAGACTAATAGCTAGATAAAGTTTTCGTTCAGGTGCTGTTACATCAAGAAGATAACGATATATATCATATTGACCAAGTGCTTCTTTTAAATCCTGTAATTTTGATGTTCCAATAAAGCTTTTAATTTCAACCACAAGTTTTTGTTCATTTCTTTGAATCGCAATAGCACGTTCAACTCCAAGATCTGCATAAAGTTTTGTTTTTCTATATTCTATGATATATGGATCATCTGGTAATTATCCATCCATCTCGAATTAGTGCATTTTTAACAGAATTATGAATAATATCTAGTTTCGGCATGATGAATGGAGGCAAAAATAAAGAAATGATAAAAACTTATTATATTTTAAATAAAAGGTAAAATTAACTGGAGCTACTTAAATTCTAAATTAGTTACCACAAGCTAAACATTCGTAATACTGTTCAATAACTTTTTTTAAGGTAAATTGCTCTAACCAATCGGAATCAACAGACTTAATCTCTCCTGACAAGACTTTTAAAATTGCTTCGGCTAATGCTTTACTATCTCCCACAGGTAAAAGTTCTCCATATTTACCATTATCTAAGATTTCAATAGGACCACTAGGGCAATTTGTGGAAACAACTGGAGTACCCAATGCCATTGATTCAATCAAAACTGTTGGTAAACCTTCCCAAAGAGAAGAAAGTACAAAAACTGCTGATTTTGCGATATAAGGATAAGGATTATCAACAAAACCCAATAAAGCCACATCATTTTCTAAACCTAATTCATGGATTAAAGAATTAAGTTTTTGTTCCTCTCTTCCACTGCCCAAAATAACTAATTTTGCAGGTTGGACTTTAATTACCTGAGAAAACGCACGAATTAAATTAGCAAAATCTTTTTGTATATCCAATCTTCCTACCCCTAAAATTACCGGAATTTTACCCTCAGTAAACCAAGGATGATCAATTAATTCTTGAGATTGTGTTAAAAGTTGAGGAGTTATTACTGGATAGTAAATTACTTCAATAGATTCTAAGGGTAATTTAGCTTTTTTAGATAAATCTTTTGCGACTCCATGAGAACAGGAAATTATTGCATCTGCCAAGGGATATAAAAATCGAATAGCGAGGGGAATTAAATTAGATTTGATTTGATTTCCTAAAGGATTTCCTATTTCTATATCAAGAGATAAATTAGTGTTTTCAGATACAACTACTCTTGTAGAAACCATTGCTAAATATTTGGCAATTATGGCAATTTCAGGGGCGGGGTGTACGGCTGATAATAGAGTTTTTGGTTTTTCTCTTTTTAAATAACTGATTAATCTAGGAATAAACTGTGAAAATTTATTAGCTTTTAAATCGATAATTTTTACGTCTGACGGCAATCTTTTTAACATACTAGATGGGCTTACTTGATTAAGGACTAAATCAACTTTTAAGCCCCTGCCGATAAACTCCTGAATTAAATTAGAGATTATTCTTTCTACTCCACCGTCAAAAAAACCTCGCATATAAATAGCTAAATCTGTTTTTTTTTGATTCATAATTACTTTTTTTCTAGAATGATAAGAAAGTTTAAATATTAATTTTAATAGTTTGTAGGGGCTTAATATATTAAGCCCCTACCCCTTTAGGGTTGAGAATGCTCTGAAAATAATGGACGTGGAAGAAAATAACATACTAATTATAAGTGAGTTCTCCCCTTTTGATTCCCGAGCTTGTCGAAGGGTTAACTAATTTAAACCATGTTTAGTTCAATTTATTGAACGCAATCTATTAGCAATGAAATTTATTTCATTGCGAGATAAAAGAAGATTTCTAGGGCGTGAAATATAAAAATTCTTTCGCTTAAAGTCATCACCCTAGGTTAGGGGGGATCAAAAACAATATTTTTTTATTTGCAATCCCTAATGGCTAAAGCCATCACTACGAACTTCATTTATTTTATGTTTCACTAAATAGAGTTACTTACTAATTAAATCTATATATTTTTGAGCAGAGTTTTTTAACGTAAATTGTTCAAGCCAACTGGAATTAACAGGGTTATTCTTACCATTTAATACTTTTAAAATAGCATTTCCTAATGCTTTACTATCTCCCACAGGTACAAGTTCCCCATATTTACCATTATCTAATATTTCTACAGGACCACTAGGACAATTTGTAGAAATAACAGGAATTCCTACCGCCATTGCTTCAATCAAAACTGTGGGCAACCCTTCAGCAATTGAAGACAAAACAAAAACAGCTGATTTAGCCATATAAGCATAGGGATTTTCGACAAAATCAAGTATGGCAACATCATCAGTCAAATTCAATCCTTCTACTAAAGCTAAAAGCTCATCTTTTAATCCCCCTTCACCTAAAATTACTAATCTAGCTTTTTGTTTTTTTCTAACTATAGCAAATGCTTTAATTAAAGTGGCAAAATCTTTTTGCGGCACCAACCTTCCCACACCTAAAATAATAGGAATTGTTTTGTCATTAAACCAAGGATGTTTAACAGATAACTGAGCTTTAGTAACTAATTGATCATCAATAACAGGGTTATAAATTACATCTATTGTGCCAGATTTTAATTGTAAATAATCTTCTAATTCTCTGGCTAAACCCTGAGAAACAGCAACTACTTTATCAGCAGAAGGATAAAACCAACGCATTAATATTGGTAATAATTGATCCTGTATATTTTTACTACCTTTTTCTTGTTTTTGGTAGAGAGATATATGTTCAACCAACATTAATTTAGTTGAGGATATTGCCAACATTTTTGCCATTATCGTAATGACATTGCAGGTAAATAAATGAGATATTAATACCGCAGGTTTTTCTTTTTGTAAATAGTTAGTTAAAGGAAATAATATTCTTAAAGTACTTTTTAGTCGAGGTTCAACAGGAATTTGTAAATTGATAATTTTTACTTGAGGTGGAATTTCTTGAAGAAAAACTCCCTTAGCTGAAGCCACCACCAAATCAATGTTAACATCCGATCGACAAAACTCTTTAATTAAATTTACGGCAACTCTTTCTAAACCCCCCCATTCCAAATCAGGTAGTAAAAAAGCTATTTTTTTTGATTTATTCATATATTAAATCAGAGATTAAATTAGATAAACATTTCCAGAAATTAAAAATGTAGGGTGGGCATTGCCCACCATTGTTGTTTTCTTAAGCTAAGCTAGTTTGCATTGAAGTTTACTCGTGGGGTTAGGGAATAGGGAATAGGGAATAGGCAACAGTTAAGAGTTTCATTATTTTTCTACTATTAGGAAAAAATATAAGTTAGAAATATATTGACTTAGGTTGGGGAGTGTTGGAAGTGTGGGAGATTTTTTGTAGGTGAGGTTAAAAGAAGTACAATCCAACATTAATTAGGGTTTTGTTGGGTTTCGTGCCTCAACCCAACCTACTTCTAAATTTACTAGCCTGTAACGGGCAAGATGCCCGTACTACATTTGCACAATTCATTTAGGCTTGCTATATATAATTTAAAACTGATATTTCAATTACTTTTTATGCCCAAAAAATCAATATATTTTTGAACAACAACTTCCGAAGTAAATTGCTTTAACCAATCAGAATCAACGGACTTAATTTGCCCTGATAATACCTTTAAAATAGCTTCGGAGATCGCCCCACTATCACCCACAGGCACAAGTTCCCCATATTTACCATTATCTAAAGTTTCAATAGGACCACTAGGGCAATTAGTAGAAATAAGAGGAGTACCTACTGCCATTGACTCAACAACAACATTGCAAAAACCTTCCCACTTAGAAGATACCACACATACCGATGCCCGCTTTATATATGGTAAAGGATTATCAACCCACCCCATCCAGCTAACATACTCCTCAATGCTCAACTCCTTTGCCAAATTCTTTAATTTTTCAGCTTCCCCACCATCACCTAACATCATCAATCTAACATTTTTCTTTTCCCGTACTTTAGCAAATGCACGAATTAAAGTTGAAAAATCTTTTTGAGTAACCAATCTACCAACTCCTATAATGACAGGTGGTTGTCCTGATTTAAACCAAGGATGTTCAACAGATTCCATCATTTTTGCCTTAAAATCTGTGGTAATAACAGGATTATAAATCACTTTAATTTTGTTCAAAGGTATTCCAGTTAGCTGACTCAAATCATTAGCACTTCCTTGAGAAACTGTCACGATTCCATCGGCAAAAGGATATAGGAATTTACTGGTTAATGGGGCTAAACGGGAAGAAATTACTTGTACCTGTTTCGCTTCGATCGATAAAGTTGTATGCTCAGTTATAATTAATCGAGTGGAAACCCCTGACAATTTTTTGCCTAAAATAGCAATTTCGTTAGCAAAATGCAAAGCCGAGAGTAGGATTGTGGGTTTTTCCCGTCGTAAATAACTAATTAACTTGGGCAAACTTCTCAAAGATTGAAACCCTGTTGGTAGTTTAAAGTTGCCATCTAACTTCTCACTCTCAAAATCTATTACTTTAATATTTTTTGATATATGGTCTAAATATTGTCCCTCTTTTTTAGTAAGCAAAAAATCTATTTTGATACCCTTCTCCGCAAAACCACAAGCTAAATTAACCATAACTTGTTCTGCTCCACCTCCGGTGACATTTCTGAGAAAAATAGCAATTTTATGGTTAGTCATAAAAAATATTTATTATTAAACTTTTAACTATTTTTATTACTATATATTCTAAAATTATACTATTATGGTTGCGATTATAAAAGTGCTAACTGAAATAAATGGAAAATTTAAAATTCATAATTTGGAATAGAAAATATCACCACATTCCTATTTTTTTTGCCTATTTTTTTTGTACACAAAACGACATATATTTGGATAAATACTTGATTTAAACGATAACTATATTTTGATAAATTATAGCATTACGCAATGACATATTTGACAATTTAATCCCCCTTAATCCCCCAATGATGCGGGGGAAACTCCCCTAGTTTGATCTCAAACACCTGAATGCTTAGTGCTATATTCTTTTTAAAATATCGGCTCTTCTAGAGTGAGTGTGGTTAAATAATATAAAATAATAGCTATAGACTTTGGATTAAATAGATTAGAGATATACAAAAATTAATTTTCCTGATTTAGCGCTTTTAGTTTCACCTAACACCTAACACCTAATACCTAACACCTGTT
>CAJICP010000834.1_pt1 | contig 13476 bp, 15 predicted proteins | sample 9199641 | NCBI WGS metagenome assembly CAJICP01 (sample SAMEA7708340, study PRJEB35096) | sediment metagenome | biome: marine neritic benthic zone biome [ENVO:01000025]; feature: sediment [ENVO:00002007]; material: shallow marine sediment [ENVO:03000034] sea grass bed [ENVO_01000059] ... | reverse complement strand
TCAAATAAAAAGCAAGTATGACCTAACCATCTGACAGTTAAAGATTCTCCTGTCTGAGCGTGAGAATGGTAAAATCTAGATGTTAAACCAGTTCCCACTACAGCTAATAAACTTGCCTGTGCATAACGTATAAATTTCCGCCGTTTCATCTTAATTTGTTTGACTCTGAGTTTGATACTATTTTTTCTTTTAAATACTATACATCTCTGTTAGATTTTGTGGGAATACTTTTAAAAGCATTCAGCAGTCAGTTATCAGCTATTAAGTAGTCATGCAAAATTAATTACCTAATCAAGATGGAAAACTACAAACGCTGTAATAGCTTAGATTAAAAGAGTACAGCGATTTATTATTATATTGAGATATCTATTACACATATCTCCAGAAAAGAGGGAGTAGGGAGCAGGGAGCAGGGAGCAGGGAGAAAGAATTGATGTATATAGTGGTATAATTGATTTTATTTTTTATTATTGGAGATGTCTAATTAATTTTGCCTAGGCACTTATGAGTTATTAACTCATTGTCTTGGAAGTAGGAAAAGGTTTAAATAATAATACTACGCATTTAGGTGTTTGACATTGGTAAATCCTGTTTGCGGAGGATTTGGGCACCGAAAACTCACTCAGAGATTACTTTTAACTTTTGACTTTTAACTTTCGACTTGTCCGTAGTGCTATAAATTGGATAAACTAACAAAAATCATGGTATATAATCAAGAAAAAATAGGTGGTAAATCTTTCTACCAATCTGAACCATTAATAGCACGTCTCAGAGGAATTATTCGAGATTATCCAGAAGGTGTAGGGATTCTCAAAGAGTTAATTCAAAATGCTGATGATGCTAAAGCTACAAAGGTTGAAATTATTTTAGATTGGCGGAGACATTAATTTAAAAATTTGCCAGATAATCGGATGGAAAAATTGATGGGTCCGGCAATTTTAGTCTACAACAATCAAGTTTTTCGAGACCGAGATTTTGAGAGTATTAGAAGTTTAGGGCAAAGTAAAAAATCCCAAGATTTACAAAAAACTGGTCGCTTCGGAGTGGGTTTTAATGCTATTTATCATGTGACGGATTTTCCTAGTTTTATTTCTCGGCAAAGTCTAATTTTTTTTGACCCTCACGGTGCTGCTATTCCGGGAACTTCTCGACAGGAACCGGGGAGAGAATGGGATGTTGCTGCTGAGAAATGGTATGAGCAATATCCTGATTTTATGAAGGTCTATGAAGCGGGTGGGTTGTTGTTTGGTACTGAGGATTTTCAAGGAACTTTGTTTCGTTTACCTTTAAGAACAAAAATACAGGCAAAAAATAGTGAGATTAGGAAACAAGCTTTTACAGAATCTAATGTTAGAGAGTTGATTGAGGAGTTGGTTAAATCTGGGGAGGAAATTCTTTTATTTCTCAAATCAATTGTGGAAATTCGGGTTTATGAAATTTCGGCAGATGGTAATGGGGAAAAATTGGAAGTTCTTAGGATTGTTACTCAAAATGTTTCTGAGGTAGAAGCTGCTAGAAATAAATTATTATCTGCCATTCCTGATGATGTGGATTCTCTAGTTCAACAGTGTCAAAATAATGCTACTGGTTTAGTTTCAATTTCTTACCGTCACCAGATAGAAACTGTGACGGCAGAAAGAACAATAAATTCAATTTGGAGAATAGTAGGAATTATTCGGACTGATGCTGAAGGGGAACTGGCAAAAGTTATTCAAGCTATGTATGAAAGTCAGGAAAAAGTAATTCCTTGGGCGGGTGCTGCTGCCCGAATTTCTAGCAGTAGTAGTGATGGAAATGTCAGGGAAGTTAAGGGGAAGATATATTGTTTTTTGCCACTACCTCTGGAGTCAGAATTACCGATTCATATTAATGGCTTTTTCAACTTAAATAGTTCCCGCGATAATTTAAGTAGCGATAGTGGGCAAACAGGAAAAGATCGTCCTAGAGCTGTTTGGAATTATCTACTTGTGCGTCATGTTGTTGCTCATGCTTATGCCAATTTAATTACTGCTTTAGTAGAGGATATTGGCAAATATCAACCACAAAAGTTCTATGATTTTTTCCCGACAATAAAAATTACTACTAGCAAAGCTCTAGAGGAACTATATATTTTTGTGATTAGGCTTTTATATGAGCGAAATGTTATTCAGTCTGGTGTGGAATATTTAGAAGGAAAACAGGAAAATGACAAACAGGCATCCCTGTCAAAAAAGTGGGTGACTCCGGCAAAAGTTAAGGTTATTCCTAAGAGTTGGCACAGAAAATTAGTTGCTCCTTTAAGTGCGGATGAAATTGATATTTCTGAACCTCGAATACCAGATAAAATTTTGTCTGCTTTTGCGGAAGCTGGTTGTAAAATTGCTGAGTTTAAACCTGTGGATTTAAGAAATCATTTGAGGATGAATCAATCTTTAGGTTTGCCATTAAAAAATGCTCCTAAAGCAAGTCTGAAAAATCGGCAATGGGTAATAGATATGCTTGGTTATTGTGTGGAGGATAATTATCAAGATTTGCGGGGTTTACCCTTAGCTATTTTGGCTAATAATTCTCTGGAAGTATTTGGCTATGCTTCAAGAAATCCTATCTTTATCAAAATAATATGGGTCTAAAACCCCGCCTTTTAAGGCGCAATATTTTTGGAGCCCAGCTCAAATCTCCGTTACAAAAATAACTTCTGACTTGCAGACTTGCTGACTTCTGACTTCGTTAATCCTACCTCAGAAATTCAAAGAGAAATATTTACCGATTATCCAGAATGGTTTTTACATTCAGATTTATGTCAAGGAATAAATCTCTACAGAAAAGAAGGAGTTTCATATATGAATGCCACTGAAGTTGCTAGAAATTTAACTAATATTGTAGATTCAACTGAGTGGCAACCTACTGGAGAAAATCTGCCTAATGAGCGGTGGTTAATTTTGGTTTATGGGTATTTTACTGGGGTAAGTAAAGGGGATTTACCTGTAGATGAGTTGAATAAAATTCTATTAGTTCCTGGAAATGATGGTCAGCTTTATCGAGGTGGTTTGGTTGAGACTCCTTTGTTATGTAGAGATAATATTGATGAAAAAATTATTGCAGCAATCAAATATTTTTGTGTGAACTTAATTGAAGTATCTCAAGAACTTGAGGAGGCTATTTTCAATTTTTTTGATAGATATCCAGAAACACTAATCTGGAAAGTTACAGCACCAGATTTATTAGATAGTTTATATGAAATTTACGAAAGTCAAGGTTTACCAATTTATCACCGACACCACTATACAACTTTACTCAATTATTTGGCAGATAGTGACTGGTTAAACAGGGATAAAAAATATAGTCCTGCCAACAAAGAAAAACTATGTCAGTTACCAATATATCTAACAGTTACCGATGAAATTGTTAGTCTGGATGAGGAAAATATTTATCTGCCTGCTGAGGGATATCAACCGCCAGAAATTATCGAAAATTTCCGATTTTTAAAATTGTAACTGAGTATGAGTGGTTGCCACTTTTGAAATTTCTTGGCATTCCAATTTTAAGTAGAGCGCGATTAATTAGTGACTGTTTGTTGCCGGAATATCCTACCCTTGCTTATGAGGAACAACTAATAGTATTAAGTTGGATTAGAAATAACTTGGATAGAGTTCAAACAGAATTAGAATTAGAAACAAGCAGTCAAAACTTTGACCAATTTAAACAGCAAATTAAATCGGCAAGTTTAGTACGATGTACTGACGGAAGATTACGCTCCATAGAATCAATATATAGTCCTGAAATTGAAATAGTACCTCAAATTATGGGAAATAAAGCTGCAATTCCAGATATGAATTTTTACTCCGACCAACCTGATGAGTGGCTTAACTTTTTTGTCGAGCTAGGCATAAAAAAAATTCTGACTGTGGCAGATTTATTAACATCTATAGACAATTTGATTCAGAAAGCAAATCGTTTTGGAGTAGATTTCGTCTCTCAATCTTTACTCAATATTTTTGACTATATATTAGATAACTGGGAAGACGTGAAAAGTAAAAAATTACTGCAAAGTCTCCAGGAAAAATATTGGCTACCCGCCGAAAGAAACCCAGAAGTATTAAGTCAATATGCTGCTGCTTTAACACCCGAACTTAAATTATATCGTCCCCAAGATTTATGTTTGATTGAAGAGGCGCATTTAGTAGCTAGTCAAAAACCTATATTTGCTGGAAAAAGTGAATTACTAAAGGAAAAAATTTGGCATCAACTTGGTTTTTTACCTGTAGAAGCTAATCTTGTATTAGACCATTTCGAGACAATAATTGGGAATTGGGAAAATGACAAAAAATAATTTGCGAGTTTTCCCAGATAAATTTCGGCAACTTCCCCAAGAAATTCCAGAAGGAGGCAGAATTTCTGATGAAGCAAACCTAAATTTCATCCCTGACTCAAAAATCCCAACTTAGTCAAAAGGAGAAATTCCACTTACCTCTATATTTCCCTAGATAAATTTCGGCAACTTTCCCAATAAATTCTAGAGTGAACGATAATTTCTGATTTAGTCACAGCAAGAATTTAACTTCTACTAACTTCTGACTTCCCTACTACCCATCACCTAAAATAATGAATCATAATCTAGTCAACCTAACTTCCATTAATGCTATTTATGATTACCTCTATCAACATTTTGTAGATAATCGAAATGTGACAAAACAACAAAAATTAGAAATTCAACCTCGTTTCAGTCATCGCCCTTGTTTGTGGGATGAATCTACTAATAAATTCTGGCAACCAAAACATACTTTTCAAGTCGAAGTTCCTTTTTTTGGCAGTCGTCGTATTTGTCTGACTATTTCTCACCCTTTAGCAGAAGTTTATCAACTTTTAGGACAAAGAAAATTTCCGACTCTCACAGATTATATAGATTTCATTCAAGAAATAGCTGAAGAGAGCGGTCGCGACAGCGGAACGGAATTCTATCGCTTACCTCTAAATGATGAAGATAAAACCTGTGTTATTCAAGTTTTTCAACGTTTGGAAGCTCAATTATCTTTAGAAAGAGGCTCTGTTACAAATATACCTATTCTGAATGCTAAAAATCAATTACTTCCTGCCAATAAAGTTTTAATACCTGATGCTCATTGGTGGATAGATTATATAGATAATAGCCGTTTATTACATCCTCAAGTATCTCCCAAACTAGCAAAGTTAGCAGGTAGTTTATCTTTACTCAAAGATGTAATTGAGATTCCTAAAAATGTTAAACCTGCTGATGAAAACCAAGCTAATGAATGGTGTATAAAATGGCAAAATACTCTCTATTCTCCAAAATTCATTAATGGTTTAGAGAGATTAATTTTTCACTACCATGACTCAGAATTAGAAATCGATCTAAACTGGTTAAAAACTGCTAAAGTTATCAAAATAATATGGGTCTAAAACCCCGCCTTTTAAGGCGCAATATTTTTGGAGCCCAGCTCAAATCTCCGTTACAAAAATAACTTCTGACTTGCAGACTTGCTGACTTCTGACTTCGTTAAGCCTGCCAGTCAGATGAATGTAGACTTAGTTTTGCCGGATAAAAGTTTAGTCGCCTCATCTATTCCTGGAGTTTATTACTTTGATGTTGAGCAGAGAATTTTTTATCTTACTGCCAGTGCTAGTAGATATATTATGCTTTGTTATTTTGCAGAAGTTATTAATAGTCAACTGGGAAATTTTTCCCTAGATAATCTTTTACCTCTTGCCAGTATTATTGATGCCAAACCTGAAAATATTAGTTTGCTGTTAGATGAATTAAGAATTAGGTCTTTTCACAATGAGGAGATTATTGATGTTGATTTATCTTCAGATTCTACAGATATTAAAAATAGTAATAATCAGATTTATTGAGGAGCATTTTAATCAGTTATCAGTTATCAGTTAAATCTTTATTTCTAGTTTTATCAAAATAAGCAGGGAAACAAAATTAATTACACATTTTAGAGGGTAAAACCCTTGCTCTAATTGTAACAATTTAACTTCTGACTTCTGACTTCTTTATAACCCTGCCAAAAAATTTCTCAACAATGACTTTCCAGAATTAGTTAAAATACTTTCTGGATGAAATTGTACACCCTGAATATAAGGATAATTTTTATGTCTAACACCCATAATAGTTCCATCCTCAACCCATGCCGTAATTTCCAATACTTCAGGGCAACTTTCCCTATCAATAACTAAACTATGATATCTAGTTGCAGTTATGGGATTATCTAATCCTTGAAAAACTCCAATTCCGTTATGATAAATCTGAGAAGTTTTACCGTGCATTAATTCTGTGGCAGCAACAACTTTTCCTCCGAATACTTGACCAATACTTTGATGACCAAGACACACTCCCAATATAGGTAAACTTGCGCCTAATTCTTTAATTAATGCTTGAGAAATTCCTGCATCTTCTGGACGACCAGGGCCGGGAGAAATAACAACTCCATCAGGTTTTAACTCCCTAATTTCTGCCAGAGAAATTTGATCATTGCGGTAAACTTTAACATTAGCTGCCACTGCTAATTCTGCACCTAATTCACCTAAATATTGTACTAAGTTGTAGGTAAAACTATCGTAATTATCTATAACTATAATCAAAGTATCTTACTCCTTTATTTCCTAGATGTATTTAATCCTTTTATAAATGAGCGATCGCTTATTTCTATTACCAGGTAATACCATTTATCGTGCATTAATACTGTTTCGTGACAACTACTTTATACTGAGGGTATTTTTCCCTAACACCGCGCCACCTAAAACCTTTTTTCAGGATATATAGCAAACGGGAAATTTGGTATAAGTAGGTAGGTCAAATTAAATAGAAAAGGGAGTAGGGAATAGGGTGTAGGAAATAAAAAATTTTTCTCGCCTCACCTGACACCAGCCTCTAATATTTTATATTTATTTATACCCACTTACTTAAGATTAGACCTCATGCAAAAGTAATTTTTGCTGTGAAAATCAGATATTTTCAAGTAAAGAATGGCAAACAACTTAATTCCTAGTTGCCAAGAGCAGAAATAACTAAATCCAATAAACGGGGTAAAATCAGATAACTTGCCACAAGTAATGCTACTATTGCTGAAACTAAAACGGCGCCAGCAGCACAATCTTTAGCAATTTTAGCTAATTCATGGTAATGCTGTTTAACTGTTAAATCTACCACTGACTCAATAGCAGTATTCAACAATTCCATAGCCATTACCAATCCAATTGTTAACACAATAACCACATTTTCTATCGGTTGTAATTCTAATAAAATACTCAAACCAATAGCTAAAATACCGATAAAAGTATGAATGCGAAAATTGCGTTGAGTTTGGAAAGCATAAGACAATCCCGCCCAGGCATATTTGAAGCTAGTCAAAAGACTATTTGCCACTTGCCAAGATAATTCTCTGTTCAGTTTTAATGTCTTTTCAGAAGTATTTAGTTTGGCAGTAGAAGAATTGTTCGGTTGATGTATAAAAGGCACTTCATCGTAGGAGATTGATGACTCATTCAGTTTCATAAAGTATCTACCTCATTTTGATTTTATATGCAAGGCCCAAATAATATAAGACTTGCTCGATTAATAGTTTATCCAAAAAGTCAAAAAGTTACACTGAGTTTAGTCAATTATCTAGAGTGATTTGTTCCCCAATAGTAATTCCAACAGCATGAAGCAAAAATAACTGTTGTTTGACCATCTTTTGCCAACTTTCTTCATCGAGGTGATCCCATCCGAGTAGATGTAGAAAACCATGGGCAGCTAGCCAAGCTAATTCTGTTGTTAATGGATGCCCCTGTTGTTTAGCTTGCCGAAAGGCGGTCTCAGTGGAAATTACTATATCACCCAGATATAGTTGTAAATCAGAATCTACTATTTCTGGCTGAGGAACATTGACTTCCAGAGCCGCAAAGGCTAAAACATCTGTTGGCTGATTCTGGTAACGATACTGACTATTAAGGGTTTGGATTTGAGAATCGCCAGTTAGACGTAGACTAAGTTCGTAGTTTTGAGCAGGTGGAATATCTGGTTGTAGGATTTCTAGCCATCTCCGAAACCAATATTCCCAATTCTGGGCAGATATGGGACAAAAATTGTCCTTACCATCCTGGGATTTTAAATTTTCTACTTCTGACGGAGAAGATGACCAAAAACAATCCTGAATACTTACTTCCAGATACAACGGTATAATTCTCCTTTCCGCTAAAAAATGGGATTTTGATTATCGCGTTAGGTAGGCAAGACCAACCAAAATGCCTATGAGTGTAATGGTTGTCAGGGCAAAATGTTTGATAGATGTACTACCTTTCCTAACCATATTTCTCATGGCGAGTTTTACATAACTAGGTTTTGGTTCGGTTGTGGAAGTATTGGTTTCTGTCTGTGTTTGTTCGGAGTTTTGAGTTGATGAAGGTAAATTACTCATAAAAATCAATGGATTAAATTTTTCCAGTAGTTGTTATTTCTCTGTTAAATTGATGATAAAGTTGATACTACTATAACAATAATATTACCTGTTGTACAGTTATACCAAGTTCATTAATTGATAATGGATAATGAACAATGGATAATTACCTCTTTAATAGGAGAGACTTTCAACCTAGGCGGGATTTAAACTCCGTCCTTAAGGACGGGGTCTTATCAATTATCCATTGGTAAGCATTCAGCTCTCAGGGATTAGCTTGATAACCAAATGAAAATATTGAGATATTTATTCACCGAAAAATTGCTAATTAATTAACAACTGCCTATCAGTAGATTTCAGGTCAAAAAATGTTTCAAAAATTTGCTCTCCTGTTTGATTTATTCTGGTTTGTAAATTGTCGAGAAATTCGTGTAAACCCATTTTAACTATTTCTTCAACAGTTAAATAATCTAACTCAGAACGCAAACGACCTAATACTTTTTCTGCCGGATGTTTGATAAGACCTTGAGTCGGACTAATAATTTGATGGAGCGATCGCTCTGCTTCATTCAAACAATATTGAATTGAACGGGGAAACTCTCGGTCTAATATTAAAAATTCTACTACTCCATTGGGGGTAATTCGATGTTGTTGACGTTTCCGATACATTTCATAAGCACTCGCAGACTTTAATAATGCCATCCATTGCACCTCATCTAGTGGAGTACCAATATCTTGAACTGAGGGTAACAAAATATAGTATTTAACATCAAGAATACGGCTTGTTTTATCAGCTCGTTCTAAAAATCTGCCCATTCTGCCAAAATGCCATCCTTCATTATGACTCATAGTCGCATCCATGATTCCTGCAAAGAGGTGACCACCCATTTTTACCTCCGCAAAAAACTCTGGTAACTGAGAAGTTTTTAAACCACTATTCGCGACATCTTTTACCATTAAATAAAATGAGTTAACTTGCTCCCACATTTCCGAAGAAATAATTTCCCGAATAGAACGAGCATTTTCTCTGGCAAGGCGCAGACAAGAAAGAATCGAGTTAGAATAATCTTGGTCAAAGGTGAGAAATTGAATTACATTTGCTTCTGTTACTTCGCCATAACATTCTTGAAATAAAGATAAATCTCCAGTGGTAATAACTATTGGTTGCCACTGTTGAAGCACACTAGGAGAATCTAACAGTAGATTGAGATTCACATCAACAAATCGAGCAATATTTTCTGCCCTTTCAACATAACGATTTAACCAATAAATTGAATTTGCAACGCGACTTAGCATAGTTAATTTTGATTGAATAAGAAAGAATTAAGAGGGCAGAAAGAGGACTGAAGTTGGTAAGAAAGAAGGAATAAAAATGGTAAACTTATGGCTCAATCAGATAAAAAACTTTATACAAATACAATATTAAAGTAGTTATCATCAATATGCCATATTTGTAGCAAACATTTATCAAACTGGTATTACTTGTGGAAAAATATGCTGGAAAAAGGCAACAGGAGTAAAACTTTCAGACTGTTTATCTATCTTGGGATTTTTTACCAAAAAACAGGGTCTAAAGCCTTGCCCTTTTAGGGCGACTTTTGTTATACTTTCAGGCATTTTATCGGTCAGAAAATGTATAAGTTCCATTAGGAAAAATGAATTAACCCCACCCTAAAAATAAATTCTTTTTTTCAGTAAGCATTCAGCTATTAACATTCAGCATTTCCGTTTGTCATGCTACGCAAACAGCTTTTGAAAGATAAGAGCAATTACTAAGGTTAGCTGATGACCAATTTCATTTCCTGCGGAATGCGGAGCAAACATAACTTTTAATTCTCCTTGGAGACTAATCCCTACTTCGGCGTGATAATGAGTTAATAAGTCATAGCTGATAACTGATAGCTGACTGCTGAATGCTTACTTTTTTCATAGGAAAAGTTTTTATTTAAAATTTCTCAATTTAATCAGATAAAACCCAAGTATCTTTACTCCCTCCGCCTTGGGAAGAATTAACCACTAAAGAACCTTTTTTCATTGCCACCCTAGTCAGACCACCCGGATGAACATAAATTTCTTTACCATACAAAATATAAGGTCGTAAATCAACATGACATCCTTCAAATTTGCTGTCAAATATAGTCGGAACTCTAGATAAAGATAGAGTAGGTTGAGCAATATAGTTGCGAGGATTAGCTTGAATTTTTTCAGCAAAAATTGCTCTTTCTTCCGCAGTTGATTGAGTACCTATTAACATCCCATAACCACCAGCTTCATTAGCTGATTTAACCACAAGTTTATCTAAGTTTGCCAATACATAATCTAACTGTTGTTTTTCCCAACATAAATAGGTAGGAACATTAGGTAAAATTTGCTCTTCGCCAAGATAATAACTAATCATTTGAGGCACATAAGCATAAATAACTTTATCATCGGCTACACCAGTTCCCAAAGCATTAGCAAGGGCAACACGACCATTACGATAAACCTCCATTAATCCGGGTATTCCTAACAGAGATTCAGGATTAAAAGCTAAAGGATCGATAAAATTATCATCCATACGTCTGTAAATAACATCTACTCGCTGTAAACCTTTAGTAGTTCGCATTTGTACATACCCATCAGCAACTACTAAATCTCTACCTTCAACCAATTCTACTCCCATTTGTTGGGCTAAAAATGAATGTTCAAAATAGGCAGAATTATAAATACCAGGAGTCAAAACTACCACAGATGGATTTGACAAATAAGACGGTGCTAAATTCAGGAGAGTTTCTAATAAGTAACTAGGATAATTATCAATAGGTCTAATTCCTAAAGCAGCAAAAACTTGCGGAAACGTAGTTTTCATGACTCGGCGATTTTCCAACACATAAGATACACCAGAAGGGCAACGCAAATTATCTTCTAAAACAAACCATTTACCGTCTTTATCCCTAACTAAATCTGTCCCCGTAATATGGCACCAAATTCCTTCCGGTGGTTTTAATCCTACACAAGGTTTGAGAAATCCAGAAGCAGAATTAATTAACTCTAGAGGGATAATTCCATCTTTGATAATTTTTTGTTCCCCATAGATATCTGCCATAAATAAATTTAGAGCATGAATTCGTTGCTTCAAACCTGTTTCTAAAAAAATCCACTCCGAGGCAGAAATTATGCGTGGTACAACATCAAAAGGAAATATACGTTCTGTACCTTGACTATCACCATAGACATTAAAAGTAGCCCCAAGCTTCATCATTGCGACTTGTGCCGCTTTTTGTCGCGTCAATAATTCCCCTGTAGAGAGAGAATTAATTATTTCTATCAATAATTTAGCTTCTGGGCGAGGTTGATTTTTGCTGATGAAAAGTTCATCATAGAACTTACCCGGATCATAAGAATCAAATTCCACTGTTTTTCTTTAGAATTTTTTAACTACTTTAGTATGCTTAAACATTTATTATTATATGAGTAACCATAAAATTTACATGATTGAATAACAATTTTATCAGATTGTTAGTATATATACTATTAAATAGGAAAAATTAGGTCTAAAAACTATGGCTTACAAATTGGAACTTGGTAATGGCCAGGAAGTTTATATAGATAATCAGGGAATTCAAACGGTGGTAACTCTTGCTAGTGGTGGCCCTGGCCAACAACAACAGGCAAGTACAGGTTTTCAAACAGGTAAATGGACTGTACCACCAACTGTGTTTAGAACTGCTACTGGGGTAATTTTGCGGATAGAGTCGGAACAGGGACAATCTTTTGTTCAGTTACAAGCGGGTGGAATAAGTGCTATGAGTGGGACACCTACTTTGAGTAATGCTGAGGTTTTGTCACTGCAACAAGTAGAGGCAAGACCGACTCAAAGTATGCCAACAATGGAACCAATGAAACCCATGGAACCGATGAAACCCATGAAAATGGGTAATATGGAAATGAATATGAATCCCATGCAGATGCGAATGGGTAATATGGCGATGGAAATGGGGTCAAGTTCATCAGCAACTTCTGGAAAGCGTTTTTGTTCTCAATGTGGTGCTAGTGTGACAGCGAGCGATCGCTTTTGTTCAAATTGCGGTCATCAGTTGTAATTTTAATATGGCAATTTGATCAGATGAAATATTAAGTCTTCGGGAGAGTTATTTTTTGACGACTATTCAGTAGTTGAAACTCCCACGCACTAAAGCGATGGGAAATCTTTAGAGGATATGCGTTATCGGGTTAAAACCGCGATTATAATTTGTCGTGCGCAACTACATTACCGCACCGTAAGATTTATAAATAAACCCATCCCTAGGAAAAAATTTACCAGATTTTTTCCTAGACTTGATATTATTAGGAGAATTTTAATCGCAGAAAATAACCAGGAAAATACACCATGAAAATCGATATTGATATGATGACTCGCTATTTACACAGAATGCGAAATCAAGCAGGATGGGCTTCTCTAAATGAGGTTGCCACATCTTTAAATATGGATAGAGCTACATCTAGGCGCTACACAAAAACAGCAGAGGAATGGGAATTAATTGAGCGTCAACAGTTAGAAAATCAACCTACTCAAATTCAAGCAACTAAGAAATTAATGAAATTAGAGTCTGGGGAAGTCAGGAAAATTGTACAGGCAAACTGCCAGGAGTTGGATTTTTAGAGATTGATATTTGATTGATAAATATTGGCTAATATTGAGAGGATGTTGAATCTAAAGTTTTCGGAACAGAGGCGGAAAATATTTATTAATATTGCTCGGCGTAGATATCAAACTGTTCATTAATTGACAATGGATAATAAACAATGGATAATGAAAACTCTCTCTAATTATTAATTATTAATTATCCATTGGTAGTGGCAGTAGTCGATAATTTTTAAATCTAAGAACTTGGAATCATCCGGTGACTAACATTAAATCTCTTTTCAGATTGGTGAACCACACATTCAAAAGAATAATTATCGTAGGGACGTTCCTAGGAAAGTCCCTACTGTGGTCTATTCAAATGAAAACTGCTGTAAATCTCTTTTAAGGGGAGAAACCAATAGCCTCCCTTCATAAGGGTGGTTAGGGGTATTGAGCTTTATTATACCTAATCATCCGGACATGATAAGT
>CAJICP010000353.1_pt1 | contig 13506 bp, 11 predicted proteins | sample 9199641 | NCBI WGS metagenome assembly CAJICP01 (sample SAMEA7708340, study PRJEB35096) | sediment metagenome | biome: marine neritic benthic zone biome [ENVO:01000025]; feature: sediment [ENVO:00002007]; material: shallow marine sediment [ENVO:03000034] sea grass bed [ENVO_01000059] ... | reverse complement strand
GTCCCCATCGGGACGATCTGGCTTTTACGATTAATGATACTCCGGCGCGACAATATGGTTCTCAGGGTCAGCAGCGCACTTTGGTATTGGCTTTGAAGTTGGCTGAGTTGCAGCTTATTGAGCAGGTGGTGAAGGAACCGCCGTTGTTGTTGTTGGATGATGTGTTGGCTGAGTTAGATTTGCATCGGCAAAATCAATTGTTAGAAGCAATTACCGATCGTTTTCAAACTTTAATTACTACTACTCATTTGGGGTGTTTTGATGGTCAGTGGTTGCAGGATACTCAAATTCTTTCGGTACAGTCGGGGAAGATTAGTTATTTCTTTGATATATGAATTGTTTTGTATTTTTCTGCTCACATCTTTAACTAGAATATAAAGCTCAATGGTACGGCTCTGAAGTTATTGTCCTTGATAGATTTTATCCATCATCAAAGACTTGCTCGTTCTTGGGGTCATGTTCAGGATATGCCTTTGCAACTACGGACTTATGATTGCCCAGAATGCGGTATTTCAATAGACCGAGATTTAACTGCAACTATTAATTTGAGAAATGCGGTCGGCAAGATTGCTTTCCTAGGTCATGCTCCGCAAACCTGCCTCGCAACCAATGCCTGTGGATGAGTAATACCATGTCCGGTTAAATGCGTATCCGGACATGATATAACCGCCGACGGCCTCAGTTGTTCGCGCAGCGTTGCGTCAGCAAAGCAGGAAGTAAACATCAAATTGTCAGCATAAGTGACGCTTTGTATCAGTTTTATAAACCCCGTCCTTAAGGACGGGGTCTTATATTGTTTGACAAAAAGAAAGAATTATAGTAGGAAAATATAAATTTGAGCCTTAGCTATACCATTTCATTACTAATATGTCACAAATAGTTTCACACCCCAGGTTGTGGAATAATCACCTGAAATTACTGTAGGGTAAAGGTTTTCAGTCCATATACATTACTTTTGACTTTTGAGTTCCGTCAAACAGTATAGAATCCCAAATATAAGCTAGACTATGAGATAATCCATAACTGAGTCAGATACCATACTAAAAAAGAAAGTTCCATGAAACGTTTTATTTCTCGTCTACTAGCCTTAGTTTTAGTTTGTGCAATAGGTTTGATAGGTTGTTCTAACCCCTCAACTTTAAGTGGAAATTATTCGGAAGATACATTAGGCTTAATCAACAGCTTAAGGACAGCTATTGAGTTACCAGAAAATACAGAAAGTAAGAGTGAAGCTCAAGCAATAGCACGTCAAATAATTAATGACTATGCCTCTCGCTATCGTCGTGATGATTCTGTAGCTAATTTAGCATCATTTACCACAATGCGAACTGCTCTTAACTCTTTAGCCGGACATTATAGTTCTTATCCAAATCGTCCTGTACCTGATAAATTGAAGAAACGTTTGGAACAAGAGTTTAGACAAGTAGAACTTGCCTTAAGGCGGGGAGCTTGAAGAAGGTTGTAGGTTGTAGGTTTTAGGTTTTAGGTTCAAGAGTATGGGGATTGGACCCCAACCAATTATGGAAACCATGAAGATGGTGGGGTTTTAAACCCAATTGCTTTGAAGTGTTGGGAAAAATCTCCTACCTAAGACTGCTCCACCTAACACCCAACACCTAGGGTTCCCGAAAAATCAGAAAGTAGCGACGATAATTGTTAGTTAAAAGTCAGATAAAATTAAAATTCTTGATTCTATAACTAGCAATTAGTTATTTTTATATTCACTAGAGAAAATATTTTTTGATTGCTCTGAGAATATACGCAAATAACAAAGAAGTAATTTCTGAATTAACAGTTTAGTTTTGACTATCAGTTGACTAGCTTAACAGTTGAAGAAAAAAAAATATACCTAAATTAAATAAAAATTAAACAAAAATCTGAGCTAATATCTGTATTACTCCGATCTAGTTGGACTACCCATAGACTATGAGAGGATATTCAGCAATTACCTCTCCTGTAATAGAAGGATTGACTAAAAGGAAAAAATTTTCTTTTCTCTTGGTCGATTGGATATGACTAGGAAACTCGAAGAATGCAGAGCCGCTCCGCTAACACCATTCCTCGACCGCTTTTTCCCTTGGAAAGGGGAGACTTTAAACCTGAATAATTAATAATTATTAATTATTCGGTAATTTTAATTATGGCTATTCAACTAGATTTTATTTACCTGATGAAGCAGGAATAAAAATAGACAAATCCCCTCAATTTTTTTTCCTCCTAGGGATATTTGGGTAGCTCTAATCCGAAATTTTTATTTTTTAATTGGTATTGCTCTAATTACAATTCATTATTTCTACTACCCTGAAAAACCACTAATTTACTGAATAGCTAATCAGTAACGAGGTATGGTGATGTTTATTTGTGGTCAGAAATAAATTTAATTATTCTTATGAACAAATCTTGTACCTCACTGACAAAAATTAAAACTAGAAAATCCTTCCATATTAGTTTGCTAGGTATTTTATTTAGTCTTGTAATAAATCCCTTCATTGGGCATCCCTCAGTAGCCCAAGCAAAAACAGACCCTTATTGTCGGTTGTCAGCAGAAGCAATTGCCGAGAAAGAAAACTTGCGTCAAGCTGTCTTAGCGGGAGACAAAGAAGCAGAAAAAAAATATCAAGATATCCATATTCAACACAATAGAGAAATAGGAAACTGTCGCATGAGAAATTGGCCTAGAGTTCAAGGAATTTGGCTGCGACTATATCCTTGCGATGCTAGACCAGGAGAAATTGACAGGATACTCGATAAAATTGTTAATCAAGGTTATAACCAAGTATACATAGAAGCCTTCTATGATGGGCAAGTGCTTCTACCCGCAGCAAATAACCCCACAGTTTGGCCATCTGTACTCCGTGTCCCTGGTTATGAAAATGTCGATCTATTAGCTGATAGTCTGAAAAAAGCAAAAGATCGGGGTTTGCGGTCTTATGCTTGGGTATTTACCATTAACTTCGGCTACACCTATTCCCAACTACCCAACCGTCAACAAGCTTTAGCCCGTAATGGCAAAGGTCAAACAACCCTTGAAGTAATTCCAGACAACGCTAGTTTGCACGACCAGTTAGGCGCGAGTCATGCTTTTCATACTTTCATTGACCCTTACAGTCCAGAAGCGCGTCAAGATTATGCAGTTATGGTAAACGAGGTACTAAAACGCCAACCTCAAGGAGTTTTGTTCGACTATGTTCGTTATTTGCGTGGAGTTGGGCCAGACTCTGTGGCGGACGAGGTTAAAGATTTATGGATCTATGGTGAAGCTTCTCAGAAAGCTCTATTGCAACGTGCTGAAAATGAAGCAGGAAAGGAACTACTCAGAAGATTCTTAGATAAAGGATATGTTACTTCTGGAGATATTTCTGCGGTTTCTTACAGGGAAACTCCTAAGTGGCAAAATTTCTTTTCACCTACTACTACTGCATCTACTACTGGCAGACTACCGAGAGGAGGATCGGGTCAACAAGTTTGGGAATTGAGTGTTGCTCATGCTGCTCAAGGAATACTGGATTTTCTCAAGGTGGCGACTAAACCAGTGCAACAAAAAGGTCTATCTGCTGGTGCTGTATTTTTTCCTGGTGGTAACAAAAGAGTACGCGATAATGGGTTTGACTCTCGAGTCCAACCTTGGGATCAATTTCCGGCTTCAATGGAATGGCATCCAATGTCTTATGGAACTTGTGGCGATCGCGACCCCAGTTGTATTGTTTCTCAAGTGGAGAGAGTTTTGAGTATGGCACCCAGTGGAGTGGCAGTTATTCCGGCGATCGCTGGACTTTGGGGACAACCTTTTACTGGTCGCCCTTCCTTGGAGATCCAAATGCAAGCTATTAGAAGAGCAACTCCTCAGATTAATTCTATTAGTCATTTTTCTTATGACTGGCAAAATGTGGAAGAAACCCGCGAACGAAAGTCTTGTCGTTTGTAAAAATAGAATTACTTTCTAATTATCCAGGACGAAAGCACCCTCTCCAAGAAACCGGGTTTATTGCCCTGATGATTGTTTTTCACGAAATTTCGTATCATAACCCGGTTTCTGCGTAAGTCCTATTATCTTGATTTATCATAATCCATAACTCCTTATAAATTCTTATGATTGCCCAATTTCAAATTCAAAGGATGACTCCAGAAGAATATCTAGCATGGGAAGAACAGCAACCCATGAAATATGAATATATAAATGGGGAAGTCTACGGGATGACAGGAGGGAGTCTTCCTCATAATGATATTGCCCTCAACTTAGCTTCTGCTCTGAAAATTCACCTGCGAGGAAAAGGCTGTAAAGTCCAAATTGCAGATGCCAAAGTCGGCGTTTCCACCAATGGTCCTTTTTTCTACCCCGATGTAGTTGTGAGTTGCGATCCACGAGACAAAAAATCTAGAAAAATCATCTATTATCCCTGTTTAATTGTAGAAGTTTTATCACCAAGTACAGAAGCTTTCGACCGGGGTAAAAAATTCCAACATTATCGTCAGATAGAAAGTCTAAAAGAATACGTTCTTATTGACTCAGAAAAGATATGTATTGAATGCTATCAACTTAATGAAAAAAATAAATGGGAACTTACCGCTTATCCTCTTGAGGAAATAGCTGATAGTCAAAAGGAATTTTCAGTTAAATTAGAAAGCATTAATTTCCAATGTACCACTTCTTTATTGTACGAAGATGTAGTTTTCCCGGAAGAAATAAATTAAGCATTCAGCTATCAGCCATCAGGAAAGAAAAGTTCATTATTGTAGTGGAGTGACACAAAAATGTAGGCCCTTGTAGAACGAAGTGTTCGCGTAGCTTATCCGCAGGATAAACCCAACAAAACCTTACCTTATTTTAAACCCCGTCCTTAAGGACGGGGTCTTATACCAATTCTAATACTTTTCTGAAAAAAAGTGTGATTAAATCTTCAGAAACTATTTGATACCATTTTAATAAAGTTATGGCATAAGCCTGAATTCTTAAGCCTCCCTTTCAAAGGGGGGTTTGGGGGGATTAAACTCTTCTATATCTTTAACAAATTGGTATTACTAATATCAAATTCAACATTATGTATATATCTAAATATATTATTTTACTCTTAATCTCTTTACTTTCAGCTTGCACCTTTGAAACATCAAAAATCCCACCAGAAACAGAAACTTCGGACAAAAATTCTACATCTATAGTTACTCCAGATAATAATTCCCAGTTCGTAAAAAATCTAGTAGAAAACTATCTCCAAAAAACTCCAGTCAAAACAACAGTAAATCTAACTTTACCCCAAGCAGAAGAAATTCAAGATTTGTTTGTAGCAGAAATTAGTAAAAGTCTCGGTCAGGTAGTTGGTTATAAAGCAGCATTAACTAATCCAAATGCTCAAGAACGTTTTAATATTTCTCAGCCTTTGCGTGGTGCTTTACTAGAAAAAATGTTATTGGAAAATGGTAGTATTATTTCTGCTAAATTTGGCAGTCGCCCTATTGGGGAAGGCGATTTAATTGTTAGGGTAGGAAGTGCAGAAATTAATAATGCTAAAACTCCTAGAGAAACTTTGAAATATTTAGATGCAGTCATACCATTTATTGAATTAGGAGATTTAGTTTATAGTCAAGATGTAAAATTAGATGCACCTGCTCTTTTAGCAATTAATGTTGGTGCAAGAGCGGGAATTTTAGGTAAGCCTATTCCTTTAGCCGATACTGATGAATGGGAAAATCGTTTAGAGAATCTGCGCCTAGAAATGTTAGACGAAAAAGGTAAGGTATTAGCATCAGGAAATAGTAGTGCTTTATTAGGTAATCCCTTGAATGTTGTTCTTTGGATTAAAGATTCTTTACAAGCGGAAGGTAAACAATTAAAAAAAGGTGATTTGCTTTCTTTAGGGAGTATTACTAATTTTGTAGCAGTTCAATCAAATACTACTATTCGTGCCAAATATATAAGTTTAGACCCAAACAAAACTGTGGAAATATTTGTCAAGTTTGAATAGCCGTAGGTTGGGTTGAGGCAGGTTTGTCCAGAGGACAGGCTATCGCCAACGCAAAGGGTCTCCGTTAGGGAAGCTTATCGGCAGGATAAGGAGAAAACCCAACATCATAAAGCTGTGGCAATAGTGGAAATTTTTCTGAAGTTTGAATAGCGGTAGGTTAGGTTAATGAAGGAAACCCAACATCATTAAATTGTGGAAATATGCGTAATTTTTTAATATAAAAAGAGAGAAAGAAAGAGGAAGAAGGTTATATTTTTACCAAAATAAGTCTTTCCCTTTTTCATAATTCTGTCTACTATAAGTCACTTTCCGTAAAGGTAACTCCAATCTTAACGAAGTCAGAAGTCAGAATTCAGAAGTCAGAAGTTATTTTTGTAACGGAGATTTGAGCTGGGCTCCAAAAATATTGCGCCTTAAAAGGCGGGGTTTTAGACCCATATTATTTTGATAATATAAGTTTTTGCATTTGTTGCTCTATCACTTAATCTTACCTACAATTAGACAAAAAAAATATCCGAATATGGTATAATTTTCACAATGATTTTACAGATACTATAAATGAAAATTCAAAAATGGGAGTTTTGCACTCGCGCAAAATATTGGTATCTTGAACCTGTTGATTTCTCATCTAATCTGACTTTGCTTGTCGGTCTCTCTGGTGCAGGTAAAACTAGAGTTATTCGTTCAATTTTAGCTCTCAAAGCAATTGCTAATGGTGACTCATTAAATGGAGTATTTTGGGATGTTACTTTTCAAACAAAAGATCGTATATCCTATCGTTGGCAAGGAGAGTTTGAAACTGTAGAAAGTTTAGGGATAAAAATAAATGATTCGGGGGAAAAAGATAAGTTTAAAATAATTTATGAATATCTTTATAAAGATGAGCAGCTTATTATAGAAAGAGATTCAGAACAGATTAAATTTGAAGGTAGTAAGATTCCCAAATTATCACCATTTCAAAGTATAGTAGAATTACTTAATCAAGAACAAAACATTAGCCCTGTTCAAGAAGAAATTAATAAAATCATACTGACAAAGCCAGACGAAGCCTTTGAAGGAATTTGGAAAATACCTATTTCTTTATTAGTAGAATATCAAAATTGCTCTCCCAGCGATATTCAAGAAAGCAACCTTCCTATTTTTATCAAGTTATCTTTAGCTTATCGATATCTACCCGAAATTTTCAACAAAATCAAAGATAGATTTATGGAAATATTCGATCGAGTAGAAGATATTAAAATAGAATCCCCATTCACTAATAATCAACTTCCTGAACCATTAACTGATATTTTCAAAGGAGCTACTGTTGTCTACCTTAAAGAAAAAGGAATCTCTGATTGGATTTCACAAAATCAACTTTCTTCAGGAATGTTTAAAACATTGATGTATATTAGTGAATTATATTTATCCTCAGAAGGAAGTGTAATATTAATTGACGAGTTTGAAAATAGTTTAGGAGTCAATTGTATTGATAGTGTCACTGATTTAATTTTAGAAAATCAAAGACTACAATTTATCATTACCAGTCATCATCCATATATTATCAATAATATTGGAACTAAACATTGGAAAATTGTTACTCGCCAAGGCAACATAGTAAAAGTTAAAGAGCCTCAAGAATTGGGAATTTCTAAATCTAGACATCAAGGTTTTATTGATTTAATCAATGTACTTGAAGAATCTCCCGAAGAGGTAGAAGCAGAATGAATATTTATTTTCTCTTAGAAGGAAGAAGTACGGAGAAAAAAATTTATGAATCTTGGCTTAACTATCTTCTACCTGAACTAACAAAAGTCAAATTTTATCATCAAGTTAATCACAATAATTACTGTTTAGTTAGCGCTCATGGTTACCCTTCAATTATTCATGAATATATTCCTGATGCCATTGAAAAAATGCAAGAAACAGACAAGTACAATTACCTGGTAATTTGTATAGATGCTGAAGCAGAAACAGTAGAAATTAAAAGACAAGAAATTGAAGATTTTATTGTAGACAATGACCTACGCTTAAAGCTAGGAAACATTAAGCCTATTTCCATTATTCAAAACCGATGTATTGAAACTTGCCTTTTAGGTAATAAAAAAATGTTTGACTCTAGACAACCTTTAGCAAAGCCTCTCTCAGATTATGTGAAATATTATGATATATCTTCCAAAGACCCTGAATTAATGGGTAATTATAGTGAAGCTTACAATCATGCAAAATTTCACTTTTCATATCTCCAAAAAATATTTGCAGCCAGAAATATTCGCTATACTAAAAAATATCCGAGAGATGCTCAAAATGAATCTTATTTAGATGAATTAATTAAGAGAGCTACATCAGAATCAGAGCATTTAAAATCTTTTCAAAAATTTATAGACTTTTGCAACATGATTAAACAAGAATTATCTGCTTAAAAGCACAATAAATATACATAAAATTTTAAAAAATTAATAGGAGGAGTCAGGAGTCAAAATGGAATAATTTGGAAAAAATTATTTGCTTATACCAATTTTATGTGAGGCTGCAAAGAATTATGAAATAGATTAACTTGTCTGTCTTACTCTAAAGTCAACTCTAATTAAAATTTGATTCTATCCAACTTCATATTAATTTGGCATTAGTGTTATTTTATGTTGATTTTTTTATATCTACTTACCCGGTAAGAAAAACTATAGTTAAGCCCACCTCTCCACTAAAATTTTCAATTAGGAACACACTTATTTGATTACCACACTACTTAATTAATATGAGAACTTAGGTCTGGTCTGAAATAACCAAATATTAATATTAACCTTATACCTCCTGCCTACTGTTATAGTGCTAGTTTAAAGTATATCTATGTAATTATTTGTTAGTGAGGTTTATGGAATTTTATTTAGTCAACCCCTGGATAGCTAATATTTGTCTAATTCTCGCTTCTGTATTTTTTGTGGAACTTGTACGAGATATTTATCATGTCGTTTCTCATATTTGGTCGCCCTTATATAAATGGCACAGTTGGCATCATCGTGTTTTCCGCCCAGACTTAACTACTGTTAGTACAGAAATTTATCAAAAAGCTACTTGGTATCACGATGTGCCAGAATCTATGGTAATGTTAACTTTTAGTATGCTACCCTGGGGTCTGGCTTTTGTCTGGATACCTTCTTATCAATGGGCAACTCTGGCAGGCATAGTTTATACCTTGACTTTCTTATTTCCGGCGATCGCTCGTGCTAATGGTATTCCCAATGCTGACCAACTTACAGATTTGAATCATCTTCCCGGTGCATTTTTAACGCCCCCCGCAAATTGGTTTGTGAACCGTCCCTACCATTGGCGACACCACTTCGACAATCAAAATGCCTATTTCTGCGGAACTCTCACCTTGGTAGATAAACTTATGGGTACAGCACTTTCTCTTAAAGGTAAAACAATTGCTGTCACAGGTGCTTCTGGCAGTTTAGGCCAAAGTCTCCTGCAACACCTTCATCAAGCGGGGGCGAAAGTTATTGCTCTGACATCCAAAGAGCAGCCAGTTGTCTTAAATATAAAGACTGGAGAATTAGAAATTGATACCATAACTTGGCAAATAGGTCAAGAAAATAATTTAGTAGAATTATTGGAAAAAGTAGATATTTTAGTCTTAAACCATGGCATTAACGTACATGGAGAAAAAACAGCAGAAGCGATCGCTAACTCCTACGAAATAAACACATTTTCTAGCTGGCGAATGTTAGAAATATTCCTCAAAACAGTAAGAACAAATACTGATATTGCTCGAAAAGAAGTTTGGGTAAATACCTCAGAAGCAGAAGTTAATCCAGCTTTTAGTCCTCTTTATGAACTAACAAAAAGAACTCTCGGAGACTTAGTTACATTGCGTAGATTAGATACTCCCTGTGTAATCCGAAAATTAATATTAGGTCCGTTTAAAAGTAATTTGAATCCTGTCGGAATTATGTCTGCTGATTGGGTAGCAAAACAGATAGTCAAATTAGCCAAAGCAGATGTTAGAACAATTATAGTCACAATTAATCCTTTAACTTTTGTGGCAATTCCGATCAAAGATTTTTTTGTTTCTACCTACTTTAAATTATTTACTTCTAAATAAATTTAGTAGGGGTTTGGTCTCCAAACCATTCTGTAAAATGTAGGGGGTTTGGTCTCCAAACCCTTCCATTTCTGCTTGAAAATAGTTGTTTTTTATTCCTTATCCACTTTTCATTTACAAACAGTCTCCGATCGACTTGAGTTAAAACTATGAATAAATCTCCTAACATTAAACTTCCGACTACAGCAGTTTTCATTTAAACAACATTATGCCAACAATGAAACTTAATTCTAGATTTTGACTCCTGACTCCTCAATTATAAAATCACTAATTACCCGAAAAATGATCTTAAGCATTTAAAATTTCTTCTGCTGTTAAAGATAATTCTGGAAAAGTCAAAGACAGAATTTTTTCATTACCTCTAAACTGAGTCATGTTATATTGACTTTCTTGATTTAAAATATAAACAAATACACTCGGAAATTTCGGCTTTCCCAAATATTTTCTCCCACCAATAGCTAAATAATCAACAATCCAATATTCCAGAATTCCCAAACGTTGATATTCCTCAAATTTATCAACATAATCATCTTCCCAATTAGTAGAAATTACTTCTACCGCTAATTGAATTGGTTCGTCTAAAGCAACATAAGCAGCACGGTTAGCACAACATCCCGATTAATTACACTTACATCAGGTTTTCTTCCTTGTTCAATTTTATCTACAGTTAAAGCTTTAATTACCGCCGTATTTTTCACCACATAATTTAGGTTCAGACGTTTAATTTCTGCTTTAAGTGCCTAGGCAAAATTAATTACCTAATTTTATTTTCTGTGATTTTACAATATAAGCTTTTCAGCCTGAGAGTATGTGTAATTATTTTTGCATAACTACTTAAAAGAATCAGCGATAAAGTCTGCGACATCATCATGGTTTCTTGTCGCCCTCATTTCCACAACTTCTCCATTCACCAATTCATAAAACTTACCATCATCAGGATAATTCTCTATAAATTGGTCAAAAATTAATCTTTGTTTTGTTATTGTGTCCATAGTTGACTATTTGGGTTTAATTCAGTTATGTAAACCTGCCCCATTAGATGATTTTTCAACCAAATAAAAACTAATAATATTGACTTCTTTATCAATTATAATAAACCATCATCAACCCCATCATCCATCTGAGATAACATTGTCTGTATCTCAATATTTGATTCCTCAACTTCCATTTCTATTGAGTCATAAGTTGGCTGAATCAAAAAAGGCAAACCTGCTCCTGTCAATCCTCTTTTAATTCTTTCTGGCGTTTCTGAAAATAAAATAAATAAAGGATAGATTTCCTCCGCCTCTTGAGAATAGATATGTTTATGACCTTGAGGCATTACCCACTCATATTCGAGATCTAATAAAACCTGAGTTTCTCGCCAACGACTAAGTAAATCAGAAAAGTCTTCTTGGGGTCGATAAATAAAAACAAAAATTTCTGCTCCTATCTTAACTTTCCACTCAGGGTCACACATAAAAATCCCTAAATCACAAGACAGAGAAACTGTTTTACCTGAATCATAACCCTGTTCCCGTAACCGAATAACAGGTAAAGGAATCGTAATCAAACTATCTTCTGGGCGACGCATACTTGGAATCATTTCTAAATATGGTCTATATTGTTTAAGCAGTGCAATTGTAGCCCTTGAGTTACTATATTCTGCTAGCAATGCTTCATAATCTGACTTTTTTACAACCATAATAATTTTAATATTCTCTGATATTTAACTTCAATATTACTAACTTATCTACATGAAAATTATGATTAATTAAACTTAAATTGCAGTTTTCTCAAATCAGAAAAAGCCAAGACAAAAGACTTAGTTGTTACTTTTTCTGTAAGTTTATTTATACTTAGATATAGTGGGAGATATTCCGCCAATAAGTCTAATCAAAAAAACACTAAATCTCCCACATCACTGTTTTATTTGACTAACCAAGCTGCTCAAACACAGCAAACATAGGCAAATACATAGAAAGCAAAATCGAACCAACTATCCCACCAATAGCCACAATCATTAGCGGTTCCAACATACTTGTCAAAGATTTTACAGCCTCTTCTACCTCTGTTTCATAAAAAGCTCCCACCTTCATCAACATCCCATCCAACTCACCAGTTTCTTCACCAATAGCCATCATTTGAACAGCTAAAGAAGGGAAAACCTCCTTTTCCTGCAAAGCCAAACTAATCATCCCCCCACTTTGAATCTCTTGCCTTGCATACTCAACAGACTCAGCGATCGCCGCATTCCCTGCCACATTTCTCACAATTTCCAGAGACTTTAACATTGGCACACCGGAGCGAGTCAAAGTACCAAAAATCATACAAAAACGAGCCACCGCCGACTTCTCAATAATATCTCCAAAAATTGGAAGTTTCAGAAATATCTTGTCAAAAAATAGCTGACCTTGTTCTGTTTTATAAACCATTGTATAAACAATATAGGTAAAAATAATTGTTCCTATTGCTATACCTTGGGGAATAGGAGGCCAAGTTGTACAAAACTTACTTATACCTAACATAAATATAGTAAAAGCTGGCAGTGGCACACCAATGTCCGAAAAAATCTTGGCAAAAGTTGGTAAGAGAAAAGTTGTCATGCCAAAAAATACTGCGAAAGCAATAAACATAACAGTTTTTGGATAAGACATAGCCGACTTAATTTCACTCATAGTCTTAGCATTTTTCTCCAACATAACTGCTAGACGTTCGAGCACTTCATCAAGAACACCACCCACCTCTCCAGCAGCTACCATACTTAGAAATAACTCATCAAAACAAGCAGGATGTTTTCTCATTGCTTCTGACAATTCACTGCCTTCTTCCACCTCTGCACTAATCATTTTCAGAGCATATTTAATCTTATAATTAGAAGATTGCTCTCTCAATACTTTTAAGCATCTGACCATAGGCACACCCGCATTAAACATCGCTGCAAATTGACGGGCAAAAACAGCTAAATCTTTAACAGTAATCGTCGCAAGGGCGATATTTAATTTTTCTTCAAACTCTTTGAGCCGTTCCTCCAAACCACCCTTAGCTTTTTTCCTGGCTATATTGCTAGTCATAGTTTAGTTGCCTCATTTATTTAATATTTAAAAAACACTATTTTGTGATTATTTTTTTTAGACTCGTTCTAGGATTTCCAGATAAATTATCACGCCATGGTTGTCATTTTTTCTCCTGCTAAAAACTCCTTCAATAAGACCCCGTCCTTAAGGACGGGGTTTAAAAGGACGGGGTTTAAAATAATCACCTCTCCTTAAAAAAAATGACTAAAATGATTTTTTTTTCTCCACGGCGAGTGAGAGGCTTTAAACCTTAATTATTTGGTAAAACTTGCCAATTTTTTCTGTTCTCCGAAGCATTTAACTTTCTGTTCAGCTCTCAAATTGAAGAAGGAGTCAGGAGACAGAATACAGGAGACAGAATCAATTGGTTGGGGATTCCCAACCCCAACCAATTGTGGACACCGTGCAG
>CAJICP010000234.1_pt1 | contig 13540 bp, 10 predicted proteins | sample 9199641 | NCBI WGS metagenome assembly CAJICP01 (sample SAMEA7708340, study PRJEB35096) | sediment metagenome | biome: marine neritic benthic zone biome [ENVO:01000025]; feature: sediment [ENVO:00002007]; material: shallow marine sediment [ENVO:03000034] sea grass bed [ENVO_01000059] ... | reverse complement strand
TGGGGAAATAGTTATTTCATTCTCTGAAGCACTCAGAGTTAGGGGGGATAGTCGTTTCATTTCTTGAAGCACTCCGAGTTCGGAGCAATTTCTTGACTATTGTGGATGGGGAAATAGTCGTTTCATTTTCTTAAGCACTCAGAGTGGAGCTTTGCGGAACACACAACGTATCTTATGGCGTAGGTTTTCTGCCAATATGAAGATAAATCTATAAGTTAAAGTTAATTTTTTTTACTTAATAAATATACCTATCTATGCAAGTTAAATGTTTCTATTTTGGCTAGAGATAATCAACAATTATTTAGTAAAAGTGTTGAGATGAAATAGAATAATTAACCCTAGGGAATATCCTCCCCACCCTCCCTTTTTTAAGGGGGTATGTAGTAAAAAAATTGGTGTTTAAGATGACATTTAAGGCTAAACAAATAGGTTAAAATATTAAGTGATTAACTTATTTTTTTATATAAATAAAATCTATCAATTGCTAATACTAAAAATCTTTAAAAACAAGGTTTTTAGTATATTCAATGACAGTTAAACAATAGAATATAACCTTAGACTCTAAACAGTAGAGATAAATTAAGGTCAACAATCAGAACATATTTCTACTTGTTTACAGTTGTTTACAGGAAAATAAATAGATGGTTAGATTATTAGTCAACATTATTGTCTTTGTCATTGATGTATTGTATCGTGGTCGCCCCTATCCACGTTTTTATGTATTAGAAACAATTGCTAGAGTACCCTACTTTGCTTATACTTCAGTTTTACATTTTTACGAAACTCTTGGTTTGTGGCGGAAAGCTGACTGGCTAAAAGTTCATTTTGCCGAAAGTTGGAATGAAATGAACCACCTATTAATTATGGAAGCATTAGGAGGTGGTAATCATTGGGGCGATCGTATTCTTGCCCAAACGGTGGGTTTGATTTACTATTGGATTATTGCATTGTTATACGCAGTTGCCCCCAGTGAAGCTTACTTCTTTATGGAAGAAGTAGAAAAGCACGCCTTTCATACTTATGACAATTTCTTGACTGAAAATGAAGCGGAATTGAAAGAAACAGCAGCTCCAGAAGTTGCAGTTAAGTATTATCGTGATGGGGATCTTTATATGTTTGATGAGTTTCAAACTACTAGAGTTCCTGAAACCCGTCGTCCTCAAGTTGATAATTTATATGATGTGTTTGTGAATATTAGAGATGATGAAAATGAGCATGTTAAAACAATGGCTGCTTGTCAACATCCAGAGGCTTATCATAGTCTTCAAAGTCCTCATTCTGCTGCGAAACAAAAGAATGAGTCAGATGTAGAAGTTGTGGTTTTATCTGAAGTAGAAACAGAAACAGGTGTTGAAGTTTAGTTGGAAATGAGGTGTTAGGTTTTCGGAGTATCAATATATGATTTTTTGCCGACTTTTTCCGAACACCTTTACTCCAAAAATTTTCATAAGTACCTGGTTATGAATAAAGTTAATTTTGAACACAAGGAGTTGCTAGGGGTTTGATGAATAAACCCCCTACAAAATTCATAATATTTTGGGAAAATTTATACTCAATTCAAAAAAGATAGGTAAGCATTCAGCTATTAGCAGTCAGCATTCAGCATAGAATTATACAGCAGATTCTAGGTATATGAGGTACAAATATTTAAGACCTCGCCCGTTCGGGCGGGGTTTGAAGTGTTTGTAGTGCGGGTATCTTGGCTGCCAAAGGTATAACTCACCTTTGATGAAATACGCTGTATCATAGGAATAAATTTAAGGGATTTGTACTTAGATAATTTTTTTTCAATTTCTTAATAGTAATTCCTCTGCCAAAGGTAATTAGCTGATAGCTGACACTTGAATGCTTACAAAGATAGTTAGGACTTGCTGAATAAGTCTTTTGGTTAGGGGAGTTGACTACTCCCCGGACTAAAGTCGCGGGGATTCTAAGTTGATACTACGCAACAGGATAAATCCGTGTTGCTCCGTCTGTTCTTAGCTGACCAAAGATACACTCTCTGGGGAGTTGCTAGTGAACTATGGTCATTACTAAGTAACTATTGGCAAGAACCGATTTCCAAAACTAATTTACGCGAATATTTAGAAGCTCGGAATTTGACAGAACTACAGAAAAGATTACTTGAGAAATACCAGCAAAATCCCAAATTAGATATGCATATAGAGTTTCCCTGCGGCATGATAGCCTTGGAGTCTAAACTATATATAATGCGCCCTCCTATAGAGGAACTAGCTTACTCTGAAATTACTGAACCTGGGAGCATTATTCTGATTAGATCGCCCCAAAAAATGGGTAAAAGTTCTCTCATGCTACGCATTCTCGATTATTCTAACTGTTTAGGTTATCATGCTGTCAATATAGACTTCAGAGAAGCAGAAAAAGCTACTTTTTCTTCTATAAATAAATTTCTGCGTTGGTTTTGTGCCAATGTTACTAAACAGTTGTCAATAGTATCTATGTTGGATAAATATTGGGATGAAACCTTTGGCAGTAAAATTAGCTGTACAACTTATTTTCAAGATTACTTACTAGAGCAAGTTGAGACTCCTGTGGTATTATCACTAAACGAAGTAAATAGACTGTTCAATTATTCTGAAATTGCCGATGATTTTCTGCCTTTGTTATCTTCCTGGTATGAAAAAGGAAGACAGGAAAAGATTTGGCAAAAACTGCGGATAATTGTTGTGTATTCCACAGAAGTTTATATCCCACTGAAAATAAATCAATCTCCTTTTAATATCGGATTACCACTAAGACTACCACCTTTTAATTTAGAACAAGTGCAAGAGTTAGTAGAACGTCATCAACTATCTTGGCTAAAAGATATTCATCTTAAGCAACTGATGACAATATTGGGGGGGCATCCTTACCTGGTGCGACTGGCTTTGTATTATCTCCATCGGGGAGAAATTCCTTTTAAACAACTATTAGAAGAAGCACCGACAGAAGGGGGAATTTACAACAACTATTTACGTCAATTATTAACAATGCTTGAGAAGGAAGAAAAATTGCAACAAGCTTTTAAACAAGTTATTACTAGCAAAGAAGGAGCGGATATAGATCCGATAATAGCTTATAAGTTGGATAGCATGGGGTTAATAACTATTAAGAAGGGTTTAGTGACACCAAGCTGCGAGTTGTATAGGTTATATTTCCAACATAATCTGCCAATTAAGCACTATCACGGGTGCTTACTTGGCAGCAAAAAAATATAGGAGAAAATCTGGCGTCCTTTTATTTTTCACTGGGTTTAATACCCCCACTAAAATCTGGGAAAAGCTGGTCTTCAGGAGATACATTGCTATGGCCTGGTGATGCACTATCTAAGCTGTCTAAAATCTCCAACATTTCTCGTTCAAATGTCACACTAGCGCGATTAGTTTTACCTCCAATATAAAGTCGCTCGCTCTGTTGCCAAGCCCAAATTTGTGAGTGAGAAACATAACTCATCAACACACTCAACATTAATAAACCAAAACCTAAATAAACAATTGGAATTCCTGGATCGGCTTTTATTTGTAAACCTGTACTACCTATAATTTTGTCAACAAATAAGGTCACGCCATTAACTTCTGTAGACATTCCTTCACGCACACTAGCAACTAATTTACCAGTAGTATCATAAATTAATACAGTTCCTTGTAAATCTTTTGCGAGTAAAGATACACCCTCACTTAAATCTGGTTTAGTAGGAATCCAAGTTCCCCAAATTCTACCCCCTCCGGCTGTATTTAATTGTGCCATTGGTAATTGAAAAACAGGGCTTTTATTAATTCTGACTCTGGTTGCCGCGATGGCCCAATCTGCTTGATACATTGTCACCCCATGATATCGCATGGGTTGATTTACAAATATGGTTTTCCTATCTACTTCTTCGCCACTTTTATCTAATATTGATAGGTCTGAATAAAACTGGTCAATTGTTCCTTCTGGAGTATAGTCAATCCAGAAACGATTGACTCGCGCTGACCAATTTTTGGGAATTTGTGATTCGGAAAAAATTCCGGCATCGACAATATTTTTAATTTTAAATGTTTCCCCACTAGGCACTATTTCTTGACCGATAAATCCGGTCATTGAGCCGATTATTGAGCCGGCTAAAATTATTAACATACTGGCGTGAACTATTATCGGACCGATTTTGCCAATAATTCCTTTTCGCCCATAGAGTTTATCTCCTTCTTTAGATACCTGATAACCCTGTTGCTGTAATATTTTTTCTAGGGAATTTAGGGAAGCTGTTTCTATTTCTGCGCTTAATGCTAAGTTTTCAAATTGTTGTTTTTTATTGTAAAATTTCCAGCGTTTAGCAGATTTTAGGGCGGGTAGTTGTCGGGTAAATGTACAGGCGGTTAAACTGGCTCCAAATAATATTAATATTGATAAAAACCACCAGGTGCGATAAACATGGTCTAATTCTAATAATAAAATTATTTTCCAAGTTAAAAAACCAAATAATGCTGGTTTTTCTGGATAGTTTTCCTGATAAAAAGCTATGGACTCACTTTGTTCGATGACTGTGCCAGAAATACTACAGATAGCTATGATTAAAAGGAGAGCGATCGCTAACCGTAAATCTGCTAATAATGGTAATATTTCTCGTCTAAATATTTTGAGAGGATTTAGCTTTCCATTTAATTCTGAATCTTGAGCATCCATTAATTTAATTCCTATCAGTTTTAACAGTTTTTTTGTAGGCATTCAGCCGTCAGGTATCAGCTATTAGCTAATTGCTTTTGGAGTCGGAATTAGTATTGATAAATTGAGCAATAATTATCGGAGTACAAATCTCTATATAAAATTAACCTCATCCCCTAATTCAATCCTCTTTGCGGAGCATTCCGCAGGAAAATATGCAATGCCGTTGTTAATTGTTGAAGCCAAAAAAAGTATTTCCATCATTAACATAATATAGCACTACGCAAATAGCTTAGGAAATCCTTCTGTTTCCTATTCCCTATACCTTTTTTTTTTAAGTGACTGGTACGATTCTAAATAACAGTGAAAATACACCAAAACCAACTAATAAAATTCCACTAGCAGGTGTAATCCAACTAGACCATTTTCTTAGTTCCAAAAAATTTTTAATATTAGCTATAAAAGTTCCAGCTAATATCAAAGGTGTTACATAACCCATAGCGTAAAATAGCAATAAAATTCCACCTAAAATCAAGTCTCTAGTAGTCGAAACCCAAGCTAATAATGTTGCTAATACAGGAGTGCTACAGGGAGATGCTATTAAACCAAATGTTAAACCTAATAAATATGAACGTATTCCTTTAGGTAAATCTGGAGATATCCATCCCATACTGTCAAAAGATGGCATTGGTAATGGCAAGGCTTCTAGTAAGTTAAGACCCATTAAAATAGCAATTATACTAACAATAATTGGTAATCCTATACCTACTTGACCATAGACTTTTCCTAGCAATGATGCTATAATTCCTAACCCCGCGAGAGTTGTGGCTAATCCCAGAGAAAACCAAGTAGACTGGGCAGCAGCTTGTATACGACTTTTAGCTTCATATCCGCCAATGTAACCGATAGTTATTGGCAGCATGGAAAGCATACAGGGTGTCAAACTTGTCAGTAAACCAGCTACAAAGATTATCACAAAACTGACCCAGCTTAGGTGTGTTAGTTGACTCTTTACTAGGGTATTTGCATATTGGGCGGTTTCGTAAAGGAAAGTTAGGATGGTTTCCATAATTTGGTTACAGGAGTCCATTTGGCCTCATGGTGTAGATGTTGAGAAGAGTTATTTTTAGATTTTAGATATAAAGATAATTTAAGATTTTCTCTGGAATTATCTGAAACAAACTGACCCCAAATTAAATCTAGAATGTAAGATGATTTTTGAATATCAGTAAAGCAGAATTGAAATATCTCAAATAAATACAAGATAGTGAGACCTTTCTCAAGGTGTATTGACAGCAATATAACCAGTGATTATACTAACAGGAAAGTCAAAGTATAATTATATTATATGGCCACTGTCAAAACTGCAATATCACTACAAGAGTATCTGTTTGAACAAGCCGAGGCAATAGCGGCAGAAATGAAAATTTCTAGAAGTCGCTTAATTGCCATTGCTCTAGAAGAGTTTATCCGTCGGCATCAAAATCGAATATTGCTAGAAAAAATAAATGCTGCTTATGGAGATATTTCGGATGCAGAAACATCAACGTCAATAAGTAGTATTAGTGGACATCATAGGAGTATAATAGAGGACGAGTGTTAATTAATCAAGGCGATATATTCTGGATTGAATTAGGTGAACCATCCGGTTCTCAAACTAGCTATAGACACCCTCATGTTGTCATTCAAAATAATGTTTTTAATTTTAGTCTGATTAATACTGTTGTTGTTTGTAGTTTAGGTTCTAATCTGAAGCTTGCTGCGGTCCCTGGTAATATTGTTTTGTCAGGAGGTGAGGCTAATTTACCAGATCAAAGAGTTGTGAATATATCCCAAATCTTCACAGTCGAAAAAGCGAAACTGACAGATAAAATAGGTACTCTTTCACCGGAGAGAGTAGAGCAGATATTAAATGGAGTTGAACTATTGCTCAAACCAGCAGAAATGGAATCATAATGTAATTTTTTTTTGCAGCTTTTGCTCCTCACCTTACTTTCTAGAGTTAATTATCGGTAATATTAAGATCGTCATCAAGCCCTAATTCTTGTAGAGAAACTTTAGTTTGATTAATATTTTGAAGTAATATTTTTCCGGCTACAGAAAATTTAATTTATAGCTTAAACTCGAACTCCTGATTCGTGGCAAATTTGCTAATAACTTTTGTGTTAAACTGCATCCATTTTCGCGGGGTTACTTTTCCTTGTGGAGAAATTACAGTAGGAATATTTGACTTTTCTTTCTGAAAGGTTTTATCGGTTTTATTGTAATCATAATTTCCTGGTTTTTCTTTAACACGAGGTGACTTAATCTCTATAGTAAATTTAGCTTTTGTACAAATTTTTCCTACTTGGGCAGTAACTATCAAGTTGCCCTCATATTCTCTGGCTATTCAAACACCATTTTTATCAATTTCTTCTCCTATGGCATTCCAGTTAATTTTTTCTAAGTTGATTCACTGATTACATTGGTCTTCACCTTTCACAAAAAACTCTTGTTTTTCTCCTTCCACTCTTCCCCCCATTCTCTATTATTTATTTATAAGTATTTATCCCGATTTAATATTAATTGAGTTAATCTGGGCTGGTCTTTAATATGGCAATTATAGCATTTTGTAGCAAACATTTATCAAACTGGTATTATAGCAGTCGAAGGATAGGTTAGGATAGACTCTTTGTCTCAAACCCATGTACACAAAAAGTTTGACTTCTGACTTCTACTATACATCACCCAACTGAGCCAGTGAAAAATTCTCTAGATGGGTGAAGTCCGATCTAATTTTTTAGGTTTATTCTAAAAATGTCAGCCAAAAATAGAGGAGGTTTAATGATTACCCTATAGCTGCATAAAAAGATTGGAGTAATTTTGTATTTTCCTGCCAGTTAAGGTTAGTTTTCGCAAAATTAATTGCACCCTCACTTAACTTTTCATATAGAGAATTAACACTCAATAACTTCCCCACAGAATCAACAATATTTACCGCATCAACCACAGGTAAAACCAAAGCATCTTTCTGATTTTCCATCACCAAACCAATATTAGTGGCAGGCAAAACTATAGGTTTACCCATTGCTAAAAATTCCGGCAATTTACAGGGAAAACGATAATCATTAAATTTGTCTGGTCTACCAGGTTGAATTAATACATCTGCTAAAGCTAAAATTTCTGGCATTAAACTCCGGTCTACATATCCTAATTCAATTGCATATTGTCGTGCCCAACTATCATCTTCTCCTAAAAAATTACAGAAATCTCTGCCTGTTCTAATTAACACTGCAGGTTGACCTTCTCGGTTCAACATTGCCACTGCTAAATACAAACTTCTCACCTCATAAGTATTAGCAGCATGAACATTTCCCGTGTAAGAAAAAACTAAATTATTGTCAGGAACGCCAAATCTTTTTGCTATTTCTGGATTAGGTTTTCTGGGATAAAAATGCTCAGTTTCTACTCCAGGCCATAAAACTAAATTCGGCACATTATTCGGTACAAACTCTTTTAACTTTTCAATAATAACTGTCACTCCATCCGCGCTTTCTAGAAATTCCTTATATTTGTGGGGATGAGAAACATTATCGGGAATTGCTAGGGAACTATTCGCCCTAGCTATTTCTTGAAAGGGTTTGTTTAAATATTTTTCCAGCACATATTCCTCATTATCTTCCAAGTGAATTACTAACTTAAAGTTATACGCTTTCCGGAGTTTATGACAGTAATTTCTAGTAATTTCTCTGGGAGTCCAGACATGAACTACATCGGGTCCTTGCTGATTTTTAAAACATTCATTCAAGCGATAAAATTCTCCGTATTCTGTCACCTGATATAAATTTTTTAAATGTTCTCCTACCTGAGCAACAGTCTGTTTATTTCTAGGTACAGCCACAACACAATTAAAACCATATTTAACTAAATTATTAGCAAAATGATGTACATGAAGGGCACTATTAGAGTGGAAATCTTCGTACAGAACAAATAAAATATTTTTCATTAAAACTAGACCCTGGAAAGTTAGATTTTTATTTATAGTATCCTTAAGTTATATTGAAAGTGATGTTATCATTTAATTTTCATCAAGTCAATTTATGCTGAGGCTATTTTGATAGAGTATTTATGCTGACCAGTAGATAGGTAAAGTGATAAAATCTCACAAAAAACTCTCACTAAATCAATTTTTTTTAACAGACTGTATTAATTTACTAAAAAGTCTTCCCGATGAATCTGTTGACTTAGTAGTTTTATCGCTTCTTGACAATTTAGGAAAAGAAGATGAAGCAAGAAAAGCTCTAGAAATTTATCTGGTTTGCTGATTTTTAATTGTGCTTGACCTTTGTCCTCGATCTTCAGTCGAAACTGCTGATACTAATAGACATAGGCATAGGCGTGAAAAAGATATATATTTTTTGTAGGAGCAGGCAACAGCTCATCTGGCAACAGGGAAGATATTTTGAGGAAAAAGGTACGAAAAATGATTTTTAGGGTGACTAATACTATCTTCAGCTATCCTAGGCAATGGTTAAATAAAAGGCTTATTTATTTTCTGGAGATGTCTAATGTAGAATTAATTATGAAATATTATTGATTTAGGCATCTTCTAGAATTGCCTTTAGAGTAGTTAACCATTGTTGACAAGGTTCATCAATAGGTGCAATATTACGGCGTTTTTGTGCTAGTGATTCAGTATAAGCAATTAACCAGGCACTTGCCAACTTTTCTTCTGTGATAAAACCCTCTTGTATTGCTTGATTAAATTTGTTTTGAATCCAATCTGTAAATGTCAGTATTTCCAGAGAAATGCCAAATTCTTCTTCTAATTCTTGACAACGAGATATTAATTCTGATTGTCGTTGTAGTTTAACACTTGTGACAAAGCCAGCCAATATAATGTGAGGATGACTTGACAACTTATCTGCTAATTCTTCAATTTCATCCCGTAAATAAGCTTTACCATATTTAGCATCCCAGGCTTTAATAATATTACCTTTTTCTAAGATTTCAATATCACCAATATTACCATGTTTTTTATTGGCAGACCGCATTTGCGATAAAGGCTTAAGTTCACAATCTGGAAATAGTTGATTTTCTGCCATTGCCTGCATCAGACTATGTATCGCAATTTCCATAATCCTTGCTGCATAATCAGATTCTTCTATATGTCTCCATATTAAGTCAGTTATAATTTGCTGATTTATAATTTTAGTTGAGTCTAAAATATTTTGAATATAATCAACAGTTTCTGTGGCTAATTTTTGAAATTCTCTAGCATTATTGAGTAATTGTGATAGTAAGTAATGTAGAGCATTTTTTGAGTCTATTTGATTACTTTCAATTAATTCTACAAGGGTAAGCCATTCAAGACGCGCTCCTCGAATATTTGCTTTATAAACAGGTGAATATGGATAATTTTCTGCTAAACTTCGTGTCATCATAAATCCATCTGCATTCAGTTTTAATAAATCGTATTTACGCAAAATCGGAGTAATATATTGCTTATCTAAAGAACGCATGGGTATTCCCTCTTGCCATGAAAAAGCATTTCTATTTATACTGCTTTTGTGGAGTCTAATACTTTGTTTTGGTTCAATACTTTTTACACATAACTGCAAAATTGTTAAACCAACTAATGCTCTACCAACTTCACTGGTAACTGAATTAACGAGTCTATTCAAAGTATTGATTTGAGTTGGCTCAAGTTCAGATACATCACTCATAGAATTTTGGTCATAACAAGCAATAATTTGTTTTTCTAAGTAATTATTTGCCAGTTCCTGGGTTATTTTTTGATACCTGAGTTTAGCTTCATGGCTCATTTTACCTTCTAAGAAAATTTGTTCATTACCATCAGTTTGTACCAGCTCACTTTTATTTTTAAAGACTCTTAAATATAAATCACTCATTACCATCTCCTAAGTTTTTTCTTAATTGCACACTTTTAGGGGTTAAGGTAGGAAAACTATAAGGAATTAAATATTCTCCTGGAATAATTTGAGGGTTTGTATTGTGATTTCTAACTTCATAACCAATTTTTCGTAAACATTGAAGATTCTGAAAAATATCCTCAACATTAACTCCCCATAAAAACGCTAATTTTTGAGCAGATAGTTGAGTTTTTACTCCTACACCTCTAATAATAGATTCCACTATCAGCCAGATAGAATTAGTCTTTAATTCCATAGAAGAATTCATTGTCATTCTAATCTTTGGTTGATACTGATAATATCCAGATAACTGAACTAAGTCTGCTTTACTTGTTATTTGTCTCAACTTTTCTTCAAATGCTTTCCATAATCCTGTAAATACTTCTAAATTCCCATCATAAGCAATTAGTTTTACCCTCTCTGTATTTAAAACCCAATCTTGGAAATTTGGTGCAGGTATTATATCTATCGAATATTTAGAATATTGATTTTTTTTGTCTTTCAACTGAGTCATACCTGCATCTATTAGCCAACAACTAGACTGTAAATCATAGTTCAGATAAATTTTGACAGAATTATTTTTGGGTAAATCATGCCAACCAAAATCTGTAGACAAAAATTTTTCTATATTTTTTTGATTTAGATAATTATTTACTGGTTGAGATATTGTTTGTAATTTCTCTAGAGATTTAGTAGATAATTTAGCGATAGCTTCCTCAGCTTTTTCTGCATATCTTTTTGTTAACTGACGCTTTCTTTGTCTAAATCCTAATTTTTGAGTTGGAGATAAATACTGCATTGGAAAAGGTAATTTAACTCCCATAACTTGTGACAAAATACTTAATGCTAAAATTCTGCCTAATTGTGGTGGTACAGAATTGCCAATTTGTTCAATAGAAACTGAACGATTACCAATAATTTGATAAGCATCGGGAAATGTTTGTAATCGTTTTAATTCTGCGATTGTAAACCGTCGATTTTCCCAACTAAAAGGTCCTGTATATTGCCCACCTTGTGCTTTAATTGTTCTAACTGGCATTTCTGGGTCTGCTTTATAAAGAAAGTCAGAAAATTTAGAACGCCAACTAAAAATTGGCTGAGGATGACCCATTTTTTCAGTGTAAAAACTATAATTTAATCCTGGTGGTATATCTGTTAATAGATGCCCATATTTACCTTTAATTCCTAATTCTTTTTCTGATATATTAATATCTTTTACGGCTGCTAATGCTGTATAAAAAGGTTCTTTGCCAATGGAATCAGGTCCATGGGTAGGAGCAGGAAATAGGTAATTTCCTGTTTTTAATCCAACAATAAATAATCGTTCCCGATGTTGTGATACACCATAATCTGCTGCATCAAGTATGCGATAGTAAATTGTATAGCCTGCTTCTTGAAATGCTGTTTGAATTGTTTGCCATGCTTTGCCATTTTCAGCACCAATAATTCCATAAACATTTTCAAATAAAAATCCTTTTGGTTGTAGTCTTTTTAAGATGCGGACATATTCTAAAAATAGTGTTCCTCTAGTATCATTTGTTCCAGAAACACCAGATGCTCTTCTACCCGCTGCTGAAAATGTTTGGCATGGTGGTCCGCCAATAATAAAGTCTATTTCTAATTCTGGAGAGGGAAAATATTCTCTAATATTCATACAGATAGGTTGACTGTTTTCTAAGTATTTTCCTGGCTGAGAGTTTGCGTCTAGGGTTTTAATATATTTTGCTTCTAATTCAAGCATTTTAACTATTTCAAAACCGCAGTCATGGAAGGCAATATCTAGTCCTCCACCTCCTGTGAATAAGCTCAGAGTTTTGATAGGAGAATAGGAATTTTTTCTCAACCAATTATGAATTGATATACCAAATTTATCAGGCCATCCAGGACAGTTGGTAATGTTTAGAGTTTTTAGTATTTCTTGAAATTGTGAGTTGATTTTTGGTTGAGTATTGAGTATGTTTAGAGGTAGAGATAGTTGTTGCATATTTGGGAAATAACTCAAGAAATTTATCAGGAATTTTATCATATTTATCAAACATTTGCTATCAGCGATCGCTTACTTAACTAGAGAGATTACCGAATAATTAATAATTAATAGTTAATAATTAATAATTAAGAGTTGATAGTTAATAATTATTAATTCAACACCTTGGTTGAAAGCCTCCCCTTGGATAGGGGATAAAATCCCAAATTTTCCTTTTAGTCAATAAGGGGTAATTATTAATTGTTAATTGTTTTCCTTTCGGTGCGGAATGCTACGCAAACGGAACATAAAAATTGTTAATTGCTGAATTGATAGTAAAATTATTGATAGTTAATCAACTTTTTAATGTATCAGTGAGTGTCGGCAACCAGATAAATTAGACAATATTTAGCTAATAAAACAACTCTGCCATAAAAAAAGGGGAGTATGTAGAAAACATTTGACTTCTATTTCATATTCTCGATCGGAAATATCTACACTGACAACTAAGTAGGTAAACAAAATTATTTGTATACTTACTGTTGAGTGATCTAAACAGAATTCAGAATAGAATTATGTGCGAGTGGCGGATGAATAAAGGGGTTTAAGACCCCCACTAAATATTCGATTTAGTGGTCTTCAATTAGTGGGGGATGGGCGACCCGCCACTAATTGATTCTGACTTCTGAATTCTTCTTCAAATTTATTTCCCAGAGATAGTTTAAGTCAATTTGTTTTAGTTAAAAATGCACAATTAATTTGGCGTGGGTACTTATTCTCCACTAATATTATTTCCTAACTTAATTAATCTCTCAATGGACAACTTAATCATCTTGTGGGGTCAAGTTAAGATATTTTCTTAGGTCTTACTAATAACCGCTAGGATCAACAATGTAAACTGAAATACATAATCATGGAGAAAAATTAATGGATCTAGTCAGACTACAAAACTCATTGGACAATATCTCCTTTGCCATCTTATTTGCCACGATGCTCATTTACTGGGTGGGCGCTGCTTTTCCTC
>CAJICP010000178.1_pt1 | contig 14017 bp, 11 predicted proteins | sample 9199641 | NCBI WGS metagenome assembly CAJICP01 (sample SAMEA7708340, study PRJEB35096) | sediment metagenome | biome: marine neritic benthic zone biome [ENVO:01000025]; feature: sediment [ENVO:00002007]; material: shallow marine sediment [ENVO:03000034] sea grass bed [ENVO_01000059] ... | reverse complement strand
GGTAGTAGCTCAGGCATTCTTGGAATATCTCCACGAATATACTCAAAAAATGGATATCACTTCCAGTCTTGTCAGTTAAAAATAAGACCCCGTCCTTAAGGACGGGGTCTTATTGGAGTTATGGTGAGTGAGGCAAATGCCTCAGAACGTTTAGGAGCAGTAGTTGTACTCAACGAGGCAAAGGATAAGCTATCGAAAGAGCGAGGTAGTCTGGGTAGATCAGGGTTATTCTGGTAAAAACTTTGCCAATGCTGTTAGTGGGACTTGCACAACTTTTAACGCCAAATATAGCCCAAACTCTTGGTGTGAGAGGCAAATACGTCACCATTATTAGTCAGCCAATCAAAAAAACGGAAAGAAATAGCTGTACGAAAAGCTTCCAAAGCTTCAGTAAAGGTCTTCAAAGGTTTGTTAGCCCATTGCCTTCGTAATCCTCCAGTTAACTTATGACAAATTATGAAAGTATAAGCACAAAATACCAATATAAAATGGCGTTCTAGGCTCCATTTATCTCTTACTTGATATTCTTTTAATCCCAACCATCCTTTCGCTTCTCGGTAAAAAACCTCAATCCAATTTCTGGAGCGAGTAGCTATTTACTACCCACTCAGATGTTACTTTTGACAGCTCAATATTGGTGATAAAATAATCAATTTCTGTTGCCTCTCCTATAGAACTAGCATTCATGACGATAGCAAATGTTCTTTCTCCAAAAAGGCGTGCAGTTGATGCTGTAAATGTCGTAACCCAAACTGTTTTTGGCTTTTATAAACTTAATATAACTGGCTCAAATTCCTCTTTTGGAATGCTTTTTGCCAATTCATCTATTCTAATTTCTGTTTCATCAAGGGATTTTTGTTTAACTATTACTTTCCGGTTTTTTGCAATTCCTCCTAAGTATTTTAATTCCCTTTCTTCGAGTTTTTTCAGAAATGCTGTATCCGATACCATAACCAGCATCAATTAAAACTATTCCTGGACGATAGCCTCTGGTCAGACTGTGGTCTATTAGCTAATTTCCTATATCTGGCTTTTTCTGAAATAATTCGTCATCTTTTCCTTCTGCTAAACAATTTGAATGTTGATATAATTTAATATCTAAAGGAAAGCTTTTTTTGCCATCGTATCGGATGAGTTGTTACGGTTACTATTCCATTGTCTGTTTTACCAATTTCTCCAATGTATTGTCGGCCTACTCCAGACGTAAAATTACCACTTTTTCGGTGTCCGCATGGCGTCTAAAATTAAACTAAATCCTTTCTTGAATTTGGTTTGAGAACGTTTGTTAATTATTTCTAGGCGACGTTGGTTAATTTTACTAGCTTCCCAAGGAGAATCTGCGATGAAATGATGTAACCGATTATAAACTACTCCAATAGAGTTATTGGCGAGCGTGAGATATGTTTTTCCTTTCACTATCTCCTAGTAACCCACCTAAGTAATGACGGAATCCTATTTTTTGTGGTGGATTTTTCCAACAATCATCAAACTGTTGACACCACTTTTCAAAACAAGGGGGCATTGCAGTAGGAGTAGTTTTTTTCATTATTACCGAGAGCTTTGACGTAAAATCCTTGATTTACAAACATTATAGTCCAATTTTAGCAGTTAAGTTGTGTAAGTCCCATTAGGCAGGTTTGTGGCGATGGCGTCAGGGTGGAAGTGATCAAACGAACCTCAGAGAGTTTTGAGCAATTGCCGTGCGCGATGGATTGTTGAACGCACTTTTGGGTGGCTAAATAGATTTGCTTAAGTAAGGATTATGAAGTCTATTCAGATGTAAGTGAAGCAATGATTTATGGCTCATTAATCCAACTCATGGTCAAGCGACTAGCTAATTTAAGATTTACTTTATGAATCAGCTCTAAATGCTGTAAAACTAGAATAAATATATCACAGTATTAGTGTTCGGTCTCATTAAAATTAATTGAAAATGTATAAGTTTTCGTGAATTTATATCAAATTCCCTTCCTATTATCTCCCATTAAATCCGATCATATAATGGGAAATTCCTGGTCTTATACCAATCATAATTTAGGATATTTTAACCCTCTAGAGTATTCAAAAGTTCATTTGCCATATCAAAATTAGCTGTGACATTTTGCACATCGTCAAGGTCATCAAGAGCATTCATTAACTTAAGTAGCGATCGCGCCTGCTCCGGAGCAGTCACCTCAACAGTATTACTAGAAATCCAACGAAACTCAACCTCACTGACATCAAAGCCTTTTTCTCGTAAGACCTGACTGATATTTTCCAAATTAGTAGTTTCGGTGAAAACCTCTGCACCCTGAAAATCATCTTCCAAAATCATTTCATAATATTCTGCTTCCCCTTCCACAGATGCTTCCAATAACTCATCCTCATCAACAGACCCCATAATAGTCACCACACCCTTTTGGTCAAACATCCAACTAACACAACCAGTCTCACCCAAATTACCACCATTTTTAGTAAACGCACTTCTGAGGTCTGCTGCTGTACGGTTACGATTATCCGTAAGAGCTTCGATTAAAATTGCTATACCTCCCGCACCGTAACCCTCATACCGAATCTCCTCCAGTTCATTACCATCATTTAACTGACCCGAACCTTTAGCGATCGCCCGTTCAATATTATCATTGGGAATACCTGCTTCTTTTGCCTTATCTATGGCTGTGCGTAACTGAAAATTACCAGCCGGGTCGGCCCCACTACGGGCAGCAACAATAATTTGACGAGATACTTTAGCGAAAACTTTCCCTTTAACAGCATCAACTCTTGCTTTTTGGCGTTTAATATTTGCCCACTTACTATGTCCTGCCATAAAATCAAATAGAGTAAAAAAAATACATATCACCAATTTTGACAACTATTCACAAGTCAAAAAAACTTGTTAAATAGTTACCAAATTTTTATACAATAGTATATTACTGCTTTTTATTGTTTTCTTTGAAACCAACCTTTAGGGAGTTAAGTAGGTAGTGGACCGACACATCTAAAATTGTGCCCGGCGACAGATTGTTAAATACCGACCCGCAGCGAGTGATTTTATGCGAATAAACTTCACTATGTAACAAAATGTAAATTAACCCCAACCCTTGAGATTGCTTCCTTCCACTCCATTCCAGTCGCTGCGGACATAGTGACATTTAATTACAACTGGCTACTTATTGACATACTCCACTCCCTGAAGTGAGTGGATTCTCCCAGACTCGCGTGTAGGGATTACTGGCTCTCCCAGACCGCTTAACTGTCTCTACTCTCGCAGTAGCCAGCCAGAGGCGGGGCTGTCCCCAGTCGTTTAGGTGGTTGTCCTCAGTTTTCGGATACCCGACCATACTGTTTACTTACAATTTTGGTTTATTTAGATGTTTGGTACTTCATTAGTTTCCCTAGCTGTTTTTACTTTGTTTTCGCCACCACAGGATCTTAATTTTGACCTTCTCGGAACGCTTTGCCTTTTAACCTACGCAGTAGGGGATCGGGTATTTCAACCTTACTCATTCTACCATAAATTACTAGACTGTACTAAAGAGCGGGACTTTAAACCCATGATTTTTCGGTAAGAACTTGTTTAAACAAATCTGACAGTAGTTTCTATTTTTTTAAACCCCGTCCTTAAGGACGGGGTCTTATTTAGATGGGAAATATCCCCATTTAATTCCATGACCCATTGTTGTTGTTGAGAGACAATTTTAACTAAACAACAAAGAGAAGCCTTAACTTCAGTCTGAGCAATTTCACCAACTAATCCGGCAGCAGTGCCAATAACTGAAGCACCATGCCCCACCAATAAAATATTATCTTGAGGAAACTGGGCAGCCAAACGCTGAGAAGTTTCTCCACTTCGCTTCATACAAGCTTCCCAGGTTTCAGGATATTGGGGAGTACCTGCATTGTAAGAAAGGTCGATTCTGCTATAAGTTTTGGCCAGAGTTTCTAAAGATAGAGTTTCTGGCATAGCAGGCATCCATTTTGGATTCAACCATTCACACAAATCCCAATCTAATTTAATGGGTAAATCAAGGACTGCTGCTACTTCATTGGCCGTTTGTACAGTTCGCAGAAAGGGAGAGGAAAAAATCTGGGTGATATTTTCCCCAATTAAACGATTTGCTAGTTGTTTTGCTTGAATGACACCATCATCTGACAAATGGGGATCGTATGGTCTTTCCGCAGTGTTAAACCATTCGGGGTAAACAAAGTCGATACGGTTTCCGTGCCTTGCTATCCAGACTGTTTGTTGGGACATAAGTTCATCTGTTGCAGATTGCAACCTTAATATATAGCAATTAGGACATCCGAGAAGCCTATATTACCAGACAATGGCCATAAATCTGCTGTGCCTTTACCAAAACTTCATAATACTACTGAATACTACTGATGATCTGCCCGCAAATTTTTAAGTAAAACCACTGAAATAGCTGCTAATATAGATTTACCGATCGATAAAAAAATTAAGTCTTCACTGAATTTATTTAATTCTTTATTGTATTGGTTTGTGTGTTGTAATTTAAATGTGGCTTCCTCAGAAGAGGGGGCTATTTTTTTTGCTATGACTATGATTTGGCGAATCTGTTGGTGGAGATTACTGAATAGAAACACGAAAAGTAGTACAAAAACCGAAGAATTACTAAGTATTTATATCTAAAAAGTCAACTAAGTTGGCGAGGGCAAGAGTAAAACCAGACGGACAATCTTAAGCATTTATACTTAATATATTTCCGAGATTGGCGATTCCTTATGGGACGCTATATAAAGGCCATTCCCAACTGACTCCTGACTCCTTGTCTTTTTTACTACATTTTGAAGTGCAAAATGTAGGTTAATATAGCAATTAGGACATCCGAGAAGCCTGTATTAACAGATAATAACCATAAATCTACTGTGTCTTTACCAAAACTTCATAATACTACTGACGATCTTTACCAAATCTTTAAGTAAAACCACTGAAATAGCTGCTAGTATAGATTTATTGAGCAATAAAAGAATTAAGTCTTTATTGAATTTAATTAATTAATTAATTAATTAATTATTTATTGTATTGGTTTGTGTGTTGTAATTTAACTCAGTCTTCCTCGGAAGAGGGAGCTGTTTTTTTTGGGGCTATAACTATTATTTTGCTCATCTATTAATGGCAATTACTGAGGAAAAATTTTGCAGATTGCAACCTTAATATATAGCAATTAGGACATCCAAGAAGCCTGTATTACCAGGCAATAACCATAAATCTACCGTGTCTTTACCAAAACTTCATAATACTACTGACGATCTTTACCAAATCTTTAAGTAAAACCACTGAAATAGCTGCTAGTATAGATTTATTGAGCAATAAAAGAATTAAGTCTTCACTGAATTTAATTCATTATTTATTGTATTGGTTTGTGTGTTGTAATTTAACTCAGGCTTCCTCAGAAGAGGGAGCTGTTTTTTTGGGGCTATAACTATTATTTTGCTCATCTATTGATGGCAATTACTGAGCACAAATTTTGCAGATTGCAACCTTAATATATAGCAATTAGGACATCCGAGAAACCTGTATTACCAGGTAAGCATTCAGCAGTCAGCTATCAGCTATCAGCTCCCGTGACCTTTAAAGGAGAAAAAAACACTTGAGAGATTTCAAAGAATTAAAAGTATGGCTAAAAGCTCATCAGTTAACCTTAGCAGTAAGTGCGAGCCACATCTACATTTCCTGCCACAGAATTGTATGGGTTGACAAGTCAAACTCGTCGTTCTTGTGCTTCAATTCCCGCAAATATTGCAGAAGGATGTGGTAGAAGTGGAGATGCTGAACTATGTCGTTTTCGCGACAATTGCTATGGGTTCAGCCAGTGAGCTTGAGTATCATCTTTTGCTTGCTCGCGACCTAAATTTAATTAAACTTTCAGCTGGATGAACCACTGCTTGAAAATGTAGTAGAAGTTAAACGAATGCTTGCTTCATTCATTTTTATTGCGCTCGAGCTGACAGCTAATAGCTGAATGCTTACATTACCAGACAATAACCATAAATCTGCTATGCCTTTGCTAAAACTTCATAATACTACTGACGATCTTTACCGAATCTTTAAATCAAACCACTGAAATAGCTGCTAGTATAGATTTATTGAGCAATAAAAAAATTAAGTCTTCACTGAATTTATTTAATTATTTATTGTATTACTTTGTGTGTTGTAATTTAACTCAGGCTTCCTCAGAAGAGGGAGCTGTTTTTTTTAGAGCTATAACTATATGACAGAATACTTTCACTTACTTTTTCCATTTGAGAGATTATCGACAACCCAAACTATCGCGAGTTGCTACTCCCGTAATTGGATTTATTCCTGAAGCACTTTGACACATTAATTTTACCTGATAGCGGTCTACTATTGCTCCAGAAAAATCTGCCCCTGTTACAACTGCATTACTGAAGGTGCTACTCATCAACATAGCATCTGTGAAAATAGCATTGGTTAAGTCAGTTTGATCAAAGCTAACTCGATCTGCAAAAGTTTCAGTAAAGTCTGCTCCACTTAAGTTAGCCTGAAAAAAGTCTCCCTTAGTAATAATTGTTCCTTGCAGATTTGCTCCTTCAAAATTTGCCCCTCGCATTTCCGCACCCGCAAAGGAAGTACCATGTAAATCTTTGTGAGAAAAATCTCGATACATTAAGTCTGTGAGGGTATAATTCACAGTATTTTCCTGAGCTTGAGCTGGATAGATATTCATCAACCAAAGACCTGTAACTGTCAAAACTAAGACAAATACCAAAATTACTTTTTTAAGCATGACGATAACCACTCCAAAAATTGAACATAACTAAATCATAAATATATCAAATAATCTACAAATATTCTATTTTTTCAAGAGAGATTAAATGAGAGTATGGAACAGGGAACAGATAGAGCATATCCTGTGAAAAAAAGACCCCGTCCTTAAGGACGAGGTTTAAAATAATGTCAATTTTATTGTGGCTAATTAACTGAACTTTTTCGGCTTGAATATTAAACCGCTTCCTAAAATTCCCAATGTAAATAAACCTATTGTTGAAACTCAAGCATTTTCTTAACGGGGTTTAATTCAATTTATCGCTCCCGTAGATTTCAGTAAAATAGAAAACTTTGGTCAACAACTCTATTGGTTAGGAGTTCGTTGGCAGGGAGGAAACTTGAGGGTTAAACCCCGTCTGCGTCGCCTATTAACTAATACTATTTGGGCAATTCAAGCAAATACTATCAGAGAAGAAGTTTTAGGTTCAAGTAACTCCGATCCCAATCAAGTTTTTATTGCCAATAATACTCCGATGTTGATGGGACAGCAGTTATAAGTTCAAGAAGGACAAATTCCGCTGTGGAATTTTTGAAAAAGATTAGCAGTGAAAAATAGTGTCTTTGCGTAAGTCCTGTTAATTTTATAACTGACCAGTTGAAATGAAATCTTTTAAGACCAAGTTAAATTAAAAAGCTGAATGAAGTAAGCATTCCGCAGGAAAAGCCGATCGCTAATAGCTGAATGCTTACCTTTATAATAATATGGGGATTATTTTTAGCAATCTAAGCAATTAAATAAGCCAGTTCCTTATCTACCAAATCCAAACCATCGCTAGTACGGCTATCCCAACAAACGAGGCTTATTTTTGTGTTTGATAAGTAGGTAGGCGCGAATAAACCTCACTATCTAACAAAATGTTTATGCAGCCAAAACCTATGAGATTGCTTCCTTCAAGTCCGTTCCAGTCGTTGCGGACATAATGACGTTTAATTACGCCTGGTTACTTAAATGGTATTAATTATATCTAATTGCTACAATTTATTGTACCATACCCTGGTATTTTTTACCCTATTTTTACATTTTTGTAGAACTAAGCCAATATGACGGATAAACCTGTAGACTATGCTGCGATTATGCGAGCCGGAAATCAACTACCATCTCCTCCAGAATGGTTAAAAATTGGTGCAAAAGTTTATTCTCCTGAATATGGCGTAGGTCAAATTACAGCAGTATTAGGAAAACGTTTAATTGTAGATTTTCTGGAAAATCAGGCTCCAGTACATTTTTATGATTGGCAAATAGCAATTAATCAGAAACACATTAATCCAAGAAATAGTGCAAATTTTAATAAGACCCCGTCCTTAAGGACGGGGTTTAAAAATAAAAAATTCAAACAGCCACAAAAATCAAAGATTAACTCAGCAGAAATAGAAGCTATTTCCCGACCTGTCTTTCAAACAATTGCTCAAGAATTTAGAGATAATTTAGTAGCGATAGATAATATGCCACCAACTCCTGGAAAACTTTATCCTTTGCCAGAAGATTTACCAATTACTCTCAAAAGTTCTCTCATCCTACAGAATATTACGGAACTCTATGAACATCAAATTGAATCATTAACCGCTCTGAGAAGAGGATTAGATATTTGCATTTTTACTCCCACAGCTTCTGGGAAAACTCTCTGTTATAATCTAGGCATTTTAGAATCATGTTTGCAAGAGCCTCAGACCACAGCATTATATATTTTTCCCCTCAAAGCATTAGCATTAGACCAGATGCAAAAACTCGAAAAAATGGTCTCATATTTCCCTGAAAATTCTGTCAAAATCGGATTAATTACAGGTGACATATCTTCAGAAAAAAGGAAAAAATTATTTATCCCTAACCCACCCAATATTTTAGGTGTCAGCCCAGATTTATTACACTATCAACTATATAGAATTAGAACCAAAGATGGGGAAGGATGGCGGAAATTTTTTCAACAACTCCGCTATGTAGTTATAGATGAATCTCATACTTATCGAGGTGCTTTTGGCGCACATTTTTCTAACCTGATGCGACGGTTAAAAATGGTAGTAGACCGAGTAGGTGGCAGTTCAGAAAAATTACAATTTATCTTTAGTTCAGCTACTATTGGAAATCCCGCAGAAATGGCAATGAGATTTAGCGATCGCTCCCACCAACCTGAACGACTTCATCTAATCTCAAAAAGTGGTGCCGATACTTTAGGAAAAACTATTTTATTTCTGGAACCAAGCGATAGGGCTAACCCCGATGCTTGTCAAATAATTCTGTCTTGGTTGCGCCATGATTTGAGTGGCGTAGTATTTTGTAATTCCAGGGGTGCAGTTAAAAAGTTATTGGGAATAATTAAACGAATAGCTGATAAAAATGGAGAGAGTTATTTAGCGGATAAAGTAGCAATTTTTTATGGTTCTTTGGGGTTTGATAGGCGACAAGATATTATTCAAAAGTTGCAAACTGGGATAGTAAAAGTTATCCTTTCTACCTCAGCATTAGAAGCAGGAATTGATTTACCAGAACTTGATTGTTGTTTGGTGCGTGGTTATCCAGGTAGTTTAATGTCATGGTGGCAAAGAATTGGTCGGGTAGGAAGGAGAAATCCTGGTTTAGTTATGTTTTTGCCAGTAGCTCAAAATCCCTTGGATAATTTTTATGGAAATAAACCCAGTTTATTATTAAATGGTGAGGCAGAAAGTGCTGCTTTTAATCCAAATTATCCGACAATTTTGGGTAAACATTTAGAATGTAGTTGTGTAGAAAGTGGGGTACCTTTGAATGAAATAACAGAACGTTTTGGAACAGTGGCAGGAGCAATTGCCGATAGTTTATTAAAACAGGAAAAAATATACATTAATAACTCTTGTCAACTTTGGGGGTATGGTTATCCTCATCGAAATGTTAATATTCGCGGTCATGCTCAAAATGATGTGGAGTTAATCAATTTTCATACTGGAAAAAGTTTTGAAAAAATGCAGATGAGTCTGGCACATCAGGAAGTATTTCCAGGGGCAATTTATTTAGCCCAAAATTATGATAGTGAGTTAATAACCTATCGTTCTGAAAATCTAGACTTAGATAAAAAACAAGCAATCTTAAAACCTCTGGGCAAAAATTATAATTTAGAAACCAAGCCAAAAACTGGGTTAGTTATTCAAGAAATTCAACAACTAGCAAAACCCCAGGTAATTCAAACAAATATTTCTCACGCCAGACTTAGGTTAAGTTTATTCTGGGGAGAAATTACGTTTTCGGTAACGGGTTATCAGTTGTTTGCTACTAAATATGAAAAAGGAGTTGAAATTACTACGGTTGTAGATGAAGAAAGCTTCGATCCTCCCTATCAAACTCAATATCAAGCTCCAGTTGTTAAAGTAGAAATAAATCCTGCTTTTAGTAAAACTATACAAGAAAATATCAAACAAATTAAGGAGAAAATTAAGGAGAAATATAAAGGCATAATTCCAGATGATTTCAAAGATTTATTGACTTGTAGTCCAGATTTTATTGCCTTACATAGTATGGGGCATCAAATTATCTCTGCTATTCCTTTAGTCGTCTTAAGTTCGAGTCAAGATGTAGAATGTTTTGTTCAGCGACAAGGAGGGGAAACTGTCGGTTATTTTTTTGATACTTGTGATGGTGGAAATGGGGCGAGTGAAGCAATTTTTAATCAACTGTTGAAGTTTGCAGGTAAGGCAACAGAATTGGCAAAAAATTGTGATTGTGAATATGGTTGTCCCCGGTGTTTAACTCACCATCGTTGTCCTCAGCAAAATCGAGGTTTGTATAAAGATTTGGGGTTGTTAATTTTGGAGGCTATCCACTGTAGCTCAAGTCAAAAGTTAAAAGTTAAAAGTTAAAAGTTATAGCAGTACGTTTTTTGGTTAGGATAATAAATCTCCCTTGAAAGGCAACAGGCAACAGAGGCATGTCCTAATCTTAATGCGTAGCACTATAAATTATTCCTGTGAGTAAGGCAAGAGAATTTGAGAATGTCTAATCATTAGATAACGTTAAATCGGAGTAAAATGTATTATTTAGTAATCAAACAGAATCAGTTTGGTTCAGGAAAGATATTGTACTGGCTGTTGTACCGACAAGTAAGCACAAAGGGATTTGATACTGTACTATTGCGTCGGAAAAAATATAACTCCTTTTTCTATTTTTGATTTTATAAGAAAATTGCAGAGAAGCAGTTTGACTTCTCTGAGAAGTTTAATGCTATTCTATTTATTGTTATTGTTTAAATCGAAAAGAGTAAATTATTGTTTAAATCGAAGAGAGTAAAAAAATTATGTTTGCAGGAACAACTGAAGCAGCAGCTCTATTAGGAATCTCGACTCAAAGAGTCCGAGTCTTACTCAAAGAAGGTCGGATTCTAGGTGCTAATAAAATCAACGGTAATACTTGGGTGATGCCTCTTTTTGATGGAATGCCAATTATCTCAGGCAGAAAGCGTGGCCCGAAACCTCGTTGGCATTCCCGTCAGCACTGTGGCAAAAAGACTGTTCATGTGAATAGAAATAATCTCAGAGATAATCAAAACAATGGAAATACGAATAAAAAGGTAGCTGCTGTCAAACAGGGTTCTAAGAATTTAGCCACAGGTCACGAAATAGAGATTCACGGTCCTTGTCGGATAGTTTATCGACCAGAAAAACCTCATAGTTGTGGAGCGACAGTTTGGATTGAGACTTTAGCAGCAGTGACAGTCTATGATTTTGAGGGGAATGTAGAGAGAGTAAACAGTATGTGGGAAATATTTGAGGATGGAATCAGAAAAACTGATAAGCAAAAGGTTGAACAGTTGATTAGAGTAGCATAACCAAAAATTAGCTTGGAAATAAAGTGTTTCCCACCTCACGGGGTGCCTATCAGATTAATCAAAAATCAGTGGCTAGGCTAATATTTTGCTGACTTTTTTTAGTTATCTCTGAGAGTAGTCGTTAACCCGGAGTAATTCGGAGTGAATCGGAGTAATTCTGTTTACCAAATCCATTATCCATTGTTCATTATCAATTGTTAAAGAGGTAATTATCCATTGTTCATTATCCATTATCAATTAATGAATAACTACGCACCTATTAAGTGTTTAACTCTCCTGGCGGGAAATCCCGCGCTGTCTCGCGTATAGCAGCGTCAGTCCCATGTCAAGCGCACTAAGCTTCTAAAATCACGACTCCAATGAGATTCGTGCTTACTCAAGCGGATTCTCAGAAATAACACTAGGACTAAGAAGATGCACAATTTTATTCCACCAGAAAGATTTTTTCCCTATCTCACCTGGCAAGATATTCAGACAATGCCAGATCAAGAAAATGTAGTAATTATTCAACCAGTAGGTTCCATCGAACAACATGGACCTCATTTACCCTTAATTGTTGATTCAGCCATCGCCACCTATGTCACAGGCAAAGCACTGGCCAAACTAGATCCGAATACTCCCGCCTACGCCTTGCCGACCCAATATTACGGCAAATCTAACGAACATTGGCATTTTCCTGGCACCATCACCCTCACCGCCCAGACTTTAATGGCAGTTTTGACAGAAACAGCAGAAAGTATCTACCGCTCTGGGTTCCGTAAATTGGTATTTTTAAACGCCCACGGCGGGCAACCGCAAGTTATCGAGATTGTGGCGCGAGACTTGCACCAAAAATATGAGGATTTTCTACTATTTCCGCTCTTGGCTTGGCGCGTGCCTAATTCTAGTGAAGAATTGTTGACACAGAAGGAAATCGAATTAGGGATTCATGCTGGAGACTCTGAGACCAGCATGATGCTATCGATGTTGCCAGATGTGGTGAGGATGGATAAGGCGGTGTGCGAATATCCTCAAGGTTTGCCAGAAGAGAGTATGTTGAGTATGGAGGGAAAATTGCCTTTTGCTTGGTTGACGCGAGAGTTGACTCGTAGTGGTGTGTTGGGTGACGCTAAGGTGGCGACTAAGGAAAAAGGCGATCGGATACTTGAGGATTTTACTGATGGTTGGGTGCAGGTGATTAAGGATATTTATAAGTTTCAGCAGCCAAGCTCAAAAATCTAACCGCTAATAAACTATTTTAGCTGTGTCGGTCCACTACGCTTTGAGATAGTTGAAGGACTGGCTGGCAAGTCGTAAATGTCATAAGGATAGATGCTCACTTCAGCGAACGAGAACATATTTGTCCTGAATGGAACTATCAAACTCATCAATACCATGCTGCTGCTCAGATGGTTAGACTTCGAGGATTAGAATTAGTGGTACTTAGACATTTTCTGGGAGAAAAACCCCTTGTTTGCGCAGCATGACAAACGGAAAAGTCAGTCTAGACAAGGGAATTACGTCAATGCCCTAAAAATTGCTAAAATCCTTGTTCATTAGGAGAGGCTTTCAACCTAGGCGGGATTAATTAATTAATATTTAAACCCCGTCCTTAAGGACGGGGTCTTATCCATTGGTAATTCAGGATTTATACCTTTTTGAGGTAAAAACCTTTCCCTGTCTATATTTGAGCCTATTTTATGCTGCTGCGCGTGTTTCATTAATAGGACTTACGCACGCGAAACCCGGTTGCTACGAGAAATGGTTGGTTTGAACAATAAACATCTACGAAAAAACCGGGTTTGCTGGATTCCGGTGCGTAAGTTCTGATGGTAAGTCCCATTAGTACCCGTGGACGGCGGGGAATGGAAACTGTCTGCTAATAAGTCCGTCTGGTATAATCTCGGACAAAGAGAATTAAGAAATAGCTTGAAAAGAGCAAAAACACCAGTGAATGCTGGTAGGAAAACTTACAGAACATCCGATATTAAGATGGGTATTTCAATGTTTTCAAGGAATTCACTTATTAACAAGTAGTAAATCTTACTTCAGAACGAATAGGATTCTTTCTTGGTTAATCACCCTGAAATTGGCAACATCTAATACAATTAAAAAAAAGATTGTTACAAAATTGTGGTTATAGGGAACAGAGAACATTGATTATAGGCAACAGGAATTTGTAGCAAGTATTTATCCAAATGGTATAATCTAAAGTAAAATCTGGGATTTAGAAGAATATAATCGTCAGGAACCCCAGGACTAAAGTCCAAGGGCTTGCAGACTCTTGTTGCTCCGCTCCAAGAGTGTGCAAGCCAACACCTGACCAGTCTAAAACCTTTGAGGTCTAGGTTATTGGTAAGCGTTTAAGTTCCTACCTCATGAACCTTGCGGTTAAAAAGACCTAGTGGGTTAAGTCAGTGTCCCAGAGAAAGTACCGACCGATAAAATTGGGGAG
>CAJICP010000745.1_pt1 | contig 14070 bp, 13 predicted proteins | sample 9199641 | NCBI WGS metagenome assembly CAJICP01 (sample SAMEA7708340, study PRJEB35096) | sediment metagenome | biome: marine neritic benthic zone biome [ENVO:01000025]; feature: sediment [ENVO:00002007]; material: shallow marine sediment [ENVO:03000034] sea grass bed [ENVO_01000059] ... | reverse complement strand
CGTCCTTAAGGACGGGGTTTAAAGCAATAATACCGATGCTACCGGATTTGATCTTAGTATCTCAGAACTTCCCTAATCAACTTTTTTATTTTTATCTCAATTTTTCGCATTTAGGATTGGTTTCTATACTTCATCAACGTGAAAAATTCTGTATTACTAATCAACCGCAGATTCTCTCATAGTGAAATATAAAATTCAGAATCATCTGAAAATACATCTGCTTCTGCCAAAATTAATCTATATCTATTACTTAAAACCTAAAAACTAAAATAATTATTTATGCTGTCAGATTTAGCAGAATTAGAAATTACAAAAGGTGAACTTAAACATCTGAGTGGAGTGAGTTTAAGTAGAATATTGCGACCACCCACTAAAACCAAATATTTATCAGAAGGTTTGAAGAGTTTACTGATATTTTTGCTCTTATTAGTTAGTTACTGGATGGTAGTGCAAATTTTAAATCAACACCATTTACTCTTAACACTTATTTATGGGGGTATGGCAGTAGGGTTATTTTTGGAAGATATCTATAAAATATTTGTGACTCAGAAAAATCAACACCTGATTAAATTGTTTGATGATCTAGATAAATATAACTCAATTATTCAGGCGATCGCTATTAATGACAAAATTGAAGCTGCTGGTAATTCCCAGGTTAAATTAAGTAATCGCACTGAAGTTATAGAAGCTTTAAAACTAATTAGAGAAGACTTAATTAGGGCTTTGAAAACTGAGCGAATTATTCGGGAAAATAAGAAATTTATCGATAATAATACAGACTTATTTGCTATTAACTTAAATACCTTGACAGCTTTGCAGATTAATGATATGGCGAGCGAACATGGACGGTTACTCAACGAGGCCCTACAAATCGCGATTGAGGTTAGAGAAGAGATGAAAAAATTACAAGATGAAAATTTGACAAATTAGTATATAATTTAAATGATAGATAAATTATTTTGATAGAAATATCAAAAACTATAGTGCCTTAGTTGAAAAAAAAATCATGGGAACAAGAGTTGCAGCGTATTTATTGGGAATATCTTGCCAAAGACTGAGAGTATTGTTGAGTCAAGGTAGAGTTAAGGGTGCATATAAAAAGAATGGCTTTTGGGAGATACCAACTTTTGGTGATGGAATGCCTGTTATTGTTCCTGGAAAAAGAGGTCCTGAAGGAACCTGGCGTCGTGGCAAGCAAGAAAAACCGGCAATGATTCATGTTAATCAACAGTTCATCAAAGGAAATGCTAAAAAAATTAAAGATAATCCAGGCAAACAAATCAACTTAATGCCTGTATTGTCTTGGAAACAGGGTGAACGTAACGATTATGGTTATCAATTAGAAATTAAAGGTTCGTGTATTATTGTTTATCGACCCTATCAACCAGCAGATTGCGGGGCGCACTTGTGGATTAATACCCATAGCGAGGTGCAATTTATAGATATTCAATCTAATCCGGTGCTGGCTAGACAGCCATATCAATTTTTGAAATAATTAGATTAATTTCCATATATTATAGTTGCTGCCAATGGTAGTATTCAAAGCTGAGAAAGAGTGTTTTTGAGAATCTCAGTAGATACCTCTATGGAAATTTTCCATTTATCTGTGCATACTCAGAAAAATTTTCTCAAAGCTAGTTAAGACCCCGTCCTTAAAGACGGGGTTTAAATTGGTAACGAATTGCAATACTTAAAAGTACTGCTTCCATATCTATTCGATGAGGGCATAGATGTTATCTTGATTGATAACGACAGCGAAGATGGAACTTTAGATATGTTCACTCCGCAAAGCTACTCAAATATTTCTGAGGTCAGTTGAGAAAGACTTCTATATATAATTTACCCCAAAAACATGACTACTAACAAACCAAAAATTATTGTCCTAGATGATGACCCTACAGGTTCCCAAACTGTTCATAGTTGTCTACTCCTAACTAAGTGGGATGTAGAAACCCTAAAATTAGGATTACTTGACGAATCTCCCATATTTTTTATCCTCTCCAATACTCGCGCTCTAACTCCCGAACAAGCAGCCAATGTTACGCGAGAAGTCACACATAATCTGACAGAGGCGATCGCTCAATCAAATATCCAAGATTTCTTAGTCGTTAGTCGTTCAGACTCTACCCTACGCGGTCACTACCCAATAGAAACGGATGTTATTGCCACAGAACTTGGTCCATTTGATGCTCATTTTCTAGTTCCGGCATTTTTTGAAGGTGGGAGAGTTACCCGCAACAGCACCCACTATTTAATAGTCAACGGTGTAGAAACCCCAGTTCACGAAACAGAATTTGCTCAAGATTCGGTATTTGGCTACACCTATAGTTATTTGCCTGATTATGTGGAGGAGAAAACTAAAGGTCAGATAAAAGCGGAAACTGTAGAAAGATTTACACTTGATGATATTCGTTCTGGAAGTTTAGAACGTTTGATGAAATTGACTGGCAACCAATGTGGAGTTGTGGATGGAGAAACTCAAGCTGACTTAGATAGTTTTGCCAATGATTTGTTGGCAGCAGCAAGTCAAGGTAAAAAGTTTCTTTTGCGGAGTGCTGCTAGTATTTTAACTTCCCTCGCTGCTTTGGGTGCTCAACCTGTAGCTGCGGAGGAGATGAGACAATATGTTAGGAGTGGCAAACCAGGCGTAATTATTGTGGGTTCCCACGTTAAGAAGTCTACTCAACAGTTGGAAAGGTTATTACAGGAATCTGAAGTAGTTGGTGTAGAAGTGGATGTGTCTCATTTAGTTGAAGACTCTCCAGAGCAAAGAGCAACTTTACTCAAAAATATTCTGGAAAAAGTTTATGCTGTTCATGCAGAAGGGAAAACACCAGTCGTTTATACCAGTCGCGAGGAGTTGACTTTTGAAAATGTGCAGGTGCGTTTGGAGTTTGGTGTGGCAGTTTCCGAATTATTGATGGATATTGTTCGGGGTTTGCCGGAGGATATTGGATTTTTAATTAGTAAAGGTGGGATTACTTCTAATGATACTCTGAGTAAAGGTTTGGCTTTGACTACTGCCAGGTTGTTGGGTCAGGTTTTGGCAGGTTGTTCGATGGTGCGAACTCCTACAGACCATCCTCAGTTTCCTGAATTACCTGTGGTGTTGTTTCCAGGGAATGTTGGAGATGTAGATGGGTTGGTGACGGTTTATCGGCGTTTGAGTGGGAGGTAATAGATATCTTAAACCTCAAACCAGAAACCGGGTTTATTGGTAGACTCAAAAGTTAATCTAGCTGAGCAAACCAGAAACCCGGTTTCTTAGATATCTTAACCCTTTTTTTTTATATACTTGCTTATGCCTTATCGAAAAATTATCTTCAAAACAGGCGACTATTACCATATTTATAATCGTGGAAATAATCGCCAAAATATATTCTTTGAACGTGAGAATTATCTCTATTTTTTACGTCAAATGCGTAGGTATTTAATTGCTCAGACTCTCGATATTGTTCCATATTGTTTAATGCCAAACCATTATCATTTATTGGTATGTCTAAAAAACAATAATGTCTCAAATACAATGCAAGCATTTACCCTTTCCTATACAAAAGCAATTAACAACCGCTATCAAAGAACAGGTTCATTGTTTCAAGGCCGATTTCTAGCTATCCATATCGATCAACATGAATATCTATTGCATCTGTTTGAATATATTCATCTTAATCCTGTCAAAGCTGGCTTAGTAAAACGTCCTAGAGATTGGGAATTCTCTAGTTACCAAGACTATATTGGATTACGAAAAGGAACTCTACCAAATATTAGCATTGTTCAAAAACAATTTAACTATATTGATGAATACCAAAAGTTTATACAATTGAAATCAAAACCTTTGCTAACTAAGATTCAGCATTTGATGTTTGATGAATAGTAGCGATCGCCCAAACCAAAACCAGAAACCGGGTTTATTGGTAGATTTAAAGGTTAACCGGGTTAGTTAGATAAACCCGGTTTCTTAGCTTAACCTCTAAGACCAGAAACCCATAAACCTGGTTTATTGGTAGATTTAAAGGTTAACCGGGTTAGTGAGATAAACCCGGTTTCTTAGCTCAACTTCTAAAACCAGACTAAGGTTAAAGGCGATCGCTCTCGACTGTAAGAATGGAGGTACAAATTTTGGCAAGAGTAAGAGTTAGACAGCACGTTAATCCTTTATGCAGCAAATATCAACAGTCAGTAACTCTCCCAAATTTCAGTGATATTTATTCTGATGTGAATAAACCATTACATTTAGATATTGGTTGTGCTAGAGGTAGATTTTTATGGCAGATGGCACAGGTAGAACCGGACTGGAATTTTCTTGGTTTAGAAATACGGGAACCATTGGTTATAGAGGCTAATAGTTGGCGAGATGAACAGGGTTTAAATAATTTGCATTATTTGTTTTCTAATGTCAATATTTCCCTGGGAAAAATATTTGAGTCTTTGCCAGAGGGAATATTACAAAGGGTATCGATTTTATTTCCCGATCCTTGGTTTAAAAGACGTCATCAAAGACGCAGAGTTGTACAACCAAAATTAGTCGAAGATTTGGCAAATTATTTAACAGTAGAAGGAAAAGTTTTTCTGCATTCTGATGTGGAAGAAGTGGCAAAGGAAATGTGCGCTCGCTTCTCGGCTCATAGTTCATTTTATCGAAATTCCGATGATTGGTTAAACGAAAATTTTTTGCCAGTTTTATCAGAAAGAGAACGTGCAACTTTAGCTAATAATCTACCTGTGTATCGGGCATTATTTATTAAGTTAGAAGTCAGAAGTATGAAGTCAGAAGTGAGTGAGAATTCAGAAGTATGAAAGTGGAAAGTTAGTCATAATTGATATTAATTCTGACTTTTTTAATTAACCATTGCATATAAATTTGCAAGATATTTATAAGCTAAAGAAAGTAAAATTCACCCTAAAAATTCTTATTTCCTGCCTTTTTTCTAAAAATATCTTGCCTATCTTGGTGCGCTACCAAGTGTGTCTTGCGCCCACGCTTGGATATCTTTTTTGTTCCCTATTTCCTATCACCAAATTTTTGTAGAATACTTTGCTAAATTTGATATAACATTATGTTCGGTAGTTTGGCAATATTACAATAGGCTAAAAGAGTTTTTCCTACTCCTCCTACTTCCTATTCCTAAAATATATAGCACTATAAATTATAAGGCATTTCCTCTTGTAGAAGCTTGCTTAATGCTTAAAGCTATAACTATCTATGCCTGAATTTTGTATTAAATCCAAGACCGAAACCACATTCTGAGCTGCCAACTTTGGGGAGATAAAGGTAATCCTAAATAAACAGGCATCCAAAAAACAAACGCAAATAAAATTATAAAAATCATTGTCACCCCCATTGCCCTGAGACGACTTTGCCGACTATTTAACCACCTATCAACCCACCAAGAAAATCCCAAAATAGCAAACACTAAAGCTCCCATATAATGATACAAAAAAGTACAACGAGTTACTCTGCTCCAAGGGATAAAATTAGTTAGCCAATTTAAAACTAAATATAGTAATAACCACATTTCTGAGACAGGCAGAAATTTTACAGCTTGCTTTAGTTTAATTTTTTTGTGTCTTGCTTGCCTATTTTTTTCCCAATGCCAAACGCGATTAAATAACATCAAGATTAATAATAAAATTGCCCATGTTGAGAACCACCAAAGAGCAGGATTTCCCATAGCATGAACATCAAAAATTAGCGGATTAACTTTTGGGTCTCCAATATCTGAAGGTAGGGGTGGTAAAGAAGATTCTGGTTTGTCTAATAAGCCCGTATTTTTATAAAAATAAACTACAGGTCTCATCATTAACGGCCAAGTAAACCATTTAGCGCAATAAGGATGAGTATCAGCTCCACTGCCTATTCTTTGGTGATAGCTGAAAATCTGTTGTTGCATTTCCCAAAAGCCATATTTGGGGTTGAGAATAATGTGGGGAATCCAAAGTAAACTGTAAGTAATTATGGGAATAATGAATAAGTTGAGAGTAAATTGAATCAGATTTAGTTGAGTTAAATTTTGCCAAGGAGATGTGAATTCTGATTTTTTTTGTGGAGCCAAAAATTCAATTATCCAGGCAAATATCCAGAGTAAATAAATGCCAAGTAAAAATCCTAAACCATTCCATTTAATCGCCACACTTGCACCAAAAAATATTCCTGATAAAGCTAACCATTTTTTTTGTTTGAATTGGCGATTTTGTAGAGCAATAATTAAACACAAGTGAGCTAATAATCCTAAAATTACTAGATAAACATTATTCAGAGCATAGCGAGATTCAACTAAAAATAATCCATCTAAGGCTATGAGTAAAGCAGCAATAAAACCATAACTCCAACGGTGTGTTAATTGATAGGCGATCGCTCCCACTACCAGGGGAATAAATGAACCTGTTAAAGCATTTACCCACCGATAAGTCCAAGAGGCTAAAGTAGAACCTGTTTCATTATTAACTATTTCTTGCCCAAAGGGTAAATGAGAACCTATCCAAATACTAATTGCAATGATATATTGACTGAGTGGAGGATGGACGTTAAAAAATTCAGTTTGGGTGAGGTAATTATTGGCAAACTTAGCATAATAAACTTCGTCAAAAACGAGAGTATTAAAACGACCTAGTTGCCAAAATCTCAGGATGGCTGAAAATAGAAATATGCTAGCCATGCTAATAGTAAACCATCTACTTGATTGATGAGATATTGGTTGCATAAATAGAATTGAGTTTCAGAGGTTTTATCATTTTAGTTTAGTATAAAGAAATAAAAAAAAGTTTAAACAAATAGGGCTGTAAGTGAAAAAAAAGTATTAGATTACATTCCTTTGCCAAAAATGTCAAGTCTTTGCCAGTAAACTTACACTAAAATAATTCTTGACTCAGATGTTAACTTGTTGAATGGCTACTGATTAAAATTTTATCTATGGTTGTAGCTTAATTTGCCTTGAATACTCCTAGTTTAATATTTATTAAATATTGAATTTTCTGGGATAATTTTAGGTTGTATTCTGAATCCCGTACTTAAAATTAAAAGCATCAAAATTGAGATGCTGAACGGAATAAGTTATGGGAGTTTCCCTCCCACCCTTAAGGGTAAGGTCTAATACCAAATCTAACTCATGGCAAGCTATATATCCTGAAAAAAGGTGGTAGGTTTTAGGGGTTAGGTGTTAGGGGTTTCAGGAAAAATACCAAAGTATAAAGTAGTTATCACGCTCAAGCACGCTCTGCATGATAAATGGTATAATTTTAAAAAAATCTCCCCTCCTGACTTATGAGCAATTTATAAGTATTTAACCTAACGTGGTATAAAACTTATATTCTGGCAAATATTGAGCAAAATTTAATTAAAATTTAATTTTTTTTTCATCATATTTCTTGTTAAAATAGTATTTTATACAAAATCAGGAGAGCATAAAATGACAGCAAAAATGAATCAAAATCCACTAGAAGCGGTTAATAAAAATTTACCTGTTCCAGTTAATCAAACTTGGGAACAAGCAACTCAAAACTTACCACAACAAGTTAAACAAACTTTGATTCAGCATCGAGTTCCAATTGCAATGGGTGTGGGGGCGGTTGTTTTAACTCCGATTCTTTTACCTTTGTTGAAACCTGTGGCTAAGGCAACTATTAAAACAGGAGTTTCTTTCTTGGAAAAAACTAAAGGCGCTCTGGCAGAAACAGTAGAAGTTTTTGGAGATATTGTGGCAGAAGCAAAGGCAGAAGTAGCAGCAGAAACACAACATAAAGCTAACTTAAAAGCGGGTGCATATTCCCAACAAGAATTGAATACAAATAAGTCAGCGACTCCATAGATTAAACTATAAATTTTATACTCTCTCGTTGCTTTGTTTCGAGAGAGTTAGAATGGGAAAATATTGGATAAATTCAAGTCAGACTTGAGATAAGTATAAGTATGTTAGCCGAAAATATTGCTATAGTGATTAAGATGATATAATCTTGACCTGATACTACCCAAAAGCAACTTATTGAGCATTTATAAGAATATATTAAAAATTTGCGTGACGAATTTGAATGGGATAGTTTAGTAGAGAAAAGCCAAATTAAATTGATTAATGCTGCTAAAAAGGCTAAACAAGAAATTGCAGCAGGAGAGGCTAAACTTAAAGACTTTTTCTAAAATTTGTAAGCTCTTTAAAAGCTTCATTATCCCAGTTAATGTAGCCTGCTTTAGCAGCTTCACCTAGACGTTTATCTGGCTTTTGTTGAGTAGATAACCAGGCGTGTATTTTAGCTTTAGAAATCTCATCAGGTATTCGAGCAGTGTTTTTTTTGATGCAGTGAAAAAATTCTTCAATACAACTCTTATCTAAAGCATTGATTGATTTTAAACATAAGTCTTCTAGCATTCCTGGAGAACTGTTGTCTGGAAGAATAAACTTTTCTATTTTCAAATTCTCTATCTCATTATGTTGCCTAAGAAAACTGTCAATACTTTGAGAAGCAGTATCGAATGACTCATCAGCATCTCTGGTAATTCCTAAAGAACGCAAATGAGAAAAACCTGGTATTAAAGGCAAAGCTTTCAAATAATTATTAAGGTTAGTTTTTCCTCCATAATAATCAACTTGAATATCATCAATTTCTAAATACTCAATTAATTGAGAAAAAAAAATCACTTCTTCTTTTCCTTCCCCAATAATAAGCTTGGGCTTTTCAATTTTTCTTTTCTTCTGACTCATTAGCGCATTTCCAAGTTAAGTTCTACAGAGGTTTCAATATTATCTTTGTCATAAGCTAAACTCTTGATAGAATTAGTCTCTTTTTCTCTCTCTAGTCTGAAATAACGAAAGTCATATAATTCTGAGTGGGAAAATGCTTCATGAGCAGCACTAATACATTCATAACTATGAGTAGTAGCAAAAAGTTGAGTGTTAGATTTTCTAGTTGCTATAGCTATAGACTCCCAAACTTTTTTCATAACCGAGTGATGTATGCCATTTTCAATTTCATCAATTAATACTGTTCCTTCTTGTGCATTCATAATCGATAAAATCATAGATAATAATCTTCCCATTCCTTCTCCCATAAGACCCCGTCCTTAAGGACGGGGTTTAAATCTGCTCCAATATCTCCATAAATCATAGGCACTCCTCCAGTTACTAACACTGCTAAACGTTTTAATCTTGGTTCTACTATTTTTAATATATCTATAATTTCATTTTGTTGATTTCTAGCTTCAAAATTACTAAATATTTCTGCATCTTCCGTGGGTGATACTCTTAAACGACTACTGAGAAAAACACTAGGAGGAAAAAGTTCTATTTGTCTACCTTCCTGTACTTCCTCTTGCTGAATTGCTAATCTTATTTCATTTTGGTCTTCTCTATCTGCTGTTAAAAAAATGGTAAACACAAATGGTTCTTGATCTGCCTTTTTAAACTTTAGTTTTAAATCTTTTAAAGTTTTCCTGCTATTTGACCTTAAACTTAATGGAAATAATCTTGGTCTTGATGCTTTATCTAAACTCAACTTTAACTCACTCTCTTCATTATTTTCATTTACCATCTTAATTTTAATGACTTTACTGACTCGTTTTTCATAGAATAACCATTCACAAATTTCTTCTACGTCAAAAGTTTGTTGATGAAAAATTCCTCTATGAAAATTTAATTTCAGAGGAATTTCTATAGAATTTAAACTTGTCAACAAATAAATTGCTTCCAGTAGAGATGTTTTGCCAACATTATTGATACCTCCAATTAAATTAACTCTTTCTACATTGTCAATTGTAATTTCTTCAAAACATCTAAAATTTTTAATTGTAATACATTTAAACATAATTTATTTAATTTCAATTTGATCAAAGAATGTTACAAATAAAAAGATTGTAAGAGAAGTAGGAAGTAGGGATAGTGACAATTCCCAATTCCCCACTTCCCTATGTCGCCAATCCGACGGCTCCCCTACCCCACTACCGATATATAGCAAATATTTATCTAATTCATCTAAGTCATTTTCTCGCTCATTAATTACTTTCACAACAATTTGATGTTTGTAATATAACGTTCAAGTTTAGTCATATATAGAGTGGCTTTGCAAGTTAAATACAACCAAATTAATTTTTTTAAGGGCAGGTTTTGTCTAATTATTAAACCCGCCCCCTAATAATTTTAATTTTGCTGATTAGTTTGAGATGCTGCCAAATTATCGGCAAATTCTTCGCCAACTTCTGCTAAAGTGGTCTTACTCTGTTCATATAGAGAAAGACCACTTTTAATTACACCTTTAACCACCGATCTACCAACTTTTGTTACAGTAGGAACAACATAAGGGCTGAGTAAAAACGCACCTAATCCTAAGATAACAAGTTGATTGTTAGTTTGACCGTCTTCAACCATTTCTCGGAGATGAAGAGTTAGAACAGATTTTCTTAAGTGAACGAGTGACATAGTTAATTTTTAGAAGTAAGAAGTAAGAAGAAAGAAAGAAGAAAATGAGGTTGATTTATTGTGGGAGTTGGTTTAGTAAATAAACTCTTGGGATTAACCAAAATATATCTACAAAAACTCTCCCCTATAGAAGTTCCTAAACCAGTATCAAAGAGAAATTATCTAACACTTCTAAATTTATTTCATTGATGATAAAAAAGGGCGCAGATATTTCTGATTAACTGGTGAAGTGGTAAGTGCTATTTACCATCTTCCAACTGATGCTGCACCAGAGGGCGCAAACTATTTAAACCAGCAGCGATGGCACTACCATTATGAACCACAGTAGCAATCAAAGGATGTAGCCCCACTGTAGAGGCCAAACCCAAAGCCAGTAAATTTGGTCCTACCACCATTATTGTATTTTGTTCGATCAGATTTTTAGTTTCCTTCGCAATAGCGATCGCCTCCAACAAAGTAGACAAATTATTATTCATCAACACCACATCTGCTGTTTCCCTTGCTACATCCGAACCATCCTCAAAAGAAACCGACACATCTGCATAAGCCAAAGCCACAGAATCATTCAACCCATCCCCGACAAAAGCCACCGTTTTTCCTGCTCGGCGTAAATCTCGGACAATAGCAGCCTTTTGGTCAGGAAAAGCCTCCGCATGAACTTGAGACTCTGGAATTCTCAATTCCGCCGCCACTAACTTTGCCCTAACCTCGTTATCCCCAGTCAGCAAATGCACCTCCATACCATAATCTTTCTCCAATCTGACAATTAGAGGCATACTTTCCGGACGCACTGGGTCTTTATATTGAATAGCCCCCTGGAACTCGCCATTACAAGCCACATAAATCAAAGATAACCACTCAGAAACCGGACATTCTTGGTCGGGATGTTCGCAATTTTCCAGAAAACAGGGATGATGCTCATAAAAACAATCCAAATCAACCCCCGCCTGAGTCAAAAACTTCGCACTTCCCACCAAAACATCCTGAGCGTCTATTTCTGCCTGAATACCCAACCCCACCTGATAATTCCACTCACCCCGTGGGGAAATATTCACACCCTCTTCCTCAGCATAACGAGCGATCGCCTCTGCCACTGGATGAGTAATACGTTGTTCGGCGGAAGCTGCTAAACCTAATACTTCTTCTGCACTCATTCGCCCGGCGACAGTTTCCACTCCCACCACAGCAATATTACCTTGAGTCAAAGTGCCAGTCTTGTCAAAAACAATAGTATCAATATCAGCCAACATTTCCAAAGTACGACCACTTCTGACCAAAATACCGTGTCTGGTGGTATGGTTTAACGCCCCCAAAAATGCAGTAGGAACAGATACCCGAATTCCTGTCACAAAGTCGAGAGTCAGAATAGATGCTGCTCTACTGGGGTCGCGAGTTGTGGCTAAGACAATGCCAGCCAACATCAACGACGGCAAAATTAATTTATCTGCCATTTGAGAGGCATAGTTTGCCATTCTGGTGTCATGTACTGGGGCTTTTTGTAATAGTTCGATACTTGCAGCAGCGCGAGTTTGTTTCCCCACTCTTTCGGCCCGAATGTAAATTTGACCAGAACGCACCAAAGTCGAAGCATAGACAAAAGTGCCTAGTTTTCCTACCACTGGCATTGACTCTCCGGTGAGTTGCTGTTGGTCGATGACTGCTTCACCCCGCAAAATTTCCCCATCTACGGGTATTTGTTCTCCTGGGTAAACTATTACTGTATCGCCTTGTTTTACTTGGTCGCTTGGTATTTGCTGTTTTTCTCCATTTTGTTCTACCCAGGCAAAATGTCCTATTGCATCTAATAAGTCGGCAGTTTGATGTTCGGTTGACCGAGCTGTTTGTTCCCGAATTACGTCTCCCAGTTCGTGGAGAGTTAGTACTAATGCTGGTGTTAATAGTTTGCCTTGAATTGCGCCGAGGACTAAGGAGAGGAAGTCAAGGCAGTCGATATTAATGCGATGGTTGATAAATAGACTGTGAAATGCGCGTTTCACTACTGGGAATGCTGCAATGGCTAGGGTGCTAAAGCTGAGTTGTGGGGAGATTGGTAATTTTAACGGTCCGCCGAGAAAAGCTAACAGGGTTGCTAGAGTTGGTATTGTCAGGCTCGACCATTCTCCCTCATTTTCGGATTCTGTTTCTGGTGGGGCGAGTTGGGAGTCAACTTTTTTGCTAACAACTGTGATGCTAGAACTCTCGACATTTTCCATCAGATAGATAAGATAGGCTCGCACTTCTGCTTCTGACTTGTCTTTGGTCTGATAATTAATCGTGATGGAACCCGCAGCTTGGTTAATCCGAACTTTTTTGACATGGGTATCCAATTCTAATAATTCTTGTACATTTTTAGCATAGTTTTGATCTATAGTCAAGCGCATCACGCGAAATCTGACTCTTCCGAGAATCCCATGAATTAGGGATATTGTGGGAGTTGTGACTGCTAGTGCAGATGTTGACCCTTGTTGTTGTGATTTGATAATTTGCATGGCTTTAATTGAATCAGGAAGTATTGTTAGTGGTACTTAGACATTTTCTAGCAGAAAAAATGCCTTAAAGTCAGTCTAGACAAGGGAATTACGTCGATGCCATAAAAATGGCTAGAACCCGTGCTTATTCAAGATTTAGACCTTATTGACGTAAAAGCCTCTTTCCGTCTATATTTGAGCCTGTTTTTTGCTTCTGTTTTGTTCAAGTCCCATTAGACAGTATTTTCCTAAAGCACCAAATTAGCTGAAACAATCCAGTAGGGTGCATTATACGGCATACGGCTATAATCTAAGCTGTCATATAAAATCCGGTTATATAGTAATCGCAAAATTACTTCCTCTTAATACAGATGTTCTATTGAGTACGAATTTAAAAATTCAATAGTTCAAATCGTTTCTTTCTTCTAACTCCTAACTCCTAACTCCTAACCCGGTCCTCGGTCCTCGGTCCTCGGTCCTCGGTCCTCCTCAGCAATACGATAACTAATTACCCAGATTCTATATCAAAGGTATTTCACAATCTGTCCCAGGGCACCATTTTAGCTAGTAGTAGACTGACACGCCTTAAATTTTGCTGGAGAAAAAATCCTCAAACCTTGCCAGAACAAGAATTACACGGAAAGAGCTAATTCACTATTTTAGCTGTGTCAGTCCAGTAGGTCGGGTTGAGGCAACGAAACCCAACATATATAGGACTTACCGTCGTACCGCTACATAAGGTGTATGATTTAGTCAATATTTCAGATATTGCCACTACAATTAGTGCCCTTGCCTAAGTCGTCATATACTGATATTTAGGGTTGGCAAAGATAGAAATCATCAACTTCTGTTGCTTTTAACTTTTAACTTATTCCTCTGGTTCAGATATTTCCTCCCCCTCAGAATCAGCTTCTTGAATAATATTCATTAATAGCATTCCTAATTCCCAGTCTGACATTCCGTCAGCCTGATATTGGATGACGATGGAAGCTGCTGCAGTGTTGATCCGCACCTTTAATACATGGGAGTCTAAATTTAACAGTTGTTCTAAACGTCTGGCATAGTCAGGTTCGGATGCTACCCTTGGTATTCGTAACCGGATGCGACCGGGAGTTGAATGCACTATGGTGTATGCTGGCGAGTCGTCACTGGTAACTGGTGTCACTGATTGAGAAATAGTTGTTGCCTCAGTATCAACT
>CAJICP010000636.1_pt1 | contig 14167 bp, 13 predicted proteins | sample 9199641 | NCBI WGS metagenome assembly CAJICP01 (sample SAMEA7708340, study PRJEB35096) | sediment metagenome | biome: marine neritic benthic zone biome [ENVO:01000025]; feature: sediment [ENVO:00002007]; material: shallow marine sediment [ENVO:03000034] sea grass bed [ENVO_01000059] ... | reverse complement strand
TTAGATTAACTGGGAAAGTAGTTTATTTTTGAACATAGACACCAGTATTGATCAAATTTTTTACCGGAAAATTGGGTTTAAAGCCTCGCCCTTGTAGGGCGACTTTTTATTATAGCATATATTCAATTCACTTGTATGCTCAAATAAAAAGTCGCCCTACAAGGGCGAGGCTTTAAACCCAATTTTCCGGTAAAAAATTTGATCAATACTGGTGTCTATGTTCAAAAATAAACTACTTTCCCAGTTAATCTAAAAGTATCAATGGGCAGAAAATTCAGCTAAGATTAACAGTGGAACTTTCCCCGTATTTTTTACTCCTAAAGCAGTAGGAAAAGCGATCGCCAGATTATGGAAAACTGTTTTGTCTGGACAAGCTATCGTCCAAAAAGCCTCTCCTCTCACCGATAAAATAGGACAAACTATTTTTGACCATCGCTTTACCCTTTTTGAAGACTCGAATATTGGGCCTTATGCTTGTCCATTTGATGATGAAGGTATTAGGAGCTGGTCAATCAAATCAACTAGCAGGAGAATTTTCTGTCAATTTAGATTTAGGTTATAAGGTAGAAAACGGTCAAATAAAAGGTCGAGTTAAAAATTCAATAGTGGCAGGTAATATTTTTGAATCATTTCAAAATTTATTAGATATTAGCAATTTTCCCGACTTAGTTAGTGGTGGTTACTATTTACCATCTATCTTATTTCAAAAATTAGGTGTAGTAATAAGGCAGGCTTAGATATGAAAGTTCTGAAAGTTATTTTTATTAGTTTTTTAGCAGTTTTGCTACTGAGTGGATGTGTTCAATATGAAGTGGGAATAAATTTTGAGAGTCAAACCCACGGTGAGATTGTGCAACATATTAAATTAGCAGACAAGTTAAGTGATTTTAGTGGCGAGATAGTTTCTGATTGGTTAAAAAGTATAGAAACTAGAACTCGTCAGTTACAAGGAAAAACTAAAAAAATATCTAACCAAGAAATTGTAGTTACGATACCTTTTAATAATGGCGCTGACTTGGAAGAAAAATTTAATCGTTTTTTTCAACCAATAGAGTCACTAGAATCTCAAAATTATTCCCCAGATATAGCAGCAGATTTGCCTAAATTTGAATCTCATATTGAGGTGAAGCAGAATAATTTATTTGTGGCATTGCGGAATAAATTGAGTATGAATTTAGATTTACGATTATCTACATCTAATAGCAAAGTTGTAGTTAATCCAGATGGGTTATTAGATGTAGAGTTTAAGTTAATTACTCCTTGGGGTTTTAGCAACATCCAATCAAGTGAAAATCAGACAATATATCATCAAAATAACCAGGAAATTATTTGGCAACTAAAGCCTGGAGAAATTAACTCCTTAGATGTAGTATTTTGGATTCCTAGCCCTATAGGAATAGGTACAATTTTAATCAGTTTATTTGTTTATCTAGGTATAACTCTAAAATATAAAATACTACCCGCATTAGGAATAAGTAAAAAGTAAATTAACTGACATTAATCCAAATATTAAGCTGCTGCACAAAAAAACTGTACTGTGATTAGTATAGCAGTCGCCATTACTATTATGACTTATGGAATAGCTGGCAAGCGTAGCACTCCGCAGGAGAAACAATCAAATATCAATAATCAACCAACTTCGGTCTGCTATATTTAGGAATTAGTTGATAGCTTAAAAGCCCTTTTATGTTGCCTGTTCCTGTTATCTGTTTTATGGCAAAAATCAAGGTATATTAGCTTATTGTTGTGTTGTTAACTAAAAATAGTAAATCAGATAGTTGCTCAATCAAGACACCACTTAAGATGACAAAATCTATTGCCAATTTATACATAAAAGGTATAAACTAAATATTGACCATTCAAGCATAAGTTGAAACAAAAACAATGAAACCGATAAACTTTTTGCTGATTTTCTTAGTTTGTTTAGCCTTAGTTATCTTCAGTTTACAGAATACCGAACTAACCACGATCAAACTTATTGAAGGTGTTGAGTTAGAAGCTCCATTATCTGTAGAACTTGTAATTGCCACAGGATTAGGAGCAGTTTTAGCATGGCTATTCAACTTATGGTCAAGAATGCAGCGTACCATAGGAAATTTAGGACAAATGCGAGAAATTCGTAGCAGAAATAAACGTATTGAGGAATTACAAGAAGATGTGGAACGCTATGAAGAGGAACTCAAACAAAGAGCTAGTTTGCCTGCAGTAGACACTTTATCTGAGGCCGGAAAATCTACTGAAGTAGAAGCTTCTAAATAAAAGCAGAATTAGTTCAGTTATGACTTTTTATTTCATTGGGTGCTTGTATTAGAATCATACTAACCGTTACTATCTTTAAATTTGTTACTCTAAATAATCCCACACTTATCAGAAAGTGTGGGATTCTAGGTTAACAAATTTCAAGGATAATAAGAGAGAGAATTATTGATATTTAAAACTAGAGAAAAAAACTACAGCCATGACAGTTGGAACTCTTCAAGTTTCAGAAACCCTTGCAGAAGGAATTGCCCTATTAACGAACCTAGCAGAAAAAGGAGAAATTAATCCTTGGGATGTTCAAGTAATTGAAGTAATTGATCGTTACTTAAGTAAACTTATTCCTGAATCAAATATTTCTACAAGTGACGATTTTGCCAATTTATCTCAGTCTGGTCAAGCATTTTTGTACGCATCTATATTAGTATGGCTAAAAGCAGATCATCTGGCTAATTCAGAATCAGATGAAAATAATTCAGAGATATCTGAAATAGTACAAATTCCAGAAGAGGAAAATTTTGACACACCAAAAATACCACTAAAATTAGAGCAACAACTGCGTCGTCGTGCTGTAGCTCCCACTCCCCGTAAACGTCGAGTTACTCTTCAAGAATTAATCGATCAGTTACAGCTTATTGGATCTGCGATAGAAGATAGAAAAGCACGTCCTCGTACTCGCAAAACCAGCTCAAAAGCAAGAGCAGAAGCAGCCAAAGTTATTGCAGAATTAGCCCACCAAGAAAATTTAGTAGAAACAGCTACTGACCTAGAACAGTTTCTTCTAGACAAATTACCAGGGAGCAGTGAAGGTTGGTTAGAATTTGAGCATCTTTTAGAATTATGGTCTTCAGCATTACAGTCTAAAGCTGAAACAGAAAAGCAAAATCAAAATGAACATACTAATTTTCAAGTTAATTCCGATCGAGTAGGTGCATTTTGGGCATTACTCCTGCTTTCTGCTCAGTCTAAAGTTGAGTTATCCCAAGAAGAATTTTACCAAGAAATCAAAATCCGTACTATTTCATCAAACTCCCAGGAGCAAAAAGTTTCAGAGGAAAAAATTTAATTAGTTACTAAAGAGCGTAGTATAATATTTGATGGTAGAAATCCTTATACTCAGATATATGGTGGTAAAAATTAATTTAGATCTTTGGCGGGTAAAAATTAATTTATCACCAGGAAAATACCCAGAATATCAAAGGCTCAAAAGTTTTTCATCCAGTTTAAAATCTTTTAGTTTTTCAACATCAAGCAGTGAGTCATTGCACTGATGTATATATCATATTGGGTGTACAAACTCGGAGTTACTTCTTTCATGAATATTCTAATTTATTAAATAGGAAAAGTGAAAAATTATTACTCTGCTTTTATCTCTGTTAATCTGAAGTTTTAACGGAGTTGATAGTGTGAGTTTAGAACACAGATAATAAGTATCTTAGTATTTTTGGCATTTTTAAGGTGGAGGAAACTAAAATGAAGGCCATGATTCTGGCAGCGGGTAAAGGAACTCGCGTTCGTCCAATTACTTATCGCATTCCTAAACCAATGATTCCTATTCTGCAAAAACCAGTAATGGAATTTTTGGTAGAGTTGCTTCGTCAACATGGTTTTGACCAAATTATGGTCAACGTTAGCCATTTAGCGAAGGAAATAGAGGATTATTTTCGTGATGGTCAAAGGTTTGGGGTCAATATTGCTTATTCTTTTGAAGGGCGAATTGAGGATGGAAACTTGATTGGGGAGGCATTGGGTTCTGCTGGTGGTATGAGGCGCATTCAAGATTTCTATCCTTACTTTGATGATACATTTATTGTGCTTTGTGGTGATGCTTTGATTGATTTGGACTTAACCGCAGCCCTGAAGTGGCACAAAGAAAAAGGATCGATGGCTACTGTAATTATGAAATCTATTCCTCGTGAACAGGTTTCTAGCTATGGTGTTGTGGTGACGGATGAAACAGGTCGAATTCAAGCTTTTCAGGAAAAGCCAAAAGTTGAAGAAGCTCTTAGTACCAATATTAATACTGGTATTTATATTTTTGAGCCAGAAGTGTTTGATTATATCCCGTCTGGTGTTGAATTTGATATTGGTAGTCAGTTGTTTCCGAAACTGGTAGAGATAGGGGCGCCGTTTTACGGCGTGGCAATGGATTTTGAATGGGTGGATATTGGTAAAGTTCCCGACTACTGGCGAGCAGTTAGGGACGTACTTTTAGGGCAAGTTAAAAATGTTTCTATTCCTGGTAAGGAGGTATCTCCAGGAATTTATACAGGCTTAAATGTGGCAGTTAACTGGGATAAGGTAGATATTGAGGGACCTGTTTATATTGGTGGTATGACCAGGATTGAAGATGGAGCCAAAATAGTTGGACCTAGTATGATTGGTCCGAATTGCTGGATTTGTAGTGGGGCTACTGTTGATAGTAGTGTCATTTTTGAATATTCCCGTTTGGGTCCAGGAGTCCGCCTAGTGGATAAGTTGGTGTTTGGCCGTTATTGTGTTGATAAGACTGGGGCCTCTATTGATGTTCAAGCTGCTGCCCTTGATTGGCTAATTACTGATACTCGTCATCCTTTCCCTTCTGCTCCTCCTGCAGAACATGAAACAATTAAGGATATTTTGCTGGAAAATGACGGTTAATTTTTTAAGTATATTGAGGAAATTGCAGTCAAATCTTTGTGTCAAGAAAAAACCTTGAAATTTGGTTAATAAATTATAGTCATTAACCTGATTTAGAAAAAATAAAACTAGGGGTATTTATCTGCTATCCCTAGTTTTTTTTATTCAGCCAAGTAGGGCTTGCTGAATAAAATTCAAACTATGATAAATCCAGCTTTTGAGAACTATTAAAGGTTGAACAAGTGCAATAAATAAGCCAAATACTATCAAAACTAATGCAATGCATTGGCAGATAAAGTAGTAAAAGAATGGGGTTAAAGAACGGGAAAACTTTTCCCTGTTTCCTGCCTTCACGCATAAAACTTTTTCCGCAGACCCTAAGTAGATTCTATTCATCTAATACTTTACAATACCAGTTTCAAAAAATATTTCTACATTAACTTTTTTTAGTAGGTAGAGAAGCCAGGGGTTTAGCGACTTAGAGGAGTCAGTAGGGGAAATTCATTATTTCAGGTAGGGGTAAGGTCACCAAACCTCTACAGTTGTGACGCCAAATAGCTGTCTATTCTTGCCATATCCGCTGTTCCCTTTTTTAGTATAACTATAGCAATCAGAAATGATTTATCAGAAGTGTATTTCCCCGCATTTTCTTACAGCACTTTTGCTGATTGATAAACCACATCGTCATCAGCAAAACCTTGTAGGGACCTTCCTAGGAACGTCCTGTGGTCTACCCAAATGAAAGCCGCTGCATAACTCAAGGAATCTTTTCATAAGTCTCTCACATTTGATTCCTGATTGCTATATCTTTTTTGAATTTGGTATCAGAAAAATTGAGAAGACAACATCAATATATTTGTGGTTTATAGCTACTGAATTTTTTCTTAATCACTCAGATAAGTGTAACTGCTGAGACTACTTTCATAATTTTGTAGTAGCATTCGCGACTCTTTAATCGTAATTTTTTCTTCTTGTAAAGCTTGCTCAGTTTGACAACGAATACTTTCAAGTAAACCATCAGAATTATACTGAACATAACTCAATACTTCTGTCATTGTGTCACCTTTAACAACGTGCTCAATTTTGTAACCAGAAGGAGTTAATTTAATATGTAAAACATTAACATCACCAAATAAGTTATGCAGATTACCCATTATTTCTTGGTAAGCACCTCCAAGAAACATTGCTAAATAGTAAGGTTCAAAAACAGAAATTGCTTCTGTTTGGGAATTTTCTAATGTTTGACTAGCTGAATATTGGGAAGATTTATCAGTAACTTTAAGAGAATGTAATTCTAATAATGACTTGACATCTCGCAAATCAATAAATTGGTCAATTTTTCCATCACTATCGCAGGTAAGGTCGGCTAATATCGCTCTTTCAGTAGGTTCTTCATCTAACCGATGAATAGGCATAATTGGAAATAACTGATTAATTGCCCAACTATCAGGAGCAGATTGGAAAACAGAGAGATTAATGTAGTAAATAGATGCCATGATTTTTTCCAGTTCTTCTAAATCATCTGGAACATATTCAGAGCCTTTTAATATCTCTTGAATCTTCCGAAAACATCCCCAGTATAGTTGCTCTACTTTGGCGCGGTCGCTAATACTAAGATAACCAAAATTAAATAGACTAATAGATTCTTCTTTGAATTGAATAGCGTCGTGGTATGCTTCCTGGTAATTATTTTTGCTAATAGATTGATAGGTTTCGTAGAGGTTATGCAAAATTAAATGATCGTCTTTTTGCATAATTACAGGTTCTTCTTTTGGAACTTGACTAACTCCTAAGACATCAAAAACTAGAACTGATTGATGGGATGCAACTGCTCTGCCACTTTCACTAACTAATATTGGTGGTAATATATTTTTCTCTTCACAAGCTTCTTTAACTTCTGCCACAATATCATTAGCGTAATTCTGCATATCATAGTTTTTGGAAGCATAAAAATTGGTTTTAGAACCATCATAATCAACTGCTAAACCACCTCCTACATCTAAGTATTTCATATTGGCTCCTAATTGCTCTAATTCTACATAAATTTGACTTGCTTCTCTCATCGCATCTTTAATCACACTAATTGAAGAAATTTGAGAGCCAACATGAAAATGTAACAGTTGTAAAGAATCTAAAATATTTGCATTTTTTAACTGATTAACAACTTTAATTATTTCCGGAATATTGAGACCAAATTTAGCCCGATCGCCGGTAGTTCCTGCCCAACGACCAATGCCTTTAGTGCTGAGTTTTACCCGAACTCCCACCAATGGTTTAATATTTAGTTTTCGACTAGCTTCTATCACTAATTCTACTTCTTCGACCTGTTCAATCACAATTATTGGTGTTTTTCCTAATCTTTGAGCTAGCATTGCTGTCTCAATATATTCTCGGTCTTTATAACCATTACAAATTATTAGTGCATCAATGGTATTCAAGGTAGCTATAGCAATTAATAATTCAGGTTTTGAACCTGCTTCTAAACCAAATTTATGAGGTTTGCCAAATTTAACTACTTCGTTTACTAACTGACTATGTTGATTACATTTTACAGGGAATACACCTCGATATGTATTTTTATATTTATACCGAGCAATAGCTTTAGAAAAACAAGCATTTAACCGCTCAATTCTGTCTTCAAGAATATCGGAAAACCTAATAATTAATGGTAGCCCTATATTTCTTTGTTTAATAGATTCAACAAGTTCATATAAGTCTAAAGAACCTCCTAAATCACCTTTAGGGGAAACTGTAACATGACCAGCAGAATTAATTGAGAAATAAGGATTACCCCAGCCGAGTATTCTATATAGTTTCTCACTATCTTCAATTGTCCACAATTTTTTTTGTTCAGAGTTAATCTGATTAATTTCTGTTTTAGTTCGATCTGTTTGAGAGGTATTAGTTAATGATTTATTGTTGGAAATCTCAGAAGAGTTTTGATTTATAGTTGACGGTAAATCCATTTTGTGTTTTAATTTTGATAGACTAAAATTGAAATAATTTTAACTTAATCAGTATCACCAGAAGTACCATACAAAAAACTATAGTGCTATAGCCTAAACTATGGTTTGCTCTAGATATAACTTGAGATAATTTTAACTTAACCAGTATCAGTAGAAGTGCCAGAGCAAAAACTATAGTGCTATAGCCTAAAGTATGATTTACTCTGTATTATAAAACTGATTAACAGTTATTGATTTGTTAACAAAAACTAACGAATAATCATAATTGCATTGTCTGATATAATCCTAAAAAAAAGAATAGATTCTGGTGAAAAACCTCGCCACTAAACAACCGCTTTCCTGATAAGTTGGTACAAGGGCAGGTCAAGCAATTAATCCTCTTTTTTCGCAGATATTGGCGGCGAAAAAAGAAAGCATCTGTGAGAAAATCTCATAGACATTGGGAGATACCCCCTCAGTAGAGAATTCTACTGTGCATTGTTAACTAATGTTATTAAAATAGTATCGGAGTATCAGTTTGGAACGCACATTTATAGCTATTAAACCAGATGGTGTCCAAAGAGGACTTGTAGGCCAGATTATCAGTCGCTTTGAAACAAAAGGTTTTACCCTAGTGGGTCTGAAAATTATGAGTGTAAGTAAGGAATTAGCTGAAAAACACTATGATGTTCACAAAGAAAGACCATTTTTTCCAGGCTTAATACAATTTATTACATCTGGCCCAGTAGTAGCAATGGTTTGGGAAGGTGAAGGGGTCGTTGCATCTGCGAGAAAAATTATTGGGGCAACTAATCCTTTGAGTGCTGAACCTGGTACCATTCGTGGTGATTATGGAATTAGTGTTGGCCGTAATTTAATACATGGCTCTGATGCTATTGAGACTGCTCAAACCGAAATTCGCCTTTGGTTTCAAGAAGAAGAGTTAGTATCATGGCAGCCTACTTTAAGTAATTGGATTTATGAATAAGTAGAGAAATAGAGAAAATTTTTTTTGTCTCAAATGTCTATGAGTTAGCTCCCTGATTCAGGGAGCTAGCTATTTCAAAACTTATCAACTAAAATCTAAGGGTTTAAGTCCCCCACTATATTTTCAATTAATTAGTGGTGCGCGTGTTCTGGCCCGGAAAGAATCCCCCATCATCGGCCCGGTAATTGCCGATCGCTGAGTTTTGACCGCTATTTCAATAATTAAGTTTAAATTTTCCTGTCCAATTTTACAGCAGTATTTTTTGCCAAATAAAATCACTAACTTAACATAGCATAAATTACAAAAATCATCTAATTTACTGATAACTCTGATTAGATTAATAGTGTTACTAAGTCTATTTTTTGGCCAAGTGTTTTCTTGATTTAACTTATATTAACTTAGATTAAGTATTTTTTTATTACTCAACCCTACGGTTAAATACATGGAGAAGAAAAGCGAGTTACACAGGGGAGGAAAATTAGTGTTTGTTTCAAGTTGTAACAATAATAGTCTGTAAATTTGCCAATTATGGGTAAAATATGGAAAATTAACTGCAAAGTACAAGTACAAACATTAGGAGTTTTGAACTATGCCTTTATCTGATACCCAAGTATTGGTTGCTCTAGTAATTGCTCTAATCCCAGGAATCTTAGCATTCCGACTCTCAACTGAGCTGTACAAGTAAAGCTTAGTTAATCATAAAAACCGAAATCTGTCCTAACAGTTATTCCTTAACACAATAAAATTTTGGCTTTTTGGTAAAGTCAAGTATTATTGAGAAGTTACTAAGGTTAAACTGTTGGGGCAGGTTTTTTATGGAATACCGATCGTCAAAAAATATATCTGTTGTGAAAATTCAGGTAATTATAATAGAATCAGAACCAATACCAACTAATCATCTATCTACATTTTTTTATTAGTTAAAATCATAACTATGTTCAGTCCCTATTGAATCTATTTTAGTATCTTGTAACGATTAATAAAAATTTTATTGGTACTAAAAATTAATTTTGTCAGTAATTAATCATTTATTAATAGTAGATAGACTAATATAAAAAATAGAAATCTTCTAATTGATTAAGCTATCAACACAAAAGTATGCAAGCTACTAAACCTGTTCAATTTTCACCAGTTTCTCAGGATCGCCCTGTTCAAGTAAAACCTAGAGTATTATCTAAACAAAAAAAGTCTACTTATCTAGGAATAACAATTGAAAGCACAGCCAAATTATTAACTAATATCCTACTCTCTGTTTGTGTAACTTCAGCTTTATTAAAATTGTTGCCTCATCACCAATCTATTCAAGAAAAGCTACAAGTTATTGAATCTGAAATTGAAGCTACAACAGACAGACTAAATAATGAGAAGGAAAAATTTAGTCGCTATTTTGATCCTAGTCAAGCCAAAACAATTATGCAAGAACAAAGTAACCGAGTAGACCCTTATCAAATACCTATAATTTGGCTAGAAGATAATGGTGTTAAAACAAATTCAGAATCTACTTCTTCTGAGTAATTATCTTGGGGGGAGGGACAGAATAATAACGGAAAATTTACATAAAGCAGAATATTAGCTCAATAGTATTACATGGCTAAATCTTCAACTTTATATCCCGTCTTATTTCTCCTCAATACTTAGCTAGAAAGAGATTGTAGATTATGTCAAAATTTCCTCTAGTTCCAATAGATAAAAATTATGAAAATTCTATCCCTGTTCCCTATTCCTACTGTGTTTTTTCTCCCAAATTCTAATTGCTGTAGAGTAGAAGAGATATTAATTATGCTAATCTAGTGTATCCAATTTGTACAATCCAAATTCTTCTCGAATATCAGGAGTTAATATTCTTGTATCAAACAGTCTATGTTTAATTTTCAGTAATCTCTGCTTTAGAGAAACTTTTTGTTTTGCAAAACCTGGATTACTTGAAGAGAAATTTTCAAGATTTCCCAAAATATAAATAGCTCCTAAGAATGGCAATGGTTCAAGAATTATTTCTCTTGATTTGAAAAATGGCACAATTTTAGGGTGCATATAGTATAAATCATAAATATCTTTAGGGATTAAATTAATATCTGATATTTTTGTTGGAAGCCTTAATAACATCTGATCGGATACATCATACAAATCACTTTTAATAATATGACTGCTGCCACAGTAAGCATTAAATCCTTTTCTCCGCAATCTCAGAAAATGATTATTTTCGTTATACAAGTATCCTCGATTCAAAAAGTAACCATAAGATTGTTTGGATTTTAAGATAAACTCAGTTAAAAATTTGCTCACGCAGTCATCTGCATCAACCATCATAATATAAGAACATCCCAAATCCTTTGCTACAGGAATTCCTCTGATAATTTTGTGCATTTTATCTGCTCTTTTTTCTACAAATGTAGTCGGAACAGGAAGGTCTACTGTTATATATTGTAAATTTGGATGCTCAAAATTAATTTTAGGTTTCTCATGACAAACTACAACAACTTTGAAATTAGGATTAGTTGAATTACAAATTGACCTTGCAGTTCTTTCAAATAATTGAGAGACCTGTTCCCAAGATTTTGATACTTTAGCACTTTTGAGTGGAACTACAAATCCTAACATTAATAATTAATCTCCTCTTTCATAATTCAGGTTTTCTAGTAATAACCAAAATGTTAATCATGTATAACAATGCTAAATAGGGCGATCGAGTCAGTATACAGTTACCAAAATTATTGATAATGCACCACTTACCCTAAAATAAATTAACTTTATTTATTTGTGAATTAAGCTGCATTTTAAGCATTTATGTTTGTCATGCTCCGCAAACAGGTGTCAGCTATCGCCTATCAGCTAATTACTTTTGGCAGAGGAATTACTATTAAGAGATTGAACAAAAAATTATCTAAGTACAAATCCCTTAAATTTATTCATGGAATCTAATTCTATGCTGAATGCTGACTGCTAATAGCTGAATGCTTACGCTGCATTTGCTAATACAACTTGAGATTTCAGAGTTTCTACTGCAGCTTGATATTGTTTATCAGCTTCTGTGGTAATTTGGTTAGGTAAAATCGGGTCTTGTTCCACCAAAACATCCGGCATAATTCCCTGTTTATTAATATCTTTATGGTTTGGTGTTTCATACTTGGCCACCGTAACTGCCAATCCCGAACCATCTGACAAATCAAATAAAGATTGAATTAAGCCTTTGCCAAAAGTTTTTTCACCTACCAGCAAAGCACGACCATTATCCTGAAGTGCCCCAGCTAGAATTTCACTAGCACTCGCAGTTCCCTGATTAGTTAATACAACTAATGGGGCATTAGTTATAGCCGGACCTTCAGCCGAAAAACTACCAAGAACTCTTTGTCTATTGACCGTGTAAACAATTGTCCCCTCCTCTAACCACAGACGAGCAATTTCTACACCAGCTTGTAATAGTCCACCTGGATTATTGCGTAAATCAAGTACATAACCAATAGCTCCCTCTTTCTCAAAACTTTTTACAGCCTGGCTGATTTCTGTAGTAGCATTAGCATTAAATTGACTAAGACGAATATAACCAATTGGTCCTGTTTTTTCAGAATCAGATTTTAATTCGGCGTAGACTGGGTTAATCTCAATTTGCTCCCGAATTATTGTTATATCTTGGGGTTCGTCCCTACTTTCTTTCAAAATTGTTAGTACCACAGAAGAACCTACAGCACCCCGCATTCTATTTGCAGCTTCATCTAATGTAAATTCCGTCGTCGAGTGGCCATCAATTTGGAGAATGCGATCGCCAGCCTGGATACCAGCAGTTTCAGCAGGAGATCCCTCCAAGGGAGAGATGACTATTAGTTTTCCTGTTTGAGATTCTAAGGCAATTTGTAAACCCACTCCTGTTAATGCTCCAGAAGTATCGACCTGCAAATTACGGTATTGTTGTGGTTTAAGAAGGCGTGTAAAGGGGTCTTCTAGACTGGCCAACATTTCCTCAATAACACTGTAAGTCGCTTCTCGATTTTTCAGGGGTTTCTTAATCAAATTTTGACGCATAAACCACCAATTCTGATGATTGAAAGAATCATCAACATAAGCCAAGTTGACTATGCGCCAAGCTTCGCCCAATAAGCTCTGTTCTTCGGTCAATGCTATAGCAGAGGATGTCCAAAGTCCCCAAGTCAGCATAACTGGGAATATTAATAGAAGTGCAATTTGGAAAAATCTTTTTTTCATAAAACAAAAGTATTTAATTATCAAGGATTTCTAATTGGCCGATAGTTTAAGTAGTTTGATAAAATATCTAGGATAAACGAAAATTCTTTCAAATATCAAACTCTACAAAAACTGCCACCTTATATGAAATATATCCACAAATTATGTTAAATTTTTTTACAGGAGGGTAAGTAAGGAAAAGTATTTATTTTCTCAAACAGTAGACTTGCTGCTTGATTCCTTTTTCAGTTGGTATGATATTTGTATTGCTGATTCTAGGATTGGTGTGAGTATATTTTCCTAACTATCCAGAAAGTTAATTAATTAACAGCAATATTCATCTAGGATTTTTGGCTTCATGTTCTCAAAACAGGTAACAGATTCACCCGCTTATAAGTGGTTCGATGAGCGCTTAGAAGTTCAAGCGCTTGCCGACGACATCACCACCAAATATGTCCCACCCCATGTAAATATTTTCTACTGCTTGGGTGGAATTACTCTAATGTGCTTCCTGATCCAGTTTGCTACTGGATTTGCCATGACTTTCTATTATAAGCCAACAGTGACAGAGGCACTGGCATCAGTCCAATACATCATGACTGAAGTTAACTTCGGTTGGCTAATTCGCTCCGTCCATCGTTGGTCTGCCAGTATGATGGTATTGATGATGATTCTCCATACCTTCCGAGTCTACCTCACAGGTGGTTTCAAAAAGCCTCGCGAATTAACCTGGGTAACAGGAGTAGTTATGGCTGTAATTACTGTTAGCTTTGGTGTGACTGGTTATTCCTTACCTTGGGACCAAATTGGTTACTGGGCGGTAAAAATTGTGTCTGGTGTACCTGATGCCATTCCATTTGTTGGTCCATTCATTGTAGAACTTATGCGTGGTAGTACAAGTGTTGGTCAAGCTACTCTAACTCGTTTCTACAGTCTTCACACTTTTGTACTACCTTGGCTAATTGCAGTATTTATGCTGCTGCATTTCTTGATGATTCGTAAGCAAGGTATCTCAGGACCTTTGTAAGTTAAGCTGTCAATAATCAAAAACTAGCTCTCGGTGATTACGGAGAAAAAAAAAGATTATGTCCACTTTGAAAAAACCGGATCTGAGCGATCCTCAATTAAGAGCTAAGTTAGCTAAAGGTATGGGTCACAACTACTATGGTGAACCTGCTTGGCC
>CAJICP010000263.1_pt1 | contig 14231 bp, 12 predicted proteins | sample 9199641 | NCBI WGS metagenome assembly CAJICP01 (sample SAMEA7708340, study PRJEB35096) | sediment metagenome | biome: marine neritic benthic zone biome [ENVO:01000025]; feature: sediment [ENVO:00002007]; material: shallow marine sediment [ENVO:03000034] sea grass bed [ENVO_01000059] ... | reverse complement strand
TAGGGTGGTCATGGGATAGACAGTTGAGAGATTTGGCAAAAATCCGAGCACTGGAAGTTTTGCCTGTACCTCTGGGTCCTGTGAATAGATATGCTGGGGCGATCCGTTGGGTCTGGATGGCATTAGTGAGAGTTTGGGCGATCGCGTCTTGACCCACTAAGTCAGCGAAGGTCTGAGGACGATATTTGTGATGGAGGGGTTCGTAGGCCACAATTAGGAATGGGAATTATTTCAGATATTTAGTTTGACTCAAGCAATAAGAAATACAACTTTAATGCTTTTTTTAGTATAAATACTTATCGTTCTCTTGATAAGTTTCAAAGATTTATGTATTTTCTCGAATTTACGTTAAGCAGTCTATCTATTATTATTAAAGTAGTAGCTCAAAGATTCTAAATATCTTAGCTGAATTTTTATGAGTAAACTAATTTAGGTCTATTTCTACCATAGTTATTAAATTATGAGCAAATTTTTAGCTAAATAGTATTAGTAGCCTTTGTTTTCTTGATTAACTTTGTTAAAAGTTATGAATTAATTCAGGCTGGAGGATTTATTTGGGATTACACAATCGATCTATACTTTCTATACTTTACAGACTATCAATCCAACTCACCTGAGAGTGTATATTATACCTATAGCTGTGGTTATTTTCAACTAACCTATAATTTTCAGGCCAATCAACAGCCTCAACTACCTACAAGTACAACTATCAGGCATTTCAATTCAAAAACATTAGCTCCCTGGTTTTATTTTTAGTTTAAACTTTTGTAGATTAATTGTCAAATTCTGTATAAACCCTATGTTAAAACCAACTATTATTGTCGAATCAAAGTTAGCCCAAGCCTCCCCAGCACCAAAACAAAATGTGCCAGAAGCAGAATATATTTGGATGGGTGCGTCTGGATTACTTTTGCTATTACTGATTGTTTTGGGTATATTTCACCAAGCAAAAATGAAGCAATTTAATAAGAAACTTAGTGTGGAAGAATTTAGAAATAAAGACCTCCATCAAAAGTATAAATTAGCTGTAGCGACTATAGCTAAAATGGAAAAAAATCCCGATCTAATCCATTCACGAGATTTTAACTTAGACTACTTAAGAATGCGGATGGCAGAGGAAGTTTTCCACTTTGCTATTGTTAACCAAATTAAGGTAAAAGTTAAACAACAAATTAGTATTGCACTGCGCCCTACTCAAGTAGCAGCAGGAGAGAAAGGAAATCCAAGTGGGCGACAAGTTGATTCTATGTTTGAAGTGGAATATGAAACTGGAGAAGTGGGTAAAGACCTGAAAAAAAGAGTATTATTTCGGGTGTCAGTCAAACTGACAAAATTACCAACTCAGGCAACTTCTCAAACTATTAATCAAATCATTGATTGTTTAGAAACCTACCTTAGCCCTAGTGATGACCATGATAATTGGACTCCTACTATTCAAGGTCGAATTGTACATATTGATTGGGATCAAAAAGCCAAACCAACACCTATGTTGGTACTAGAACAATCTAATGATGGGGTTTTATTTCGCACTAACCGACCTACGGCTAGGAGTGCTACTGCACCACCACCACCAAAAGCACCCGCTGGTCAAAAAAATATTACTAAAAGAGCAACAAAACAACCGACAAAAGGCAAAACAAAAGTTTTAACTAAAGGTACAAAAATTCGGAAATAATTTAAAGAAGGAAGAATAAAACTCTATAAATAAATAGCGTGGTACTGCCCGATATTTTTAGCTGTTTGGAAATTTATTAAGGATACTTTTTGCGAAAAGTAAAATTATTCTAGTCTATTTAGCAGTATTAATTTCCTTGCTGCTATTTAATTTTTTTCAGTTAATTTATTTAATTGTTGTTAAATCTGCCTGGGGTAACAGACGGCCATCTTCCATCTGAACTATCCGAAATTGTGGGTGACAAGTAATATACTTGTGTTCTCTTCTCTAGCTAAAGTCCCGATAATTTCGACTATCTTAAATGTTGCCAGAGGACTACCATTAAACCGACGGAGGAGGTTAACGGCGATTCGGAATAGCAACCAACAAAAGCAGCCGCGAGTTAATCTGCTAATACTAACTTAGGTTGACTGACTAAAGCACCAGCGATCGCCACTCTTTGCTTTTGCCCGCCAGATCAAAGTGGCGGGTCGCTCATCCCCCACTGCGGCTGCCTTAATAACTGTTAACTGTTTTAAATCTATATTTGCCAACAACTCAAAAAAAACTATTTGCAATTTTCTCTCTAATTATTAATCAGGGCTGTCAAACAATACAGTTGTCAAATAATAATCTGTCCATTCTGGCCCAAAAGCTTTTTCCAAGACTCGGCGGGTCTTGTCGTTTTGTCTCTGTTGACTAGAGTAATGGCGTTGAGCTTTGAGAATCTCAAGTTGTTGTTCTGGGGTAACTGGTTTTTGGGCGATCGCTTGTTGGCAATGTATTTCTAGGTAAGATTCCACTATCGATATAAATTTTTGTTCTTCCTCTAAACCAGTTGGTCGTACAAATAGACAAAATTCTGAAAATATTTCGCCCCATTCTGGCAGTTGGCGAGGATGAGAAAATTCTTTTATTGGTAAAGTTTGCAGTTGATAGTTATAGACTTCTGGTAGTTTTCTATCTTGGCTTAGAGGTGATAGATCGACTACTGCTGCACTTATTTGGCCCTTTGCCCCCACTAAATCTGTACCAAACATAGGTAGAGCGTAACTTGTTCTGGGAAACATGACACAGTGCAATATATCTAGGCTTTGGCCTATGGTTGCTAGTTCTATATGTAGCTTGCGGAATTGGGGAGTTTGATAGCATTTATTTTCAATTGTTAGTTTTTCCCCTTCCAAACGGCCTTCTACATAGCCTAGCTCTGCGGGTAGGTAATATGGTTGTAGGTCTAGGTGGCGTTGCCAAACTGCTTCTATGGTATCTGCCAGTTGGTATATTAAGGGATTTTGTTGTTCTCGTAGAGATGGAATTGATGTTTTTAACATTCTCGTTATGGGCCAGTTAATTGTGATCTTGTTATATTTACTTTTTTTATATTTTAGATATTTGCTTGATTAGCAGTTTATATATTATTAGAATCACACAATTCTGTCTCATTGTTCAAGCTAAAAGTCAAAAGTTAAAAATGATTGAGAATTTATGTATAGTGGGTCAAGCCTCGTTTTCCGATTCAGTTTGGTTTCAGGAATGGAGATATTGTGTGGGCTGTGTTGTACCGACAGGCAAGCAGAAAGGGGTTTGTCTGGGCAAAGTTACGGTCAGACCAAGGCGCTTTTGATGTAAATACGGCCACCGAAAAGTGGCAGTCAATTCCTTGGAAACACTGCACTGTTTTACAACGTCAGGATGGGTACAGTTATAGTTTTCCGGCCACCTTAAGGATTGTCCAGTAAATAGCCGATTATATGGTTAGCGATCGATAAATAGCATATAACGGTTGTTTAATTTGTAAACTTTTCAATTCTTAACATTATGATTTTTCATTTTCCTAAATACTAAATTATCTCCTAATCAGAGTTTGAGTGAAGTTTTAATTATATGGTAAATCCAACTAAAATTTAACCTAGGTTTATAATATCAAAAGTGTTGAACAGTGATTAAGTGAAGTTTTATTAAATTAACTTGCATAGTTGATTAACAGTGCTAAATTATAAATATAAAGAAGTAAATAAACTTCTGAATGAAGTAAATAGACTTCTTTGGCAGATGTACAAGAGTTGAAATAACTTAAGGAGGTAACAAAAAAACTGTTTAATCCATCGATCATCTGTCCGTTCAGATACCAACAGCAACCAACTCTGGTTGATCTTTCCTCAAATAGTTGTAGGGGAGCAATGAACTCAAGTTTTGAAAGAGTCTAACTCCATTCCGCCTTAAATAAGGTAGAGGAAATTACTCAGCTAAGGAGGTAAAAAAAAGCTGTTTCATTTTCATTCTGTCTCAATACAAAACCAGAATAACACCCATCTAGAAAACGAATACTTCCTAAAATATCAGGAATAGTGCAGTGAGTTTAACACTGTATATTTCCCAGACCTGAAGAGGACAAGAGGAAGTAATGTAGTGAGTATAGTTGGGTGTTGTTCTATGATTAATGCCATACACTACAACAGTATGATTGGTACGTTAAATTTAAAATAATCAAATTATTTATCTCAATAATTGAAAAGTAAAGTTTAGTTAAGTTAGCTTGTAATTATCAGAAAAAGTGTTAGATTAGTAATTGAAGCAGTAAAGCTTCAAATATTCATAACCTCATCTTCTTAGCAAGGAGGTAAAACTCAAAGAAGAGTGCTAAAAGCACAAGTGTTGGTTGAGAAAGAAACAGGTTGTTGTCAACCTTGATTGTCGGTTAAGTAGTTGATATACAGATTAAGGAGGAAAAAAAATACTGCTAAGTCTAAGTCTAGTTATGTGTCGGATTAAACCACAGCAACTCCTTTGGCAGAGACTGATAGTTCCTAAATTTGTAGCGGTATGGGAGTAAAAATTGCTCAAGTTAATATTTGAGTTTAACTCCATTTAGAATCGATTAAATAAAAGGAATAATTTCAGCAAATCAGGAGGTTAAAACGCTGTTAAATCCAAGAAAATCTGTCTCGTTAAATACTCAAAAGCAACACCTAGATAGAAAACTGATACTTCCTTAAATGGTAAAAAGGGAGCAATGTAACTGAGGTTTATTTAATCGCTTAGTACATCTCCAGAGATAATCCAAAAATAGAAGGAAGTCACTCAGTGAGTAAAGCTTAGGTGTTGTTTTTGTTTTGGGAAAAATGAAGTAGTAATTGAGAAATAAGCTAAAAAATATATTCAAGATTATATACAAATCAGGTTGAGATTAGTAGTCAAAAATCGAAGCGTTTCGCCACTCCACAATTAAGCTTCAGAATTATCATTTTGCTAGTCTTGGTTGAGCAAGATATTAAAATCTTTTATCAGCTAAAGAATTGAGTTTCTTGTGACTCAATTCTAGGATTTTGCTGTGGGATAATTTGTAATATATGCTTTTGTTCATCATTAGATACAGCGCTTTCCACTGCCCGTGAGGTACACCCCGAAGCGGGCATTCCGGCCCGCACTACGAGATTTTCACCATAAACCTATTTATAGCATATATTCAATTCACTTGTATGCTCAAATAAAAAGTCGCCCTACAAGGGCGAGGCTTTAAACCCAATTTTCCGGTAAAAGTCACTTCCCTAAATCATTTTTCGTACCTTTTTCTTAAAAATATCTTCCCTGTTGCCACAAGAGAGCTGTTGCCTACTCTTGCCAAAAGTTTATATCTTTTTCTCAGATGTCTATTAGCTAGAGTCTAAATTATACGAACAGTCTCATATTTAATCGTTCCAATGTTCTGTAGTCATTGTTCATTTTCCTCATATTACACTTGAAATAAATACTCTTCTGATAAAAATAATATATTCATAGAGCGTCATGGTTGACTTCTTCCTTATACTCAAAGCGATCGCCTCCTCCCTATAAAATTTATACATATAGCAGTCGCCATTACTACTCTTGAGTTATGGAATAGTTGTTTGCGTAGCACTCCGCAGGAGAAAGAATCAAATATAAATAATCAACCAACTTCGGTCTGCCTTCTCTGCTAGGTAACTAAAACCAACTTCGGTCTGCTATATAGCGTAAATCAAGAATTAATGACACTAAATATAGAAAAAATTAGATTAAGTCTAGGATTAGGAATTCAATAGTTTATATTTGTAGATAGAACTCTAAGAACAATAGTCATTTTTTTGTGTTAATCTAAAATGTGAAAAATAAAGTAACAAACTTAACTCAACTAATATAGCTGTCGTCTAAAAAACAACGGAAAAAAGACAGCAAAAACCAGGGCAAGTAAACATCAAGCAAATTAGTTAGAGAAAAATTCAGTGAAACATTAGTTTAGTAAAGCTTGACAAAATGATTCCTCAAAAATTGCAACTAAAAAACTTCCTCAGCTATCAGGAAGCAACCCTAGATTTCACAGGTCTGCATACTGCCTGTATTTGCGGACCAAATGGTGCAGGAAAATCTTCCCTATTAGAAGCGATCGCCTGGGCGATCTGGGGAAATAGTCGCGCCGCTACCGAAGACGATATTATCAGTTTGGGAGAAAAAGAAGTCAGGGTAGACTTCACTTTCAGCAGCAACGGTAACATCTACCGTGTCATTCGTGGTCGTCGTCGGGGAAACTCACCTACTCTAGAATTTCAAATTAATACGGGTTCCCGGTTTAAAAGTCTGACTCAAAAAGGTGTTCGGGCAACTCAACAAAGTATTATCGAGCATCTCAAACTCGACTACGAGACATTCGTAAATTCCGCATATTTGCGTCAAGGTAGGGCAGATGAATTTATGCTCAAACGCCCCAACGAACGAAAAGAAATTCTCGCAAGTCTCCTGAAACTTGACCAATATGACACCTTGGGAGAAAAAGCAAAAGATATTGCTCGGCAGTTTAAAGCAAAAGTCGAAATACTCGAACAAAGTCTAGAAACAAACCAAAAACAACTCCAAGAAAAAGAGGCGATCGCCAAACAACAAACCCACCTCCAAACCACCCTAACTCAACTCCAACAACAACAGGAAACTGACAGACAACAACTCAAACAACTCCAAACCCAACAACATGACCGCCAAACCTGGGAAAAATTACTGCACGGACAACAACAACAATACGACAAACTCGTTCAAGAATGTTATCGCCTCAAACAGGAACTTAAAACGACTCAACAACAACAAGACGAAGTATTAGCAGTATTACAACAAGAAAATGAAATTAACACTGGATATACTCATTTCCAAAACCTGCAAGTTACCGAAGAAAGCTTATCCGCTAAATTTAGAGCTAACCAAAACGCTCTTAACCAACGTCAAAAACTCCAAGAAAAACAACACCAACAACTCCAGGAACTGCAAAACAAAATTCAGCAATATCAAGCCCAGTTAAATTCCCTAAAACAGCAGGAACAAGAAAACCTGGATATTCTGAGTAAGCGTTCAGATATTGAAACCGCCCTGGCGCAACTACAAGCGGCAAGAGCAAAATTAAACGAACTAGATAAATTACAACTAGAAGTTACTCCCCTAGTGCAACAACGCCAAAAATTACAAACCGAACTGGAAAAGGCCCAGGCTCGTTTGAGTGCCCGTTTGGAAGAACTTAATTTTAGAGTGCGTCAACTACGGCACAACCAACAGCAAAAGCAACCGCAACTACAGGCAACGTTGGAGGAAGTAGTAGAGGAAATTTCTCAACTGGATAATAAGCGGGTTTATCAGCAACGGGTCAGGGAAAAAGGGCAGGAAAGACACCAATTTCTCGAACGTTTGATTCGGAATAAAAAAGACTATGAAACCAGACTGGTCGAGTTAGACCAAAAGTTGCAATTATTAAATCAGGGTATTGGTAATGCTGAAATAGGAGTAAAAGAATATCCACCTTGCCCGTTATGCGATCGCCCCTTAGATGAACATCATTGGCATTTGGTGGTGGATAAACATCAAAGTCAACAAAAAGAAATTAGAGATTTGTTGTGGGTGGTGCGGGAACAACTGGCAATGTCTGAGCGAGAAATTCAGGTTTTGAGAACAGAATACCGACAAATAGACCATGAGTTGGCTAAATATGATGAGTTGCGGGAGTGTCGAGGTGGTTTACAGGCTCAGTTGGATAATATTGGCAAGGATGAAACTTTGTTGCAAGAGTTAGTAGGGGAGGTGGCAAAGGTAGAGCGATCGCTACATACGGGAGATTTTGCAGTTAATTTATATGCTGAACTTAGCACCTTAGAGCAGCAAATTCAACAATTTAATTATGATGACCGGAGTCATATTTTAGCGAGGGAAGAGGAAAAGAAATTAAGGTGGGCAGAAATTAAGTATGGGCAGATTAAAGATGCGGAGGCAAAGTTAGGCAAAGTTCGCGGTCTTCTGCCAGAAATTGAGGAGCAAATAGTTAGTTTAGAACAGGAGTTGGATCAACAAAAACAAACTTCTAATATACAGCAGCAAATTCTGATTATTGAGAGAGAAGTTGCTGAAATTGGGTATGATTTAGATGAGCATAATAATATCAGGTCGGAGTTAAGAAAAGCACAATTTTGGCTGACTCGAATTGAAAAATTACGTCAAGCTCAAAAACAATATCCTCAGTTACTACAAAGGATAAATGAATTAAAGGCAGTTATAGAAAATCGACAGCAAGATTTGGCGGGAATTAAAGGTCAGGTTTATGTTTTAAATCAACAGTTAGAACAAAATCCTAATGCTGATGAAAAAATTGTCTATTTAGATAAAAAAATTCAAGACTGTCGTCGGCAGTTAGATGAACAGTTGGGAAGTTTAGGTAGGGTACAGCAGCAGTTACAACATTTAGAAAATTTGCAAGCTCAAAATACTCAACAATTAGAACAATTACAAACTACGAAACGGCAATATCGAGTTTATCAAGAGTTAAGTTTAGCTTTTGGGAAAAAGGGAATTCAGGCATTAATGATTGAGAATATTTTGCCCCAGTTAGAGGCAGAAACAAATCAGATTTTGGCGAGATTAAGTGCTAATCAATTGCACGTTCAATTTGTGACGCAAAAAGCTACAAAAGGAAGTAAAAAAACTAGCAAGTGGATAGATACATTAGATATTTTAATTGCTGATACAAAAGGAACAAGACCTTATGAAACTTATTCGGGAGGAGAAGCTTTTCGAGTTAATTTTGCTATTCGTTTAGCTTTGTCAAAATTATTGGCGCAGCGTTCGGGTACTGCCTTACGAATGTTGATTATTGATGAAGGTTTTGGTACTCAAGATGCCGAGGGATGTGATAGATTAATTGCTGCTATTAATGCCATTGCTGCTGATTTTTCTTGTATTTTAACTGTGACTCATATTCCTCATTTTAAAGAAGCTTTTCAGGCTCGAATTGAAGTTAGTAAAACCGCCCAAGGTTCGCAAATTATGTTGTCTGTATGATTAATAGATATGTGAAAAAGATATATTTTTTTTGTAGGAGCAGCTCCAGAATAAAACAGGCAACATGGAATATATTTTGAGGAAAAAGGTACGAGAAATGTTTTTTAGGGTAACTTTTACTTTCTTCAGCTATCCTAGGCAATGGTTAAATAAAAGGCTTATTTATTTTTTGGAGATGTCTAATGCAAAATTATGATTAGGGGTGAGAAAACTAAACCACACTCATGGTGTGTAGATTGAGATTTCTGTAGGTGCCAGTCTTTAATAGTGTCAGAATATGTTGAGTTAAAAATTTTTGGTCAGCAAGTGCGAAAATTGCGACTGGCAAAAGGACTTTCTCAAGAGAAGTTAGCTGAACTAGCAGGATTACACCGAAACTATGTCGGTGGTATTGAGCGTGGAGAAAGAAATGTTGCACTTCTGAATATTCTCCGTTTGGCTAGAGCTTTAGAAGTATTACCAAGTGAACTGTTAGAAGGGTTTGAATAAAATTCAATCACCTTATGCGGGAGTTCCTGTAGAAGAGTGGCAGGCAAAAACACTAGAACTTATAAAACAACACCCTCTTAATTCTAGTGAAATTTATGAGTTGATTAATCAAGTTTGGCATGAAATATTTGAATCAAATATTACAAGCTCTGCCTATAAAATAGGAGTATATTTATTTCCTCGTCCTTAGATTATGGGATATTTTCTGCATGAACTTATTTCTTGAGAATTAGCTAGCAAATATCCTAATATTTGGCGAAGAGAATAAAATGATAATGAAAAAGATATTGTTTGTATTACTAATGAATATTACTCTATTGAAATGAAGACTTCTTCTAGTAAACGTAGTATATATGGAAACCGCAGTTATACTCAAAAAAGCACTACTAGCAGGAGAATGAAAAAAAATAAATCGGGCTACTATTTAGCAATTAATTTTGAGAAATTGAGTAAAAGTAATCCTCCTACAGAAAGACCAAAAATTACTTTGGTAAGGTTTGGTTGGTTAGATCAAGATGATTGGCAGGGTCAAGTAGCTGCTACAGGACAACAAGCGAGATTAAGTTCAGATGTAGAACGTTACAAGCTATTACCGAATAATTAAGGTTTAAAGCCTCTCACTCGCCGTGGAGAAACAAGAAAAAATTTTCATGATCATTCAATCCTCTTCCTTTTAGGGAGAGGTAATTATCCATTATTGAAAATTACCTTTATAAATAAAAGAATATTTTAAAATAAAGATAATTGTTCTGTATCAATTTGCTCTTCTCTCAAAAATAGATCGATTCTCTTAGCAGCAATTTCACAATAATCTTCTCTAATTTCAAACCCAATAAACTGACGTTTTAAACCTAAAGCAACTATAGCTGTTGTGCCAGAACCGAGAAATGGGTCTAAAATAATTTCATTAGGATTTGAAGAAGCTTTAATTATTCTATAAATCACAGCAATTGGAAATTGAGCTGGATGAGATGTTCTTTCTTTTGCCGCTCGTTTTTGACCGGAAGTAACTTTAGGAAACTGCCATACATCAGTAGGATTTTTTCCTTGAGGATTAACTTTTAATTTACCGTTTTTTTTCTGATTAGGATATTTTACGTTTGCGTCGCGCACTTCATCCAAATTAAACGTATATTTATCAGGATTTTTCACATACCAAAGAAATTTTTCATTTCTGGGAGAAAAGAATTTTTTCCCAGCAACTCCTGCCCCATAATTCCAAACAAATTCTTGAATAAAATAAAAAGGAATTTTATCCCAAATTAAATATGGAATAGGAATAGCTTTAGCACGATTGGGAATTGATAAATACCCTAAATTTAACCAAAAAGCGCCTGTACTCAAAGTAATTCTATAAACCTCAGATATCCAGACACTACACCAAGATAAATATTCATCAATTTGCAGGTTTTTTTTCATAGTCTTTACCAATATTATATGGGGGGCTAGTAACTGTTAAATTAATAAACTCATCTGGTAATTTTGCCATTGCTGACAAACATTCGAGATGATAGATAAAGCAGTTATCAGTTTGGAAATAGGGTTCACCCAATACTTGGGTAATTTTATTGACTACCATGATTAATTTTAAGATTATCAAATTTTTTGCTTTTGACTATTCTATAACAGGAGAAATAAATATGTATATTTTGATTTTTCTCAGTATAAAATATTTTGTGAAATGGTTTGATGCCAAAAAAATCATGGAAGCGATCGCTTATTTTCCAAAAGTTATTGGGTAATAATTTATGGAATTTGATTGAGTTCTCAATAACTTACTGCTTTCAGATACTCAGCAAAAAAAATAAATTTTTTGTTTAATACTTTTCCATAAACCTAACTATGTGCTACTATTAAATCTCAGTAATCGGTTCTAATGGGGAACAGCCATTAGACGTAAGGGGGAAAGTTCGGTGCAAGTCCGGCACTGTCCCGCAACTGTTATGAGATTAGCCAGAAATTAATCTCTGAGTCAGGATGCCCGCCGATGCCTTTCGTTAATATTGTAATATCTGCGAGGTACAGGTAATGGTTAGTACAAGTAGTTTTTGGCAACGCACCCAGCGTTTAGTTTTATCTTTGCCAATGCAGGTCTTCCTGATCGTTGGCCTGTGTATGATAATTCTCTGGACGCTTTATTTCTCTACTTATCCTCCTATTCACGACGCACTACACGAGACTCGTCACCACACCCTAACAGTTGCTTGTCACTAAATAAATTATCTGAGTAGAAAAACATAAATGAGACAGATTATTAGATTCGGTCTGCTAACATTGATGGCGATCGCTGTTAGTGGACTAATTTGGCTGTTACAGTCGCCCCCCGTTGTATCTCAATCAACTGTAATACTTGAAACCCAACCACCTCTAGAACAGGTAATTCCAGATGAGACAGTAGTGAAATTCCAAGTTCAAGCTCTAAATACTTCCGCTCAACCTTTACCTAATGCTAAAGTTAGAGTCCGGTTACTCACACCAAACCCTACCCCCTGGTTAACTTCAGATTTTCCTGTAGTCGAAGGAAAGGAACTATTGAATTTAGAGGCGATCGCTACCCAGGGAAATCTAGAATTTGAACAGGTATTACCCATTCGCGGTAACTATCACATGGAAGTAGCAGTGACTCCCCAAGTTATAGGAGCATTTGAGCCTTTTGAACAGTCATTAAGTTTCAAAGTACCAGAAAATCCTGTAAAATACAGTAATCTAGGAATTTTAGCGATAATTTTATTAGGTGTCGGTTTTGGTAGCGGTTGGATACTAGGTGGCGACCAAGCTGTTGATGAGGGTGAAATTGCTCCTCAACCAGTCAGAATGTTATTAAGTGGCATGACAATAGTAGCGATCGCTGTCTTACTCTTGGTTAACCTGAGTGCAGAAGTTAACGCCCTTGATAATGAATTTGTGGAATTAGCATCTCCTATACCTGCTATTGGTAAAAATCAAATGCTGCAAGTAGAATTATCAGGAGATACCCAAGCAGTTGTTGGTAAATTAGCAAATCAAACAGTCAAAGTTACCAACCCCACCACAGGAGAAGCAGTCAGAGATGTGCAAGTTAGTATTCAATCAGTTGCTTTAGAGAGTAACGCATTAATGTTTGCCTATCAAGGCACTCCCGATACTACTGGAAAATTGACCTGGCAAGAACAGTTTTTCGATGGCGCACCCCATAAGGTAACAGCAAAGGTAACTCCTTTTGCTAGCACTTCTCAAAAGCTTGCACCATTAGAAGTATCTCAGGAAATAGAAGTAGAAGGTATCGCACCTCCATTATTGGTTCGATTCATCAGTTTGTTCTATTTCACCTTGATTTTTGTGGTAGGATTAGCTGTAGGGTTCTGGTTTAATCAGAGCAAGACCAGTATTAGAAGTCTCTAATAATAAATATCTGAAAATAATCTAGGGACGTTAGATGAAATGTCCCTAGGAAAGTTTCAAAAAATGCTTATTTATTTGCTGGAGAAGTTTATTGGAGATGTCTGTTAGTCACAAGTATAGATCGGAAATTTTCAGATACCAAAAAAACTTTTCATTCTACTAATAACTATTATAATAAATCACTGCCTCCTTTAATTTACGTTTTTCCCAATTCACAATTTCTAGCAAAGGACGTTCCGTAAACTCTGTGACATAACCTATACATAAATAAGCTATTAATTCATTTTCTGGAGGAGCATTGAGAATAGTTTTTACCTCTTTTTCATCTAAAATACTTACCCAACCCAACCCTATATTTTCAGCTCTAGCCATCAACCACAAGTTTTGAATTGCCAGACAAACACTATAGATTCCAACTTTATCCATACTGGTTTGACCTAATACAGGAGTAGGTGAGGGTTTATAAAAAATAGCAATATTAACAGGAGTTGTGGTAATTCCTTCCAATTGAAACTGATTATATAAAGGTCTATTTTTGAAGATTTCTTTCGCTTTTTCATTTTCTTGGGCAAAAGATGCTTTGATTTTGGCTTTGATTGATGGATCGCGAATAATTACAAATTCCCAAGGTTGAGAAAAACCAACGGAAGGAGCATGCAAAGCAGCTAAAAGTAACCGCTCAATTATTGTATCAGGAATTTCTTCATTAATAAAGTTTGCCCCAAATTCTGTGCGGCGATGGATGATAATATCTTCAAGTATTTGACGTTCTGTTTCTGTAAAAATTCTACCTTTCATATCATTTACCTCTAATCATTGTGTGATATTTTCTATCTGAAAATCAATTACTTCAATTACTTAATAGAGTCTCAAAATTACCGTGAGGTACATTATCAATTATCTATCTAATTTATTGATTACTGTTACTATACTTCCATAGCCTAGGAAACGCTATAATCTTTGTATACTTTTAAGCATACTTTGAAAAAAATTACAAAACCAGGGAAACCATCTGTGAGTAAACAGCCAAACCAACAATTTAAATTTGACTCCATTGATATTGCACTAGCAGATATTAAAGCAGGTCACTGTGTAGTAGTAGTCGATGACGAATATCGAGAAAATGAAGGAGATGTCATTTGTGCAGCCCAATTTGCTACTCCAGACATGATTAATTTTATGGCAGTAGAAGCTAGAGGTCTAATTTGTCTGGCATTAACGGGCGATCGCCTCGACCAATTAGATATCCCGCTCATGGTTACTAAAAATACCGACAGTAACCAAACAGCTTTTACTGTCAGTATCGACGCTTCCCCACAGTTGGGAGTTTCTACAGGTATCTCTGCAGAAGACCGGGCGCGAACTATCCAAGCTGTAATTAACC
>CAJICP010000210.1_pt1 | contig 14261 bp, 11 predicted proteins | sample 9199641 | NCBI WGS metagenome assembly CAJICP01 (sample SAMEA7708340, study PRJEB35096) | sediment metagenome | biome: marine neritic benthic zone biome [ENVO:01000025]; feature: sediment [ENVO:00002007]; material: shallow marine sediment [ENVO:03000034] sea grass bed [ENVO_01000059] ... | reverse complement strand
AGCTTGACCAAAAATTTTGTTTGCGAAGCATTCCGCAGGAAAAGAACCCTGGAAAATGCTACTGCTAAGATTAATCTTTGTTTTATTCGACTGATGCTTAAGAGGTTAGCGATCGCCTAATTTTTTAGAGATACCAAATGGGTTCTATAGATATCACTAGCAAAAGTTGCTTTTCCTACTGCTTGTTCTGGTGCAACATATCCGGCAGAACCTATAACAGTTCCCGTCACAGCTAAAGCAGTCATTGTGGCATATTTAGCCGCCCCGAAATCTACCAATATAATATTCTCTGGCGAGCTAGAAGCTAGCACTGGATATTGATTATCTGTCTTTCTCCTAATAATATTCTCTGGTTTAATATCTCGATGAATTACCCGCTTAGAATGAATAAATTCCAAGACGGGCAATAAACTTTTTAATAACTCTAAAATTTGACTTTTATCAAAAGCTCCCGACTCTTCTAATTCCTGCTGTAAATTTTTTCCATCGATAAACTCTTGTAATAAATACTGTCGATTATCCTGAGTAAAATATGCCAAAAGTTCGGGAATTTGTGGATGTCTACCTAAACCATCCATTTGATGGTGATTTTTTCCACCCAGTGCCAGCATCCTGCTCGCGTAAATAATACCAAACCTGGTGGAAATTTGCATAATATTCTGACAATTTGAACAATATTCTGGCAAGCTGGAAGCTCGCACTGGATAATACCAAATCTGGTAGAAATTTGCATAATATTCTGACAATTTGCATAATATTCTGGGAATTTGAATAATATTCTGACAATTTGAATAATATTCTGGCAAGCTGGAAGCTCGCACTGGATAGCTGTTATAAATATAAAAATAGTCGTCTAATTCTGAAGAATTCTCGGTTTATTTATGTATGTACCTCTTTGGCCTGGAAAACCATATCCACTTGGAGCATCCTGGGATGGTAAAGGCACTAACTTTGCTATATTCTCTGAAAATGCCACTAGCGTAGAACTTTGCCTATTTGACAAGCAAAACAAAGAAACACGAATTACTTTTACAGAAGTTAGTAACTTTGTCTGGCATGGGTATTTACCAGGTATAAGTCCAGGTCAAAGATATGGATTTCGAGTACATGGTCCCTACGAACCATCTCAAGGCCATCGTTTTAACCCCAATAAATTACTAATAGATCCTTACGCAAAAGCAATAGATGGGGATATATTCTATGGTCAAGAAATATTTGCCTATTCTTGGGATGACCCAGAAAAAGACTTAGTATGTACTTTAGATGATGATGTTCATCTAATGCCAAAGGCTGTGGTAATTGATGAAAGTTTTAATTGGGGAAATGACCAACTATTAAACATCCCAGAGCATGAAACAATAATTTATGAAATTCATCTCAGAGGATTTACTAAACTGCATCCTGATATTCCCGAACATCTACGAGGAACTTATGCAGGGTTGGCGCATCCAGCAGCGATCGCCTATCTTCAGTCTCTAGGCATTATGGCGGTAGAGTTAATGCCAGTGCATCACTTTCTCCGATACCCAGGACATTTAGTTGATAAGGAATTATCTAATTACTGGGGTTATGACTCTATTAATTATTTTGCTCCCTATAGTGGTTATAGTTCTAGTGGTAAGGCAGGGGAGCAAGTTCGAGAATTTAAACAAATGGTCAAGGCATTGCATAATGCTGGCATTGAGGTGATATTGGATGTGGTCTACAACCACACTGGAGAAGGTAATCATCTAGGCCCAACTTTATCCTTCAGAGGTATTGATAATGCTGCTTATTATCGCCTAGTAGAAGATGACCCTCGCTACTATATGGACTTCACTGGTTGTGGTAATTCCCTCAATGTTCGTCACCCCCAGGTATTGAAGTTAATTATGGATAGTCTGCGCTACTGGGTGACGGAAATGCACGTTGATGGTTTTAGATTTGATTTAGCCTCAGCTTTAGCGCGAGAATTATATGAAGTAGATAGTTTGGCAGCTTTCTTTGATATTGTTCATCAAGACCCAGTTATTTGCAATGTGAAATTAATTGCTGAACCTTGGGATGTTGGAGAAGGTGGTTATCAAGTTGGTAATTTTCCTCTATTGTGGTCGGAATGGAATGGTAAATATAGAGATGCAGCTAGAGATTTTTGGCGAGGGGAAGAGGAAACATTAGCTGAATTTGCTTATCGTTTTACGGGTAGTTCTGACTTATATGCTTCTAATGGTAGGTTGCCTCATGCCAGTATTAATTTTGTAACTGCCCATGATGGTTTTACTTTGAATGATTTAGTTAGTTATAACGAAAAACATAATGAGGCAAATGGGGAAGATAATAATGATGGAGAAGAACATAATCGTTCTTGGAATTGTGAAGAGGAAGGAGAAACTGACGACCCAGATGTACTGATTTTAAGAAGCCGTCAAAGACGTAATTTTTTGGTAACTTTAATGTTGTCTCAAGGCGTACCGATGTTATTAGGTGGAGATGAATTTGGGCGGACGCAAAAAGGTAATAATAATGCTTATTGTCAGGATAATGAAATTTCTTGGTTGGATTGGAATTTACAAGTAGAAAATTCAGATTTATTAAATTTTACTCGACAGTTAATATATTTCCGTTGTCAACATCCAGTTTTTCATAGACGTAAGTGGTTTCAAGGTCGTGCTATTCATGGTTCGGATGTGAGTGATATAGGTTGGTATAATCCCGATGGTGGAGAAATGACTGAGGAACAATGGAATATTGATTTTGCTAAAGCTGTTGGTGTATTTTTAAATGGAGAAGAAATTCCTGCTAGTGGTGAGCGTGGGGAAAGGATTATTGATGATAGTTTTATGATTCTATTTAATGCTCATTATGAATTGATAGAGTTTACAATTCCTCTTAAGTTTCAAGATAGAAATTGGGTAGTTGTTGTTGATACGAGTAAGTCTCGTTTTGTGGAGAATGGTAAGCAATATCAAGGTGAGGTTCCTATTCCTGTGATGGAACGTTCAATTGTTGTTTTACAACGTTTATGAAGTTGATAGAAGGTAAGCATTCAGCATTCAGCAGTCAGCAGTCAGTTATTAGCTATTAATATCATGTCCGCTTAATAGCGTGATAAAAAACTTTCTTCTTCTCTTCCTTCTTTTTTCCTCCTGACTCGGTCCGACTGACTCCTGACTCCTCTATCAGTTATCAGTTGTCAGGAGTAATAATTTTAGGGGTTTTCAGTTAAAATTAATTGTTATAAAAATTATTACAACCAATTTAGGATTGCTATATTAAACAGAAAAAGTAAAGTTAGAGAAACCAATGGAATATTTACAGTTTCTCTACACTCTACGATAAACAGAAGCAGGGCAAACGCATCTAAATTCTGGAAGTCTTTGGCATTAAGCTTGATAGTATATGAACAATATCGATTATTCTGTAGTTATTCCCATCTTCAACGAAGAAGAAATTCTCCCTGAACTCTGGCGACAGTTATCAGATGTTTTACAGCGGATTAATGGTAGTAGTGAAGTAATTTTTATCAATGATGGTAGTATCGATAATTCTTTAGAATTTTTAAGAGAAATAAATCAGCAATACCCTGAAGTAAAAATCATTAACTTTTCGAGAAACTTTGGGCATCAATCTGCTTTGTCTGCGGGAATCGATCATGCTAATGGGAAAGCAGTTATCCTCATGGATGGAGACTTACAAGATTCTCCAGAAGCAATTATCAGTTTTTCACGATTGTGGCAACAGGGATATGATGTGGTTTATGCCATTAGAAAAAATCGCAAAGAAAAATTGTTGAAACGATTAGCATTTAAAAGTTTTTATTACATTCAAAGAAAGTTGTCAGGAATTATTACTCCAATGGATGCAGGTATCTTTTCACTAATGGATAGAAAAGTTATCTTGACTTTACGGCAAATGCCAGAACGCAACAAATATTTAAGTGGTTTAAGAGCTTATGCCGGATTTAAACAAATAGGAGTTTATGTAGAACGCGGGCCTCGATATCGAGGTGAGCCTAAAGTGTCAGTTTCTAAGTTATTTAAGCTTGCTTTTGATGGCATATTTTCTTTTTCAACAATTCCCTTGAAAATGGCAACTTTTTTAGGTTTAGTATCTGCAATTGTATCTTTTATTATCGGCTTAATTGGTCTTTACGTTAAATTTGTTTTAGGGCAAGAATTTTTATCTTGGGCTTATGGTTTAACTACTACATTTTTTATGGGAGGAGTGCAACTGCTTTCTTTAGGAATTATCGGAGAATATATTGGTCGTATTTACGATGAAGTTAGACAAAGACCTTACTATATTGTTAACGAAAAAATCGGCTTTGAGGAAAAAAAGTAATTTGTAAGCATTGATCCGTCAGTAAACCATAAAACTGCTGTAAAAGTTAAGTATTCAATCGGAGATAATATTACTTTTAGATTAAAAATAAACCACAAAATATTTTTTACCTAAATTTAAACAACGAATTTTACCCAGATGATTAAAAGAAAAAATATTAATCCGATCGGAAAAAAAATACTAAACAGTGACTTCCCTTTTTTATATGAGATAAGCATAGCTTTAGTAATACTGCCAGCAGTTGTGATGGGAATATTAATTATTACCTACAGTGTTAATATTCCCTATTGGGATCAATGGAATCTCATGCCTCAGTTATTTATAAAAATATCCCAAAATTCTTTGTCATGGCAAGACTTAATCGCCCAACATAATGAAAGTAGAAAGCTATTTCCACGACTAATTTTTCTCGGACTTGCATATTTAACTAACTGGGATGTGAGATATGAAATGCTAGTAATATTTTTGTTAGCTTGTCTAGTTTCTGTGAATATTTATCGCCTCAATAGATTAACCATAAATTCTAATTTATTGACAACTTTACTAATTGCTTTTTTAGCAAATATTCTGATATTTTCTGCAATTCAATATGATAACTGGTTTTGGGGAATCCAATTAGTAGTTTTCATGCCGATGGCTTGTATTACTACTGCAATTTCAGTTGTTTATTCTCCCTTAAATATAAGACATAAATTATTGATTTGTATGATGCTTTGCATCATCAGTACCTTCTCCTATTCTAATGGAATGATAGCTTGGATAATTATTTTACCTGTACTAACATTAGTTCCAGCAAAATCAAGGTCAGATTTACTCAAACAAAAATGGTTATTCTTAAGTTGGATTGCAGTTTTTGTTACCAACATAATTATATATTTTTACGATTATCGTAAGCCTGAAGTTAGCCCTAGTCTCATACCAGCATTTCTTAATCCAGAGCAAACTTTACAATTTTTCCTAGTCTTTCTTGGTTCTCCATTGGGTTCTGGTTATGAAATATATCCCCTGATTTCTTCGACATTTATTGGGGGATTAGAAATAGGAATATTTTTGTTTTTATGCCTTTACCTAATCAAACATATTCAAGATAATTCTCTATTAGATAGAATGATTGGCTGGATAATGATTGGTTTCTATTCAATAGTTAGTGCTTTAATTACTGCTGTTGGCAGAGTAGGTTTGGGAGTAGAAAGTGCTTTGCCTTCAAAATATACGACTTTTTCTATCTATCTAATAGTTGCTATTATTCACTTATTACCCATAGTATTTAGCCATATTTATAGTCAAAGCTATCTGCAAAAATCGCAAGTATGGCTCCACAAAATTACCGTAATTATTGCTATTTTTGGATTACTTTTTTTACATTGGCAATCATTTACTTACAGTCTAAAAGAAATTAAATCTAGCTATAAATTAAGAATTGAAGGAAAAACTTGTTTATCATTCATTAATATCAGGGAAAATAAGTATTGTGTTGAAGAAAACGTTTTAAGTAGTTATAATTATGTTAAATATTTAGCAAATCAACTTAATTACCTAGGGATGTTAAAACCTGGTTTAGTTCTCAGCCAGAATATTGAAGCGATCGCTGGTAAAAAACAGAAAGATAAAACTTACGGTTCATTAGATGGAATAATACCTTTAAAAAATTGGTATTTTGTTAATGGTTGGGCATTTTTACCAGAGCGCAATGAACCTGCTGATGCAATTATTTTAACTTATAAAAATCAAGCTGGTGATTGGATTATATTTGATGTTTTGATGTATGCTCAAACTCCCAGAGAAACTTTAGTGCAACTATTTAATAATCCGGCATATCTTAATGCAGGTTGGGAGCAAACAATTGCTGGTAAATTGTTACCAAAAGGTAAGTGGAAAATTTCAGCCTGGGCGTTTGATGTTAAAGTAGGTAAAGCTTACAAATTAGATAGAAATCATCTGATTAGCAAAAATTGTTGTTTACTATAGTTACTTATTATCAACCGATTCATCAAATTTCTGGAAAATATCTACCCTAAGTTGAAGTTTTTTCCTGATTTTTAGCCTTCTATCCTAGATAACCAAAGCCTTCTTCCTTATTGTACCGATGCTACCGGATTCGATCTAATTATTAATTATTTGGTAAACTAATCCCAAACTCAGTTCCTGTTCCTAATTCTGAAGTAAAAGTAATTTTACCTCCATGTTTTTCTTCTACTATTTGCCGAGAAATTGATAAACCTAAACCCGTGCCTTTTCCTACTACTTTGGTTGTAAATAAATGCTCGAATATTTGAGATTTTACTTCCTCATAAATTCCTTTTCCATTATCTCCAATGCGGATAATTGTCTGTTGTTTTTCTTTGTCAATTTCTGTAGTAATAGTAATCTGATTCGGTGCTGCCATAATCTCGTCAAAAGTTTTCCCGGCATTACTTTCTTCTAAAGCATCAATAGCATTAGCAATCAAATTCATAAACACTTGATTTAATTGTCCGGGATAACAATCTACTTCTGGCAGTTCGCCATAGTTTTTTACTACTTCTATTTCTGGACGTTTTTCGTCAGCTTTGAGTCGGTGTCTGAGAATTAATAAGGTGCTGTCGATACCATCATGGATCTTAAATGGAACTTTCGCTATTGTATCGGCACGAGAAAAAGTTCTCATTGATTTACTAATTTCGGCAATACGTTCTGTTCCTTCTTTCATTGACTCAATTAATTCTGGTAAATCTTCTCTCAAATAATCTAGTTCTATCTCTTCAATTTTCTTTTGAATTGTTTGACTATTACTATTACTATTATCTTCAAATTATTGTTGATAAAGTTGTAACAAATCCATTAAATCTTGAATATATTCAGTGGCATAATCTAAGTTCCCAGAAATAAATCCGACGGGATTATTAATTTCGTGAGCGACACCAGAAACTAACTGACCGATAGAGGCCATCTTTTCACTTTGTACCAGTTGTAGTTGTGTTTGTTCTAATGTTTGGGCATAATTCTGAGATTCTTGATAGAGAAGAGCGTTTTCTAGGGAAATGGCTGCTTGGGAGCAAAGTAAATTTAGCACTTCCACTCGTTCGGTGGTAAATGCTCCAGTAATTTGATTATTTTCTAGGTAGAGAATGCCGATAGGATGACCTCGGTCTACTAAGGGTAGACATAAAATAGACTGGGGTTGATATTTTTGGATATAAGCATCGCTAGCATAAGCATTGTTATTACTAACGTTATCAAGAACTAAAGGCTTTTGGCTGCGCTTAACTTGGTTGACTATACTCAAAGGTACTGCCTGAGTTCCTACGACAGGAATGGGGTCAATTGTGGTAAATTCTTGGCCAGTAGCAACAGCAGTGAGCATTAATTCTTGTTCAGTAAACAGCATCAAGGCCACGGTTTCAGCTCCAGCATTTTCTCTGACTACTTGCATTAAATTAGCGATCGCTCCATCTAAGGATATATCTTCTGAGAGGGTGCGCGATGCTTTCATCAGAGTAGCTAAGTCTAATATTTCTTCCATGCCTGTTTTAGTTTGGGACATTGTTCTTTGAGTTAAACTGGTGAGAGTAGCACTGGATAGCGAACTAAGTTTTTGCTTTAACAGTTTCATCAAATTTAGAGAAGCCGAATCTGCCCACTGTAAATCATCCAGGAACATCACTAAAGGATGTTCTTTTGTTGTAAAAACTTGAATAAATTTGCCAAACAGCAAATTAAAACGATTCTGCGCCGCACTTCCTGATAATTCTGGTACAGGGGGAGGGGGTTGCTGACCAATGATTCTTTCTAATTCTGGAATCACATCAATAATGACTTGCCCAGTTGCTCCCACCGCATCCAGGATTTGACTTTTCCATTGCTGTAGTTGAGTATCACTTTCACTCAATAATTGTCCCATTAAATCCCGCAGAGCTTGCACTAACGCAGAAAAAGGAATATTACGATTAAACTGATCAAATTTTCCCTTTGATGAAATAGCCCCTTTGCTTGACAATGGGTTTGTGAACTTCGTTGACAATGGCAGTTTTACCAATCCCAGAGAAACCTGCCACCAACATTAGCTCAGATTTGCCCTCTGCCACTCGTTTCTTCTGCCCAGACGCTACGCGAGCAAATGCTGCTAATAACTGTTCTACTTCTGCTTCTCTGCCGTATAATTTTTCTGGAATCAGGAAGCGATCGCTGATATCCCTACTTCCTAACTCAAAATACTCTATTTTAGCCTCTTTGTGCCATTGATACAAACATTTTTCCAAGTCATATTTTAAACCCAAAGCACTCTGATAGCGGTCTTCGGCATTTTTCGCCATCAACTTGAGAACTATCTGTGACAAAACTTGAGGAATCTCTTCGGTGTTCCCTAATACGGGCATTTTCGCCAAATGACAATGCACCAATTCCATTGGGTCCGTAGTATCAAATGGTAATTTTCCGTTTAACATCTCAAAAAACGTTACCCCCAGCGAATAAAAGTCGCTGCGATAATCTATCCCTCGGTTCATCCTTCCGGTTTGCTCTGGTGAGATGTAGGCTAAAGTTCCTTCTAACACATTAAGTGTTTGAATCGTTTGAGTTTCTTTTGGTAATAAGGTAGAAATACTAAAGTCAATGATTTTTACTTGTTTAGTTTCTGGATTAATTAGTATATTTGCTGGTTTAATATCTTTATGAATAATTCTGTTTTGGTGTAATTGATAGATAATTTCGGCGATCTGAATCGCGATGTCTAAAAATTCGGATATGTCTGAGCTCTGAGGTGAAAAAACTTGATAATATTCATCTAAAGAAATACCGCCAAAGTCTTCCATAATTAGGGCATAGCCATTCTGATAACCTTCGATAGTTAATGGTTTGACAATACCTTCGATCGACAGGTTCCTAGCAATGGTGTATTGGTTGCGAAACAGGACTAATTCATTAAAGGAAGGAAACTCATTGCACATCAGTTTAATCACCACTGGTTCAGAGTCTGCTTTAGCCACTCCGCGATAGACAACAGTGCGCTCGCTCTTATGTATTAAATTGTATTCTTAAAGAAGGAAGAAGGTGAATTTAAAAGATAATTTCAAGACTACCAATTTTTCAATTTAATGGTTTTTCTTAAACTAAACATCCGAAATAGAGAAAAAGGGAAGGTCGAAAGTTTCGCATCTTACTTCACTCTTATTCCCTATTCGTCATTCAATTCAAAACTGACTACTGAAAGCTGAATGCTAATTGCTATAAATCAAAAAACTTCCGCTCCCTCAAACTGCTTAACTTTCTGAACATTAGCAGATTCTCCACAAGTTCGAGGCGTAGGAAATATCTTTTCAGGATTAGCTAAACCTTTGGGATTAAACACACTTCTTACCCATTGCATCGTTTCCAAATCAGTCTCATTAAACATCAAAGGCATATAACATTTTTTATCCGAACCAATGCCATGTTCTCCAGACAAACTACCACCAACTTCTACACAAAGCTTAAGAATTTCTCCACCAATTTCTTCCACAGTTTCCAAAGCACCTTCAACAGAATCATCATATAAAACTAACGGGTGAAGATTCCCATCGCCAGCATGAAATACATTCGCAATGCGATAACCATATTTCTGACTTATTGCCTCAATTTCACCCAAAACATAAGCCATTTTTGTCCGAGGAATAACCCCATCCTGCACATAATAATTTTTACTAATATTACCCGCAGCAGCAAAAGCCGATTTTCGACCTTTCCATAGTTTAATTCGCTTTTCTGGTTCACTAGCGGTAGTAATTTCTATAGCTCCGTTACGTTCACATATTTCTTTGACTCGCTGTTTATTGGCCTCAACTTCTACCTGTAAACCATCAATTTCTACTAACAAAACAGCAGCAGCATTCCGAGGATATAAACCAGTCTTGACGACATCTTCTACAGCATTAATACTGAAATTATCCATGATTTCCATCCCCCCAGGAATTATGCCAGTGCTAATAATATCTGACACGGTTTGCCCGGTAGCTTCAATACTAGGAAATCCTGCTAAAAGTACGCAGACTGATTCGGGGGATTTGATAATTTTCAGGGTAATTTCTGTTGCTATTCCCAGGGTACCTTCTGAACCTACAAATAATCCTGTTAAGTCATAACCAGGCATTTCAGGAATTTGTCCGCCAATATCTACAATTGAACCATCGGCAGTAACTATTTTTAATCCTAAAACATGGTTGGTTGTCACACCATATTTGAGACAATGAACCCCCCCAGAATTTTCAGCAATATTCCCACCAATAGAACAAATAATTTGACTGGAAGGGTCGGGAGCATAATAGAAACCAGCCCCACTAACTGCTTGTGTCACCCAGTTATTAATTATGCCTGGTTGTACCACAACTTGTTGATTTTCTAAGTCTATTTTCAGGATTTTTTGCATTAATGAAGTGACGATTAAAACGCAGTTTTCGATGGGTAATGCACCTCCTGAAAGACCTGTGCCGGCACCTCTGGGCAGCCAGGGAATATTTAGGCGATGACATATTTCTACTGCTTCTGCAACTTGTTCAGTAGTGCGGGGCAAAATCACTAATGCGGGACGTTGACGATAGCTAGACAGACCATCGCATTCGTATACTAATAATTCTTCTTTGCGTTGTACTACTCCTTTTTTGCCAACAACGCTTTCAAATTGTTTGGCTATTTGTTTCCAATTTTTGTTTGTTTGTTGTTTGTCTTTAGTAAGCATTTTAGTTATAGATATAGAAGATCTGATTGAGAATCAGATATTTTAATTATACCATCTGACCCAATATTTTATCTAGGTTATTGTTTAGCATATCAAATTATTTATGTTGAAAGACATCTTAGCGCTCGTCTAATTTTTTAGTTATCAAGTTATTACTTCTCCTATTTTCTCTGGTAACAACTACTTATATATAACTTAGCATTCTAGATTGTGATAGTCTTGAAAATTTTTATTCTTAGATGATTAATTCCGGGAAATGCAAGATATTTTTATTTATGCTTGGTTCAAGATATCTAAAAATTCGGCTACAACTCGATCTCTTGAGTACAATCGGTAGTATACTTAAGCTGCATTCTTTTTTATTCTTGCTATTTTTATTAACAACCAAATCCATAAAAATCATCACCAATTATCAATAAATTTTAATTTCATCTAATAGATTAACTTTGAACTATGGGAAAAGCATTAGGATAAGCCTGCCAAACCTGGCTAATAAAATGTTTTAATTTTTGATGTGAAATTTGCAGATTTTTTGACTGAGTATCTAGCAATTCTAACTCAGTCAAAAGCGGAATAAATTCTGTATCAATAGCTTCTCTAAATAAACAAATCGGCCATACCAAATCCGCACCCTCTCGCAAATCCCACAAAGTAGATTTTTCTGAATTGTCTTGATGATTTTTACACTCACTTTCTGGAGCAAATACTTTCAATAGCAAAGGCCGAACCCAACACATTTTTCGTGTTGCCAATATCTGAATTACTGCTGCATATAAACAAGTATCTCCATATTCCAAACAAACAATTTGGCTGGGCTGGAAATTAGGGGTTAAATCTTTGACTACTGGGTTCATATACAAAATACCTGAGATTATATACATCTTTTTTCTAGAGATTTTTTCAGAGTATCATGTTTGCTGTAAATTGGCGTGTAACAATAATTTATTATCATCCACAAATTACATAAATCCTTGCTGATTTTTGTCTCAAAGATAGTTATTTCTATATTATCTACCCAGGAATATTTATCAAGTCATACAATTTAAAAAACCTTGGACTCACCACTATAGTTAATTATTACTCCCCATCTGCTAATTAACACCAATTTGATGCAGTAATGCCACGCTTATCAGGCTAATTTTTTTTAGCTTAATTGAGAAATAAAGAAATAAGTATAGCAAGAGTTTAAATAATTGGTATCATACCAAATCTTGACTGCCTTGCTGCTCTTATGGCTTCGGTTTTGCTATTCAGGAGTCAAAGGTTTGGGATGTGGGAAAAAACCGCTGATGTCAAAAATTAAATATTTGTTTCTCTGAATAATTCAAGTAGCAAGCCAATATAGCATTACTATTTATGTCGGTCACAGCTGTTTCGCTGCGCGACTTAACTGGAAACAGGCAACAGGGAACCTCGGAATCCTGCATAAAAATTGCGATAAATTTCTAAATTAATCCCCATTATTGAGAGATTTTATCTATTTTGCCTTTCTCATTTTTCCTTCTTGTTTGCTTTATGATTTACTCCTCATTGAGATTTTTTAATGCTGTCTCTAAATCCATAGTTAAGTTTTGTGCCTGTTTTTTTCCAGAACCATAAATATAATCTTTAACCGATAAAGGAACACCAATACGAACCGTAACATTACAACCACGACGGGGAATAACTGGATTGTAATTCAAAGATATAGGCACTATTTTAACATCAAGATTTGCTTGATAAGATTCAGCTTGTAAACCTATTCTGGCTAATCCAGTTTTGAGGGAATAAACTTGATTATCGCGACAAATCTTACCTTCAGGAAATATCACTAACATTTCCCTATTTAACATTAATTCCACTCCATGACGAATACAAGAAACTGCCGGATTTTTTGGATTAATAGGAAACCCACCCAAACGTCTAATAAACCAACCTTGTAAACCTTTAACTTCATTTATTGTCACCATAAATCTTGGGTCTCGACCTGTTACTAATCTACCTGTGGCATAAGCTATAATTAACGCATCCCAACGAGAACGATGAGTAGGAGCTAAAATCACAGGCCCTTCTTTCGGAATATTTTCTTTTCCAATAATATTTATGCTACGAAAATAAAACGGTATTACTATGTGACGACCGAGAAAATAAGACAAAGATGCTAACCAAGAAGAAATGCTCGAAGGTGTAGAGTTAGCTTGAGACTTTGCTGCTTTTAAAGATGCTTGAATACAGTCAAGACTTATCATAGTTTTTACCTCAAATTGTTTAACTTACTTCTTGACTTAAAGGTAAAATTTTTAAGTGTTCTAGTGTAATCCTTAAATGACACTTATTTGATTGTCAAGCATTTGTTTTATTCGGACAGGTTTTACAACAAAATTAACTCTCTTTCCTACTACCTATCTATTAGACCTCTCCAGAAATTAAATATTCCTTTTCGAGCAACCCTTCTAGGGACCTTCCTAGGAACGTCCCTACATTCTTTTTTGGAGATGTCTATTACCTAAGTTGAGCAAACCAAGACTGTAGTTGTTGACGACAAGCAGTTTCCATTATTCCCCCCAACACAGACAAACGATGATTAGAAAAAGCACTATCTGGAAAATTAGCCACAGTCCGAATTGTGCCAGTTTTTGGATCGTCCGCTCCATAGACCAATAAACCTATCCTGGCCTGCAATAATGCCCCACTACACATTGGACAAGGTTCGAGGTTAACGTAGAGAGTACATTGATTTAAGTGCCAATTCCGCAAAATTTGTCCCGCTTGTCGCAAAGCCAATATTTCAGCATGAGCAGTGGGGTCAAAATCTCGCTCCCGTCGGTTTTGAGCTTCTGTAATTAACTGACCATCTGAGTTAACTATCACGGCACCCACTGGGACCTCTCCAGCATCACCAGCAATTTTGGCCAGTTCTAATACCCGACTCATCCACTTTTTATGAACTAGATAACTTGGATGGTCAATCATTCTGTATATTGGTTCAGCAACATTATGAATTTTTAGATATATGAGCAATCAGCCTTTGCAAATAGAATGGCAAATTGTTAAAGAGTACAGCGATATTCTTTACCACAAAATTGACGGAATTGCCAAAATAACGATTAATCGTCCCCACAAACGTAATGCTTTTCGCCCTAAAACTGTCTTTGAACTTTATGATGCTTTTGTTGACGCTCGTGAAGACTCAAATATTGGGGTAGTTTTGTTTACAGGTGCTGGACCTCATACAGATGGTAAATATGCTTTCTGTGCTGGTGGAGACCAAAGT
>CAJICP010000239.1_pt1 | contig 14267 bp, 8 predicted proteins | sample 9199641 | NCBI WGS metagenome assembly CAJICP01 (sample SAMEA7708340, study PRJEB35096) | sediment metagenome | biome: marine neritic benthic zone biome [ENVO:01000025]; feature: sediment [ENVO:00002007]; material: shallow marine sediment [ENVO:03000034] sea grass bed [ENVO_01000059] ... | reverse complement strand
TTTGGTTTGGTTGGTTTGGGTTTAATGGTGGAAGTACCCTGGCATTAAATGAACAAGTAGCAGGCATTATTGTCAATACAGTTCTTGCCAGTGTAGCAGGGATGATGACTACTCTTGGCATTGGCTGGTATATCAGAGGAATACCCAATGTTGAACTACTAATTAATGGAACTTTAGCTGGTTTAGTTGCCATTACAGCAGCTTGTCATGCTGTTACAGCTTTTTCTGCCATTGTCATTGGTATTATTGGTGGGATAGTTACTATCTTGGTAGAGCAAGCTTTAGAAAAAATTCATGTTGATGATGCTGTTGGAGCTATTCCAGTTCACCTTGGTGCAGGTATTTGGGGAACTTTAGCAGTGGCTTTATTTGGGAAGGCAGAGATATTAGGTACTGGTCTTAGTTTAAGCCAACAATTCACAGTTCAGTTATTAGGAGTTTGTGCGGCTTTTATATTAGGATTTTGTGTTGTATACCCAATTTTACTAATTACAAATAAATTTTTTTTATTCCGAGTTTCTACAGCAGATGAATATATAGGTTTAAATGTTTCTGAACACCACGCTAAAACAGAAATATTAGATTTATTTCGAGTGATGAATTCTCAAGCTCGCACACAAAATTTAAGTTTACGAGTACCTGTAGAACCTTTTACAGAAGTGGGTCAAATTGCCGAACACTACAATCAAGTAATGGATGCTTTAGAGGAAGTTACTGCGAGAAATGATGCTATTATCAAAGTCGCTACAGATGCAATTATTACTTTTACTAAACCCAGACTGGAAATTATTAGTGCAAATCCTAGCGCAGAAACAATTTTTGGCTACAAATATCAAGATTTAGTAGGAATCCCTATTTATCAAATAGCTGACTTTACTATTAATCCATTGACTATGGAAAAGATGGATAGTGATGATTTATTCACGGAAGCAAAAAAGTTAACAATAGAGCCATTAAAACTATGGGTTAACCCAAATTTGATATTCTCTCTCACTGGGGAAATTATAGAGAGTTGTTATATATTTAATTCTCAGGATATTAAACCGGAAAATTGGCAATCTTCTTTTCCTAGCTTTCTTCATTTATTAGAGGAAAATTTACTAGATAATCAAACAGAGTCGGAAACACAAAAAAAAATTAATAAAAAAAATTATTATCTAGAACTACTGATATCTAAAATTTCTGAGAGTGGCACTATTTACGAATTAGTTGGTATTCGTGCTGATGGTTCCTTATTTCCCATGGAAATTGCAGTTAGGGAAGCTAAATTAAATCAAAAAAGTTTCTACACCGGGACTTTTAGAGACATCTCTGACAGAAAGGAATCAGAGGTCAAACTCAAAGAAAATGAACAAAGATTTCGGAGTTTATCTAGAGCAACTTTTGAAGGAATTATTATCCATGAACAAGGAAAAGTTGTAGAGTCAAATCTGAGCGCTGCTCAAATGTTTAGATATGAATTATCAGAAATGATTGGCATGAACGGATTAGAATTAATCCCAGCAGAATATCACAATTTACTATGGGAAAAAATGACTTCTGGATCCGAAAAACCTTATGAACTAATTGGTTTAAGAAAAGATGGTACAACTTTCCCCATGGAAATAGAAGCTAAGGTATTTTTCTATCGTGGTAATCAAAATAGGGTAGCAGCTTTAAGAGATATTACTGAGCGGAAACTAGCAGAGGCCGCGTTACGAGAAAGTGAGGAAAAATTCAGATCTGTTATGGAACAAGCAGCAGATGGTTTTATTATTCATGACTTGCAAGGAAAAATAATTGATGTGAATCAAAGTACCTGTAAAAGTTTAGGATATACTCGCGAAGAGTTATTGAATTTGTATATAGAAGATATTGAGGCAAATTTCTTATCAGAAGAGATTTATAAAAAGTGGCAAAATATGATTCCTGGTGTACCAATAACTATACAAGGAATTCACAAATCGAAGGATAATAAAACTTTTCCTGTAGAAGTCCGTTTGGGTTTATTAAAAGCAGGCAACGGGAAGTTAATATTGGCTCTTTGTCGTGATATAACTGAACGTAAAAAAGCAGAAGAAGCTTTACTTTTGGAACAGGAAAAGTCAGAGAAATTATTGTTAAATATTTTGCCTAAACCTATTGCTGATAAATTGAAAGAAAATCAAGACACAATTGCAGAAGGGTTTGCCGACGTTACAGTTTTATTTGCAGATTTAGTTGGGTTTACCGAGTTGGCAAGTTGTGCTCATCCTGAGAAATTAGTTTATTGGTTAAATGAGATTTTTTCTAGGTTTGATTTATTAGCAGAAAAGTATGGTTTGGAGAAAATTAAGACTATTGGGGATGCTTATATGGTTGTGGGTGGGTTGCCAAACCCAATGGAAAATCATGGTGAGGCGATCGCTCTCATGGCTATAGATATGCTGGAGGAAGTCGCCCGCTTTGCTGATGAGTATAAACGAGCTTTTCGTATCCGTATTGGTATTAATACTGGCCCGGTGGTGGCAGGTGTAATTGGACGTAAAAAATTTATAAAGATTTATGGGGTGATACTGTAAATATTGCTAGTCGTATGGAGTCTCACGGCATACCAGGAGTCATACAAGTGACAGAGACAACTTATCAGATTTTACAGCAGAAATTTTTGTTTAAAGAACGGGGACTTATTGATATAAAAGGTAAGGGGCAGATGAAGGCTTATATTTTGCAGGGGAGAAAGGAGTTATAATAAAAAATTGTCGGTTGCGACAAAAGTTTCTGATTTGTGTGTTATATTAAAATTATGCGGATGTGGCGGAATTGGTAGACGCGCTAGATTTAGGTTCTAGTTTCTTCGGAAGTGGGGGTTCAAGTCCCTTCATCCGCATTTAGATTAAGCAGAAAATGGCACTACCTTAACTTTCTAGGAGTTAAGGAACAGTTAGCGGTTTTCCATTATCACTAGCTTTCAACTTCAACAAAAAAGGAACAGCCTTTTTAACCCAAGACTCAACAGGGGAAAAAGACTTTGCTGCCTCCCCAAAACAGATATCCAACATATCAGTATGAATAATTCCTGGGTTGAGAGGAATAGCAGCCATTCCTGACGGTAACTCTTGAGCTAAAGCACGAGTCAAACCTTCAATTGCCCATTTTGAAGCACAATATGGCCCTACTTGTGGAGAAGTGGAACGCCCCCAAGCAGAACTAATATTAACAATAATACCATTTTCCCTAGAAATCATAGCTGGCACAAAATGACGTATCACATTTACCACACCCTTAATATTAATATCAATTAATTGAGAAAATTCCTTACTATCGACTGCCCAAACAGGTGCAGGTTGATTAATTATGGCTGCATTATTTATTAATAAATCTGGCGGTGAATAATTAGTTAGTGTTTTACTTGCCCACTCTTGCACAGAATTTTCATCTGCTACATTCACAGAACTAAACTGATGTGGATTACCATATTTATTGGTTAAGTTTTCGACGGCAGATGTAGAACGAGCGCAACCTATAACAGTATGATCTAACTTAATAAATTCATCGGTCATAGCTCTACCTAAACCCCTACTTACCCCTGTAATTACAATTAGCTTTTTCATGGGAAATAGATATTAAATTAAATAAATTAAATTTTCAAAGGAAGGGAAATTAATAACTCCTGTATCCTAACTAATTTATTTGACTTTCAGTTTCGCAAGACATCTATTATTATAGTTTATTTTTGTTCAAATCAGTAAAATTGGCGATACTGAATGACAGTATAAAATCAATATAGTTACTCAGGAGTCAAGAGTTATAATTCAGGAGATAGAAAGAATTTTGGTAGTCCTGTATAGTAATGGTGAATAGCAACTAAAACCCTCACTATACCGTTGCCAAAAAAATTACAACGCACCACTACCAGAAGTTTTTCCTAAACCAAAAATTGCTTGGGTAATAGATATTGTTTTCCCAGATTAATAACTCTTAAGTAGGGCTTGCCGAATAAATCTAAAACATTGTTAAATCAAGATTTTAAGCCGTATTAAAAGTAAATAAATTGCCAGAAAATGGGTATTGGAGCCTCAAAAACTTGGCATTTTTCCGAAAATATTGGAGAAAAAGGCGGCCTGCCGAGGGATTAAATTATTGTCTGTTGCCTGGTGAGCTGTTGCCTACCTTCACGAGAAGACTTTTTCAGCAAACCCTAAGTAACTCTGGAAAATAACCATTGCATTTTGAGTCAGCAAGGAGTGCCTAACAAGTTCTGAAAAATCAAAACATAACCCAGTGTTCAATAATTGATAATTGATAATTACCTCTCCCTAAAAGGAAGAGGATTGAATGATCATGAAAATTTTTTCTTGTTTCTCCTTTAAAAGAGAAGCTTTAAACCTTAATTATTCGGTAAATATACAAATAATTTTGCCTAACTACTTAACTTATCTTACTCATTCCCCCAAAATTAAACATCATAATCATTCTATAATCAGCTTTTGTGTACTTAAACTAAAGCATACCTCTAATTCATTATCAATTATCCATTGGTAAGATTATCTTCCTACAAAGTTTGAAATTTTTGTCACAATGCCACAAATATATTTATGTTTAACAGTTTATCAGCCATTAACCAACAACAACTAACAACCTGGGTAGAACAGGCATTAGCTCAAAATAAATCAGGTAAACTACCTACTTATATTCCTTTACTTGCTGAGACCAAGCCTAACAGTTTTGCGATAGTTTTACAAAGTATTGATCGTCACATAGTTTCATTAGGAGATGTAGAAAATCAGGTTCCTTTAATGAGTGTAATTAAACCTTTTTTGTTATTTTATTTATTATGTAAATTTGGCAGTGAATGTATATTTAAAATAGTCGGCATAGAACCTTCGGAAAAACCCTTTAATTCTTTAGAGCAACTAGAAAATGATGGTGGATGGCCGAGAAATCCCATGATTAATAGTGGAGCGATCGCTCTGGCATCCTTACTACCAGGAAATACGGCTACAGAACGTTGTGAAAATTTTTGTTCTTGGCTGAATAATCAAGGAAATTGTCAATTATTTTTAGACGAAAATATGTTGACTTCTGTTCGGACTTTGCCTAATCAAAATAATCAAGCGATAGCTAAAAAATTAGTAGAATCTGGTTATATAAAAGATACAGAAATTACTTTAGATACTTATAATCAAATCTGTTGTTTATCTGGCACGATTTTTGATGTAGCTAATCTCGGAATGTTATTAGTAAAATCTTCTAATTCTGACTGGCAAAAACACTGTTGTACAGTTAAAGCATTGATAACTACTTGCGGTTTATATGAAGCATCAAGTCGTTATGCTGTAGAAATAGGAATTCCAACGAAATCTAGTGTAAGTGGAATTGTTTTGGGAGTAGTTCCTGGTATTGGAGTAATTGTTTTCTATAACCCCCCTCTCGATCAATATGGAAATTCTGTAGCAGGTTTATTTCTCTTAAAACTAATTTCTCGAAATTTGCACTTAAGTGTCTTTTGTTAGAGAAAAATACAAACAATTTCTATTTTTTCCATAAAGAGACTTTGATATTTTTTAGACTGAAAATGGCTGAAATAAAACCTAGATAGAGTAGTAGGGTGGGCAAGTTGTGATTCCTATATATCTATGGTCAACTTTTGAAGATTTGCCCACCTCATCGCTACTGTAGCGTTGATTGATTAATTAATTTGGTACAAAATTTTGAGAGAGCAAGAAAATAGCAGATTCAACGTCAAAGCTTGAGTCTGTAATATTTGGATTCTATTTATACTGTATTTTTTGCCCTTAGTTTCTATAGATAACTGAGGGTAATCAAGTTTTTTTTCCGGTCAATTTGTTTGTTGTTTATTATGTTGATAAACTCCTGAAAAAATATTTATAGCACTACACATTAAGGTTAGGACATCTCACTGTTCAACGTTCTTATCTTCCCTGTTCCCTTTCAACCAAAATTTATTGTCCTAAAAAAAACGTACTGCTATACTTTACAGATATTGAGGGTTTAAGTAATAAAAAATCAGGCTATCCTAGACTGGCTACGATAATTTATTAGCTAATAGTACCTCTAATGTAAACGTTGCCAGACAAAGTTTTTAAAGGTTTATTTTTTCTGATTTTTTCATAACTACCCTAGAAGAGCAAAAAATCAATCTAATTAGGGCTTGCTGAATAAAAGTGAGACCAAAATCCCTCAAGATGAGCGAGAACTATTAAAAGTTGACTAAGTGCAAGAAATAGGGTTTCATACTATCAAAATTAATACACTTTTTGCAGAGAAAGCAGTCAATTAATGGAGTTAAAGTAACGGGAAAACTGTTCCCATATCCCATATCCGGTGTTCCCTACCCTAACCAGAAGACTTTTTCAGCATACCCTAATTAGACTTAGACTCAGATTCTATTTATGTAAGTAAAATCCTTACACGACCCTGCTTATAAATACACTGATTACTATATTCTTCACTCACATTTTTAATGATATTAAACCTTGCCATTATCCCCATTAATTCAGACTTTTTTACAGGTTTGCTGATATAGCCATCAGCACCTTGTTTCATTGCCCAATATACATCAACTTCTGCATTTTTACTTGAGAAAAAAACTACAGGTATATTCATAGTTTGAGGTCGGGATTTCATTTGACGACAAACTTGATACCCATTCATTTCCGGCATAATAATGTCTAAAAGCACTAAGTCGGGATGCTCTAATTTAACTTTTTCTAGCCCTTCTAAACCATTACTTGCTAATGTAATATTTAATCCCATCTTTGCCAGGATATGCGAACTTAGTGTTCTGACAATTTCGCAGTCATCTACGATTAAGACTTTCTTGTTAAGCATAAGTATAGAGTGAAGCTATTGATGTAGAATTTTCTAATTTGATTGAGATGTATATTAGACATCTCCATAAAATAAATAATTTTCTTAAACCATTGCATAAAACTAGCTGAATCTAGCAAAAGTCACCCTAAAAATAATTTTTTATACCTTTTTCCTAAAAATCTATTCCCTGTTGCCTGTTCCCTACTCCGGCAAGAAGTCTATTCTTTTTCACCAGATTTCTATTGATATTCTCTTCCATAAGCCTTTACCAATGTTAAAGAGGTAATTATCCATTGTTCATTATCCATTATCAATTAATGAACTGAGTTGGGCTATGTAATGCTTGCACCTCTGACTATTTTCCCAATTGCAGGCTCAATTAACTGAATCAGTTAAAAATTATATTTTTAAGCAACAGTGTGTTATAATTACTGACTTAGTTTCAAAATTTTGTGGCAGTTACAGAACATATTAACATATTTGCCTATAATTGTTATATACTTTCATTGCGGGAAATTCAGAAGTTTTCTCGAAGGTTGTGAAATTAATTATGAATTTTCCATAGCTATCCATTAATTAGCAAGGAAATATTGAGATTGAGTATTGAGGGGAAAGTTTAAAGTAGTTGTAGCAAATCCGGTTATTATCGGCTAGTTATCTAAATCCCCAAATCATATTGAAAAAATATCTCAAAAAAAGTGCTTGACAATTTTGGAGATGAATATATAATTATTTTTTTGTAGGTGCTTAATATAATATTTGAGGAAACTGACAATTTAAACTTTTCTCAGTTTACTAAATCAAACTATTCACCTATAGAGAGACACAAAATAATTAAATTGAGGTACAAATCACATTCTTTCCAAAACAGAAATTCCCAACAAAGACAACCCCAACTTTAAACTTCTTGCCGTTACATCACACAATAATAACCGAGAGGTACGCAAAGGTTCTTCCGACTTCAAAACCGGACAATTTTCAAAGAACTTATTAAACTTTTCACTCAACTCATACAAATATTCACAAAGACGATTAGGCAATAATTCAACAGCCACCATATCTAACACCTGACTCAACTGTAATAAATGTTTTCCTAACACCAACTCTTGCTCATCTTTCAAAATAATTTTGGCATCCCCTCTCAACTTTTCAAACTCAATTCCTCCCCTTCGAGCAATTCCTTGAACTCGCACATAAGCATACAACAAATAAGGAGCCGTATTCCCCTGCAAAGCCAACATCTTATCGAAACTAAACACATAATTACTATTCCGATTTTGACTCAAATCTGCATATTTCACCGCACTCAAACCAACAACCTTAGCCACATTTTCAATAAACTCATTCTTCTCAGAACGATTTTCATCTTTCAGCCTTTTTTCCAAATCATTCCGCGCTCGATTTATAGCCTCATCTAATAAATCTCTTAACCTCACAGTTTCCCCGGAACGAGTCTTTAACTTTTTCCCATCTTCTCCTAATACTAAACCAAAAGAAACATGAACAACTTCCACATTTTCAGGTATCCAACCAGCCCTTTTTGCTACCTGCCAAACTTGAGCAAAATGATTAGCTTGACCAGCATCAGTAACATAAACTAATCGCTTTGCTCCCTCTTTTTCAATCCGATAACGTAAGGCAGCTAAATCAGTTGTCGCATAATTATAACCACCATCAGACTTCTGTACAATCAACGGTAAACGCTCACCTTCTTTATTAGTAAATCCTGCCAAAAATACACATTGAGCGCCATTATTTTCTTCCAACAAACCTAACTTATTTAATTCTTCCACAACCCCAGGCAACATAGAATTATAAAAAGACTCTCCCCGCTCATTTAACTTAATATCAAGCAAGTCATAAATAACTTGAAATTCCCGCCGAGATTGATTACATAAAAGTTGCCAAGCATAACGACTATCCTCAGCACCAGTTTGTAAACTTACCACTTCTTGTCTGGATTTTTCCTGAAAATCTTCATCTTCATCAAACCGTTTTTTTGCCTGTCGATAAAAAGCAACTAAATCTCCTATCTCTAAAACATCAGCAGTTTTTAAAGCCTCTGGAAAAGCCTCCCTTAAATAAGTAATTAACATTCCAAATTGAGTACCCCAGTCTCCCACATGATTTAGCCGTAGTACATCATGTCCCTGAAATTCTAGTACCCTGGCCAAAGAATCACCGATAATTGTTGAGCGTAAATGTCCAACGTGCATTTCTTTAGCAATATTAGGGCTAGAAAAATCAACTACAACTCGCTGCGGATTTTTGGTCGGGGAAATATTCAGTCGTTCATGTTTAATTATTGCCTCTAAGCAGGTTTCGATATATTCTGGTTTAAGACTAAGATTGATAAAGCCCGGTCCAGCAATTTCTGGTGGGAGACAAAAGTCGGTAATGTCGAGATTGTCGATAATTTGAGTAGCGATCGCCCTTGGTTTATCCTTTAGTTTCTTGGCTAAAGACATCGCTACATTACATTGATAATCTCCAAATTTGGGATTACTGGCAGGAACGACCATTGGATCTATGCCAGCTAAATCTTGACCAAAGGCAATAACTAAAGCTTTGTCAAATTTACTTTTGAGTTGTTCAAGAGTAGGTTCCATCGTTATGTTTGATATTGTCAACTTTTACAGATAATAGCTTTTTGCGATGACAAAAAAACATTGATATCTGATAAACTCATTCTGGATATTTATCAACCAAACTTTTAATTTTTGGTGGTTAGTGTTGCTATTGTAGCATAAATGTAGCGTTTTTGTAGCTCGTATCAAAAAAATACGGTTGTAAATTGCTCACATTTTTCTCCTGTTTACTCCAGCTTGATTCTGTAGGAACTAAAACTTAATTCCTACAATCTTTATTTTTATCTATGAGTGTTTCTTAGGATAGTGAAGTAAACTTGTCTTTCTTCTGTCCTGTTCCTAGTAATCGTACCTGACTAACACCTGAGAATCACTATAGCAACTTTAGAGTTACCTGAATTACAAGAAGCTTGAGATAGAGGAATCCAAATATAGTCTTATGTGTGATTTAGGACAGTTAGATTAGTAATAATTATCTTATGGTTTTGTGATTCTGATAATGACGATCGGATAATTATGGATCTATAATTTTAAGAAATGTTAAGATAGACCAACATACACAAGAAAAAATACTACTTGAGGAAATTTATTATGTTATCTAGACGGACTTTCGACGATCATTCCCTGAGTGAATCTTTCTATCAAGCACTAATTAATCGCTTCTATGAAACTTTGAGCCTTTCCACTCAATCCTTATTAGGTGAATGTAGTTTTGGCTTTGCCCCGGATTCACTTGGAGTCAAAACTTTTTTCATTATTGCTCCTTCTATATTAGATGCAGATCGACTGGCTCAAAATATTGACAGTCTCAAAAATCGAGTAATTTCACTAATGCCAGGAGTAGGGAAACTTGCTATATGCGTAAATCCTCTGAAAGAACAAGTAGAGAATAATTATCAAAATCAGAAGGAATTGGAAACATCTAGAAATTGTGCTGATGAAACCCAAGAATTTATGCCACGGTATATGATGTGTAAAATTTTTCCTATTGATTTGTCAGAAGAAAATCTAGATTAATTTTTCCATCCAGTTGAATATTTGTGAGATCTAAATTTTTTCAAATATTTTTTTTAGTTCAACCTCCGAAATAACTTTACCAGAAGGAGTTTTAATTTCAACATAGTCTGGATAGTTGATAGCTGAAGCTTGATTTGGAGTCAAGATATATCTTCCTTGATATAGAGTTTTATCGGAGGTAATCGTGAATTGTAAATCCTGGTTATAAGTATTATTTGTATACTGTAGATGTAATCTAGTAATGAATGCTTGTTCGCGGTTCATTCCCAGCTCATTCAATTCTTGAAAATTTAAAGGTTGTGTATTACAAGGGTCACAAAAACCTGTATCCCAAGCATATTCTATAACTACAGTTTCTTGGTTTGTAGCTTGAATAGTTGAAGTGAACAATTCTCGATAAAATTCACCAAATTTTGACTCTATAGTTTCTGGTACATTAAAGTTACTAGGAATCATCACATTTTCATAATTACTAACTTCAGCACGACCAGTTTCACTCAGAAAATAAACGATGATATTCTGAGTATCCTCTGAGTTAATTTTTCCCAATTGAAAAGGTAACATAATCTGAGGATAATTCTTAACAGTAAACTGAATAGGTCTTAAATTTTGAAAACCTAATTGCGCTTGTGCTTCTAAGTTAACTCGTACCACAAAAAAGAAGATTTTCTGCTCAATATAAGGTTGAAGATATTTAGCAGCACCTCTGGGAATTTTATACTGATTTTCTCTTAACCAACTTTCCAAAGAATTAGACTCTGTTGCACTTAAAATAACAATATCATATTCTCCCACTGTGAAGCTTTCTATAACTTTCACACCAGATTCATATATACTTGGATCGAAATCAGAAGAACCTCTCAAAGTTGCAGACTTATTTCTATTATTATATCGAACTAGCCGAGGAGCAGTAAAATCATCTAAACGTTGAAAAAGTTCTGGGGAAATAATTCTTACATCTTGCTTTTTAAGTACAACAGGTACTGGTAAAATTAGCGCCAACTCTTCAGGTTCACCCTTATAATCAAAAGCTAAACTGTAAATTGTTTGATTATCTTGATGAGCGATCGCCACTTCCGAGCGATGATTAAACATTTCAGCATCAACTTTTGCCACAAAGAAGCCACAAAAACCTCTAACTTTTTTGACATCTATAGATATGGAAACCAATATTAAGCTTCCTATTATAGATAATTGGATAAAATTTTTCAGCCTGGGTTTTAAGAACATATCAGTCAAGAAATATTAATCTAACTCCATATACTTTTTCAACCGATTAGTCATTCTTGAAAAATCACGTTTTTCATCAAAAAAAATCAGCAAATTTCAACAGTATTTTTAACCTCTACAAAGATAGAAACTAATATTAAGCATCCTATTATAGATAATTGGATGATTTTTTCAGCCTGAGTTTTAAGAACATATCAGTCAAGAAATATTAATCTAACTCCACAGACTTTTTACACCAACCATTCATAATTTCAATTTCAGGTTTTTCATCAAAAAAAAATCGGCAAATTTCAACAGTATTTTTGACCTCTACAAAGATAGAAATTAATATTAAGCTTCCTACTATAGATAATTGGATTATTTTTTCAGCCCATTCATAATTTCAATCTCACATTTTTCATTTGCCGATTTTTGGCAAATTTCAACGCTATTTTCGATCAAATAATACCCACTAAACCTGTTAAAATTCCATAATACCAGCTCCTAAAATTCTTCATAAAATTTACAACTTGTCGTCGCCAGAAGATTGTAGATTTTAGATATAGTCAAACCAGACATAAAGAAATTCCTGACTAAACCCAAGAAATCCTCACTGACAACTTAAGATGAACTACGATGACACTAAAACTTAGAACTTAACACCTCAAACCAACCTAATATGGTACAACTAACACCAAATCCTTCATATAGTTTAACAATTCGCCTCGAAACTCCTAACCAAGCTGGAATGTTGGCCAGCGTTACCCAAGCCATCGCATTAGAAGGAGGCAATATAGGCCATATTGACTTACTAGAACAAAGTCGTCAAATCACACTCAGAGAAATTACAGTCGATGCCTACAGTACAGAACATAGCGATAAAATTGTCCAAGCTGTCAAAGCATTACCAGAAATCAAAGTAGTTGATGTCTCTGACCGTACCTTCAATTTACATCGTGGTGGCAAAATTACTATTCAAGGCAAAATACCTCTCAAATCCCAATCCGACCTATCAATGGCCTATACTCCAGGAGTAGGTCGAATTTCTAGAGCAATTGCGGAAGACCCCGAACAAATCTACAACCTCACCATTAAACAAAACACAGTTGCCATTGTTACAGATGGTAGTGCAGTTTTAGGGCTAGGCAACCTTGGCCCTGGAGGAGCCTTGCCAGTAATGGAAGGTAAAGCCATGTTATTTAAAGAATTTGCCGGAGTTGATGCCTTTCCCATCTGTCTCGCGACTCAAGATACTGATGCTATTATCGAAACAGTTAAAAATATTGCCCCTGTTTTTGTTTGATTCAACCTAGAGGATATGGCTGCCTCCCGTTGTTTTGAGATAGAAGCCAAGCTAAGACAAATATTAGACATCCCAGTATTTCACGATGACCAACATGGTACAGCAATAGTAAGTTTAGCCGCATTAATTAACGCTTTAAAACTGGTCAAGAAATCTATAGAAGATATTCGGATTGTGATTAATGGTGCTGGTGCTGCTGGAATAGCGATCGCTCGTTTGTTACGCAAAGCAGGGGCCGACACAATTTGGTTATGTGATTCTAAAGGTATAGTGTCAAAAAGTCGTACAGGTCTAAATCCAGAAAAACAAGAATTTGTCGTTGAGTCTTCAGGTTCCCTTGCAGATGCTTTAGTGGGGGCTGATGTATTTTTAGGTGTTAGTGTTCCCGGAGTTGTCACCCCAGAAATGGTGCGTTCTATGGCCAAAGACCCGATAGTATTTGCAATGGCTAATCCTATTCCTGAAATACAGCCAGAATTAATTACAGGAGATGTGGCAGTAATGGCTACGGGTCGGAGTGATTACCCGAATCAAATTAATAATGTTTTGGCATTTCCCGGCATATTTCGTGGCGCTCTAGATTGTCGGGCTACTACCCTCACCTCTACTATGTACTTAGAGGCTGCAAGAGCGATCGCCTCATTAGTGAAAGCTTCAGACCTTGACAAAGAGCATATTATTCCTTCAGTATTTGATACAAGGGTAGCTACGGCTGTTGCAGGTGCGGTAGCCCATGCAGCCCGCCAAGAAGGTGTCACTATTTAATTTTTCTATTTCCAGTTTTGAATTTATCTACTGTTGTGGTCAGACTCGTGGCCAAATACAGATTAAATATGGTCAAGCCAAACTATAGCACTACTATATAGGTATATTATATGAATGGCTGAAACAGGCGTAAGTCTGATTATTTTTCCATTTCCAGTTTTGAATTTATCTACTGTTGTGGGAAGACTCGCGCCAAAATAGAGATTAAATATAGTCAAGCCAAACTATAGCACTCGTGGCAAAATAGAGATTAAATATAGTCAAGCCAAACTATAGCACTACTATATAGGTAGATGAATGGCTGAAACAGGCGTAAGTCTGATTATTTTTCCATTTCCAGTTTTGAATTTATCTACTGTTGTGGGAAGACTCGCGCCAAAATAGAGATTAAATAATGTCAAGCCAAACTATAGCATTACTATATATGTATTTGACACTCCATGGACTAAAGTCGCGTGGATTCTTCAGAGGAGCTGTAAATCGGGTTAAAACCACGATTTCCACATTGCTCGTTTACGAAGTATGCCCTTAGGCAAAACGGCCACATTGCCAGTACCGTACCGTAGTACACTGCCCAGCAGCAGCAGCTC
>CAJICP010000651.1_pt1 | contig 14271 bp, 15 predicted proteins | sample 9199641 | NCBI WGS metagenome assembly CAJICP01 (sample SAMEA7708340, study PRJEB35096) | sediment metagenome | biome: marine neritic benthic zone biome [ENVO:01000025]; feature: sediment [ENVO:00002007]; material: shallow marine sediment [ENVO:03000034] sea grass bed [ENVO_01000059] ... | reverse complement strand
CCCGTGGCACTGGTTGTAAAGTAGTAATCAAAAAAGTCCGCTTACCATAAGCTTTGCCTACCTCACTAGCACAAGTATCAGAAAGCTTGGTACTAAAACTGGCTACATAACCCAACATTAGCAAAAATGGTAAATTTTCTATGGGAGAGTTATCCGGGTATAGCAGACCAATGACCCAAACTCCCACAGCACAGATAGCAGCAGTCAGAGCTGAACCCCAAACATTTTCTGGCCCTCTTGCCCCTTCCCGCTTTTCTGCGATTCCGGCAGCCTGCTTTTCGGCCATTCCGATGCGAGTAACACCAGAACCCACCAAAAAATAAAATACTACTACTGCATATCCAGGCCAACCCAAAATACCCCAAATTAAGACTCCGAGTATCCAAGCATGAAGTATTCCTGCTGGGGTTAATAATTTTTTTGGGGCAAAATAAATAAGACTGAGTAAGATAGTATTTAAGCTTATAGCTACTAACCAGGGACTCACAAAATTAATATTAGATAACATCGTATCTACCCACCGAAAACATCTGTTGTAATTTTAACTCCAAGGAAGAAGGAAGAAGAAAGGGGATGAAAAAAAGGCAAGGATAAAACATCCCCCACTTCACAGAAGAAATTCAAATCCCCAACTAAATACTTCTTCTTCCTTCCTTTTAATCTATTCCCAGATTTTTTCAGTAGAAAATAACATTTGTACACTACAAGGAAGTAACCATGAATCAAGTTCTTTTTCACTTAGCTTTTCCCGTCAATGATATTGCTCAAACAAAAGAGTTCTATGCCAATGGTTTAGGTTGTGAAGTTGGGCGAGAATCTCCAAATTCGATTATTTTAAATCTTTACGGCAATCAAATTGTTGCTCATGTTGCCAAAGAAACCTTAGAACCACAAAAAGGAATTTATCCCAGACATTTTGGTTTAGTTTTCACTCTAGAAAGTGACTGGGAAGCTTTGCTCGAACGTGCTGAAAAAAATCAATTAAAATTCTATCAGCAACCTAGGCGAAGATTTACAAATTCTCCTTTGGAACATCGCACTTTTTTCTTGGAAGACCCATTTCATAATTTGCTAGAGTTCAAATATTATTGTCATTCAGAAGCAATTTTTGGCTGTAATGAACATCAAGAAGTTGGCGATGCTGTAGCAGTTTAAATTAATCTAGTCGTCATAGATGGGAAAGCTCTCAAAAACAGACTTGCTTCAGTAATTTTTTATTGATATTTCTAGTTCGATGAGAGCTTTACCCAAAGAACTTTTTTACTGATATCTTTTAGCTAATACCAACTTGATAAAATATGGCGACAGTCACGGAACAGGTAACAGGGAACAGGGAACAGGCAAGTATGTAAAAAAGGGAGGAAAAAAGGTTGAATTTTGACAATTTATGCGGGGTCTAAACCGTTTGGTTGTAGGCAGAAATCATAGAGTAATAACTACCTTTTTTGAATTTGGTATAATATTCCTCCCTAGCTAATAGTAGTCTGGGGTAAGTATTCAGCTATCAGCTAATAGCAGTTAGCCATAAAAATGAAAGACGAATTTTACAAATCATTTCCAACAATTCTTCCTCAAAAAATATAGAGATTGCCCAGTAGATAGTCTCCGGTTTGATGTGCTTTTATCCATACTTTTAATTCTCGCTCAGTCTGTTAATACTGATTTATAATTCATTTGGCCATCAGCTGATGACTAACGGCTGAATGCTGACAAAAGTAGAAGCTTACAAAAGTAGAAGGGAGTTTTACAGATAATTTTTTTCAACATCAAAGGTTGATTTCTGGAAGTTATTTTAATAATTATTGGCAGATAATTTTCCAGAATTTATTAGGATAATAATATAAATAAAATAGCGTTTTTTATCTAGGTGAGGTCAATTATACTTTCCCTTTCTTCTTGCCTGTTCCCTAAAATATTAAATTTTGTACCTCATGGAACCGAGAAAGGCTAGATATAAAGAGTCTAAATTTACATCAACTCAACTTACACAAAAAGAGAAAAACAAAAGAATATGAGTGCAAAAATAGTAATTACAGAATCAAAAGAACTAGACATTAATTCCATTCCAGACCATACTCAATTACCAGAATCTGATGGTACATTTGTGAAAAATTTTCAGGAACATCACCAAAGCATTTTATTAACTGATTCTATCACGCCTACCCTAGATAAATTTCATCCTGACGGACAATATGCCATAGGTCAAGACTGTGGAATTTATTGGCGATTAACTGACCCTCCCCTCAGAGGAGCAGAGGCACCCGACTGGTTTTATGTTCCTCATGTTTCTCCTCTACTTAATGGAGAAGTACGACGGTCTTATGTGCTTTGGCAAGAATATATTGCCCCTCTCATTGTATTAGAATTTGTTTCTGGGAATGGTGCCGAAGAAAGAGACAAAACTCCACCTGGAATATCGGATTTTCAAGATGATAGAAAACCGGGTAAGTTTTGGGTTTATGAAAGAGGGATTAGAATCCCTTTTTATGGCATTTATGAAGTGAAAAAAGCTGCTGTAGAATTATATAGTTTGGTTTCTAATGATTATGAATTGGTAAAACCTAATGAACGGAATCATTTTCCTATTCCACAGTTAGGTCTTGAGTTAGGAATTTGGCATGGAAATTATCATAATATGGAATTACCTTGGTTGCGTTGGTGGGATAGTCAGGGCAATTTATTATTGACTGGTGAAGAACGTGCTGAAAAAGAATATCAACGCGCTGAAAGATTAGCTGAAAAGTTACGTCAAATGGGAATAGATCCAGAACAAGAATGAAAGAAGGAAATTTACATAAAAACTGAATAATTTATGTCTTTATTAATAGGTATTTTGAGTGCGATGTCTCCAGAGGGAACGTTCTGCAAGATAATAAAATCCCTAGCAGAAACTGATGCTTGGGAATACTTTATGGGATCTGAATACGATGCCGATGCTTGGGAAAAGGTTAACGAAGTCAGAAGTCTGCAAGTCTGCAAGTCAGAAGTTATTTTTGTAACGGAGATTTGAGCTGGGCTCCAAAAATATTGCGCCTTAAAAGGCGGGGTTTTAGACCCATATTATTTTGATAAAAACAAGCTAGTAACAAAATTAAAGGAAAAATTTGGAGCTGAGATAGATATGGAAGAAGTGGTTAAGGAATGGGAAAAGCAGTCTGAATAACCAATCATTTCTTTGATAGCACCACGTTTTCAGTTTAGGAAACATTTTCAACCAATTCTGGCTCCTAATAGGAGGGAATGTGGTTTTTTAAACCCTCTTCTTTAACAATAGAAGAGGGTTAAGTTTTTGTTCTTTATTATCACATTTATCAAAAGTAACGCTGCCATTGGAAATTTGCCAAAATAACCATAAATAATCGGTAAAATTAATTGATAAAATTCATAATTGCTTTTGACTTAGACTCTGCTTTTAATTCTTCAATAATTACTTTCAAAACTTTTTTATCTGATACCATCCAAGCATGAAGTAAAACATCTATTTTGATTTCTTTACCCACTGGTATTTGAGAACTTCTGGCAGGTAAAATCATGGCATCATAAGGTGTCCAAATAGAGGTAAAATTTATTTGTTCTAATAAATCAATATCCCGGTTTAGATCCTCTAGAAAAATACTTTTAGGACGCATCTGAGTGGGTGCTGCTAAATTTAAAGCGTAGCCTGTTAATGTGCCGTTGTGAGGAGAAGAAATAGTAATGAAACGTTGTACTTTCTCAATACCTCCTAATCTTTGAACGTAGTAACGACTTACTATTCCTCCCATGCTAAAACCTATTAAATCAAAGGGTTGATTAGGTGGAAATGTATTAGCTACATAATTCGCTATTTGTTCGGCTAGTTTATCTAACCCCACGATACCGTAATTAGGAACTAAGTTCAGAGAATATACATCCCAACCTAATTTTTTTAAGTATTTAGACATTTTATCGAATTTTTTAACGGTGTCAAAAATTCCGTGGATTAGTAATACTGGATTAGGTTTATTTAAACTTTCCATCTTTCTTTTTAGATATTTCTGATTCCCTATTTTAGGGCAGAGCGATCGCTTTTCTGCAGTTTAGTAGGACAGTCTTTTAACTGGATAAGCTTTTGTGGTAATTCTTCTCCAGAATTATGAGATATCTGTAAACAATTACAAATTTTTTGGCCTCTGAGTTTCTTCTGTTGCCAAATTTACGATGCACCTCTTCTAGTCAATGTAAAGTTTTATGAATAAATATAGACAAAGCTTACGCTAGCTCTTAACTTAACAATAGAGCATTAAGCTGTAAAAAATACTACAAAAAATCAAAAATCATTGAGGAGATAAACATCATGTTAGCTTTTATCGGAGGATTATTTGCCGGGGTATTTGGTATCCTGGGAAATTTGTTTGGAAAGAAGTCAGAGTATCTATTAGAATTTGATGATGCTAAGGGAACCAGTACACCCAAACAAGAATCAACTCAAGCTACAGTAACAGCACCAGAACCTACAAAAACTGAAGCTAAACCTGCTGTTTCTGAAACTCCAAAAGCGGCTAAAGCCAAACTTTCTGCTGCTAAAAATGCGGCTAAAAAAGCTGAAAAAGTTGAAGCAAAACAGCCCACTGCTCCTCAAGTAGTAGCAGCACCACAACCTCCTATAACTAATACTAAAGTTTCTAAGAAACCAGAAGAATTAGTCTTATTTGCTCCTAACTTTTTAATGCCAAAACCTACAGCAAAGCGTCGTCGGCCTGGTGCTAATATGGGTATGTTCCGTGGTATGGCTAAGAATATGAATCTGCCAAGATAGCATTAGTAATAAAATTAATCAAGGGGTTAATAAATTAGCTTTTGAGTGAATAATTGCTATTTCATAGCCCTAAGTTTTTAAGAATACTAAAGAACTATATAACTGAAAAGCTGGGTCCCACATTGTTTCTATTTTACGCGAGATATCAATGTGAGACTTGAGACGACTTAATAGTTGAGTATAATCTCGACTTGTCACTTCTCCAAAGGGGGTAAAATCAGACCAAATTTGTACTTTAGCTAATTTTTGGTCGATCGTATTTACTAACTCATTCCATTTACTTCTATTAGTAGTTTGTGGTGTTAATAAGGATTTATCTTGAGTCTTAATCTTAGGAGTAATTCCTTTTTGATATTGATGATTTTGGTCGCAAAACCTAATAATACTACTACGACTAGGAAGATGTAAATCTAATATATTTGCATAATCTTGAGTCATTTGTTTATGACGAATTTTTTGGGAACGTCGCCTAGGATCATAATCCATTGCATCCATAAAAATAGGTAATAACCCTTCAACTTTTGCTACTACTTCTGACCAGTCAAAATTCAAACTTCCCATTTTATCTTGTTCATTTAGACAAACAATATTTGCTTGAGGAGAAATAGATTGAAAATATTGAACTCTAAAAATATGTATCTTCTGAATATCTGATATTTTTGCCCAAAATACAGGAATATCTGCTTTGAGCATTTCTTCACCATAAACTTTTAATTCCCCAATGGCTCCAAGACGATAAATTCGCCAACCTCTATTTTGTAATTGCATTCTGGCTGTATAAGGGTCTATTTTCATAATTCTAGCCAGACTTTTAACTGCTTCCTGTTTATTTTCTTTACTAACTGGTTCAATAATAAGTAATCCTGGTTCAGTATTTTTTGGGTCAGACTTGGCAGTAGCGATCGCTTGTTTTTGGCGATTTTTTTCGATATTTTCTATTCTTTTTAAACCTTGACGTGCTTGTATAACTACTTGTGGGTTTGTTGCATCTTTGAGCAATTTTCTATAGAATTTTTCTGCTGATTCTAATTTATCTGTTTCCTCATACCACCGCCCAATATAAAGTTGCACCCACAGATTTTGAGGATTTTCTTTTTGGATTTTTTTTAGTAATTTTGCTGCCTGTTGATAATTTTTTTGTTCTAGCAGATTAGCAACTTCTTTAATTTCTTTCATATAAACATCTTATTCTATGGCCATCTATTACCATCCAAAAAAAACTAACTGCTAGTAATTCTAGTCCAAAACTTTACCACAACAGTTATCAAAAGGCAACTTCCCTGCAAAAAAGCTAAATTCAACAACGATTAATTTCACCGAATCAGGATTTTGGATAATTGATTCGTTTTGTTAACGGTTCAGCATCAAGAACTTCTTTGTTCAAAACTATTATGTCCGGCTCATAGCCAGATTTTTCACCTTTGGGTTTGACAATAGATCCCGTTCACGGCCCAGAGGATGTCAACTCTATCCGACGATTACGTTGTCGATTAGTTTGAGAATCATTTTCTGCTATGGGGCGAGATTCTCCATAACCAATAGCCAGCAGACGATATCCTTGTCCTAGATTTTTTGATAAATATTCTGCCACTGCTTCAGCCTGCAAAAACGACAATTCTCGATTTGCCTTTACTTTACCTCGACTATCAGTATGACCAGAAACACTAATGGTCACCCCTTTGTAATTTTTCAATTCACCAATTAAATTGTCTAGAATAACCCTTCCTTCAGAACGAATTGTATTACTACCCGACTCAAACAAAACATCACTAGGAAGCGTCACCATCTTGGCATCTTGAGTAAAAACTGGTTGAGAAAGTTTATTTATTTGTTCGTTCTCACTTGCAGAGAGGGGGGCAATTAACTGTTTAGCAATCAGATCCAATCTTGCCTCTAGATTTTTATCAGGTCTACTGATACCTAGTTGATTTTCTAAAGTCGTGGTACGGCCAATAAGACTATTTAACTGTGTTTGTAATTGTTTAAGTTCTGTTTGTAGTTCTTGTCTTTGCGCCTCAGTTAGTTCAACTTCGAGCTTCAGGCTTTCTGGAGTAGATGTAGGGGTGGCGCTTGAGGATTGGGGCAATGGTTTTTTAGATACTATACCCTTAGCTCCACGGAGTAGTTTTTCTGCTATAGGTATCTCTTGAGAAGTAGAGGGATATTGAAAAGCGATCGCCATTCCCAACACCCAGGAAAAACCGCTAGCTACCACCAGCAGTAACAATCGAAATATTAAGGACAATATTAACAAACCCATTCCCGGAGACCTAGGGTTAATCCGATCGGGAGAAGATTTACTCACGGTTTTTCCATTGGCGACACTTTCAATTTGAATTCTACCTCAACAACTGGTTTAGAGATATAAGACAATAAATATAGTTTATATTTGCCAAGGCTCTACTTCCAGAAAACCTTTTTCAGTAAACAAGACCTTAAACTCAGCCGTGGATTGACTATTATCTCCACCTACTGCTTGTCGGTTCAGTAAATCTGGCAGAGGAGTTTTATCCACCTCATCAGCAGCAGCAGGATTTATTGGTTTGTAGCCAATAATAGAACCATCGGCAGCCACTGTTACACGATAAATCAAATCTTCCTTGATTTCTATTGTCCAAGCATCATTAATTTTTGCAGATAGTAAATTTTGCAATTTTTCAATCTCTGCTGGAGCAGTAATTTCCGAACTGGTAGTCAAAGATGACTTTAAATTTTCTTCAGCTAGTCTCTCCTCAGAAGCATCTATCCTGTCTGAATCATCTATAGCAGTCGATTCTGGCGAAAAGTCCAAACTTCCAGGTGTTGGGGTAGGATTCAAACCAGGTTCCGAGGTACTTGTAGGAGATGTCTCTAAATTACCCGCACTCTCATTTGATTGTGGTTGAGGCTCTTTCGGACGTTGCACTTCTGGAATAGGTATCAAGAATAAAGCCAACGCCGCTACTGCTAAACCCGACATTCCCACAGCAGCCGGTAGAACTTTTTGGGCCACAGGCTCCCCTGACTTGGCCTGTCTTCGAGAAACAGGTCTTACTGCCAAAGAGAAATCCGGTAAAGTCAGAGAATCAGCAAAAAACTGGTCTACCGCCTCAACCAAATCAAATAACTGAACTGTGGTTAAATCAATAATTCTTTCAGGTTGTTTATCTGTAACATTTCCACCAGAAACATTGCCATCAGAAACCGTTAATCTGTGGAGATTTACATCTATTTTCTGTAACTGCAGCAATTCTTGGCTCTCACTGTCGTGTCTAGGGGAAGATATTCCACTCAGAAATTCCTGAGCATAACTACTAACTTGCCTGACCAAACTTTCAAAAAAATCTCGTCCCCCAGTTAATGGTCGCTCTTGACCATGAATATGACATTCAGCACTCATTAATATAGATAATACTTGCCCTGGACTTAAATTAGGAGTTCCTCCAGTATCACTCAAGCCTTGCAAAATCAACTTGCAGTTAGGCAAACTGTACTGACGTTGAATCGTCATTTCACTTCTGCTCCATAAAACTCGTACAAAGGGTAACAATGTGACAATTTATGTTTACTTCCTGCATCACTCCGGACTGTGGGCAGCATTTGGTCAGACAGGGTTTCTACCGTAGAGCTTACGGCCAATTTTTCTAAATTGAGGCTTGCATATAAGCAAAATATTGAGATTCTCATAAAAAGCCAACCATAAATTACTTTGAAATCCGCGAGGTGCGCAGCAACTCACGGAAGTAATCATCCTAAGATTTTGCCATGCCAATTCTTAAATACTCTTGAGTTAGATAATCATAAATTATAACATCCTCTTTGATTCTTCTGATAGATTTTCGTGCGGTACATCCAGTAATTCAAACAAGAGAATACCACTAAAGCTATCAAACTCGAACACATCACTATCGATGTCAAATTAATCACAAGTAAAGAGGAAACAACTTCTACAAAAATTAGACCAATCAGAATATTGGCAATGGTTTCTCGATGCAAGAGGTTGCAACAAATTGCGCCTAGAGGAGCGCCAACAACAACCACTGGAATCGCTGCGAACCAATAACTACGCACTGGGTCGATAAAATCCTGGAAGACAAAGACTTGTAAAACAAATCCAGCCATAGCATTAATCGCCATCAGGATTACGGCAGTGGGAGTAGCAACCTTTTCGCAAAGGCCAAACAAAACTACCATTACAGAAAAAGTAAATACATCAATGCCACTACCAACTAAACCACTCATCATCCCTCCGAGGAATCCAGCCATTAGCCAAATTCTCTGCTCTTTAACTGTCCAGACTGGCATAGTTATATATAACTCTCTCGGCTGTTGGTTTAATTTTAATAAGTAATAGCAAAGCTGGTGAGCATAACTGTGAAAGACATTTTTATCACATCAGGGGGTACAACGGGCGCTAAAAAACCCGATCCAAGAAATACTCCTAGAAAGCCACCCAAACTCCCCCAACAGATTACTCGCCATTCCACCCGAATCCCTGTAAAAAAAATGGCAACAGAAGCAGCAGTCATACCTACACTTTGAATAGCAAGGGAAAATATTTTGGCATCAGAAGGTGAAATGTGTAGAATTTTGGTAAAAACCGGAAATGCAACAGCTCCTCCTCCCAGACTTGTACCCCCAGCGATCGCCGATCCAAACACCATTGTCAGGGCTATTTGCCAATGACCGAGTAAATAGGAAAATGCCTCTTTGCCACCCAATAAGGTTAACCATGCACTCCAGACTACGAGTGCGATGGATATCAAAATCGTGCGTTGGGAAATTGAGATTTTTGAGTTTACTTTCAAATGCTTATACCTCTTAATATTCTAAATTTTCATCACCCTTTTTTCTCTATGCTCAACTTAGCTCTCAACCTAATTAAGTATGGTTGATTCCCTCTTGCATAATTGGGGAGCTTTACCAAATTTCTCAAAATAATATGGGTCTAAAACCCCGCCTTTTAAGGCGCAATATTTTTGGAGCCCAGCTCAAATCTCCGTTACAAAAATAACTTCTGACTTGCAGACTTGCTGACTTCTGACTTCGTTAACCCCGATCCAGGGCCATAATACTAATTGTCAAATGTTAATCATCACTTTTTTTTTGATAGATTTTATTATATTGATATCTTTTGATTTATTTTTTGTCAATTATTCAGGGAAAATCTGCTCCGCCACTACTCTGCTTTCTATCGCTTGTTTCCGCGTAAGTGGTGGCCTAATAGATTTCTGCATTTACCAGTGGAAAAGTATGGGACATACTTTGACATACAATGAGTATAAAATTTACATTGTATTAACAGAAGGCTTTTCACATGAACAGAGTTGATTATCTAAGAATTAGTCTGATAGATCGTTGTAATTTTCGGTGTCAATATTGTATGCCAGAAGGTGCAGAAATTGACTATATCTTAAAACAAGATTTGTTGACTAATAATGAGTTACTAACTCTCCTCAAAGATGTGTTTATTCCTGTGGGGTTTACTCGGTTTCGCTTAACTGGAGGTGAGCCTTTATTACGTCCTAGTGTTATAGACTTGGTTGAAGCGATCGCCTCTTTCTCAGAAACAGAAGACTTATCTATGACTACTAATGGATTTTTACTAGGGGGTATGGCAAAAGATTTATATCAGGCTGGTTTGAGAAGAATTAATATTAGTTTAGATTCTCTAGACTCAGATACTTTTGATTTAATTATTGGTAATGGAGGTCGTAGTCGTTGGCAACTTGTTTGGCATGGCATTAAAGCTGCTTATGAGGTAGGTTTTGACCCTTTGAAAATAAATGTGGTTGTTATTCCTGGGGTTAATGACCATGAGGTTTTAGACTTGGCAGCTTTAACTATTGACCGTCATTGGCACGTCCGGTTTATTGAATTTATGCCTATTGGTAATAGTAAATTATTTGATAATAGAGGTTGGATATCTTCTGAAGAATTACGACAACGAATTAGGAAAAGATGGGGACTGACAGAATCTTCTGTCCGAGGAAATGGGCCTGCGGATGTATTTCAGATTCCTGGGGCCAAGGGAACTCTCGGATTTATTAGTCAAATGTCAGAATGTTTCTGCGATCGCTGTAACCGGATGCGCCTCTCTGCAGATGGGTGGTTAAGACCTTGCCTTTTGAATGAAATGGGTCAAATAGATTTAAAAAATGGCCTGCGTAGTGGGGTTTCTGTTGAAGAGTTACGGCAGCAGGTGGAATATTTGTTAGATATCAAACCAGAAATTAATTTTAAGCAAAGAGAGTCTGGTACTACTGGAATGTATAGTCGAACTATGTCACAAATTGGCGGATGATAGTTGTCCTTGAAAAAAGAGTCAGGAGTCAGAAGGGAGTATAGATAGAGTTTTGGCATGATTCCTAATATCAAGTCTCATTAATTAAGCATAATAAATGAGTACCAATAGTCATCTAAAGATGACTTAACTTGTCAGCCAAGAAATTTATTTCTTGGTGGATGACAGACCTACAAAACTGATGACCTTTGTTAGGATTAAATCCCCATCCAATTAATTCTGTCTCCTGTCTCCTGTCTCCTTATTCAATGCAAAATTGAGATGAAAAACAAGAATCTCTAGGCTTGTCTGGAATAATATTCCACGACCAACAATTCGTTAATTTGAAGTGCCACCCACTCCCGTTCCACAACACTGTTAACTTTACCAACAAGTTTGTCTTTGTCAAATTCTAAATGGCTAGGAATATTAGCTAAACCTGGATATTGGAGATTAGTTTTTACCAGTTCCTTAGAGCTTTCTTTTGCTTTGACACTAATTACCTCTCCTGGTTTACACTGATAGCTAGGAATACTAACTACTTTACCGTTAATTGTGACATGACCATGATTAACTAGCTGTCGTGCTGAGGGAATAGTTGGAGCCATTCCTAAGCGAAATACGGTATTATCTAAACGCATTTCCAGGAATTGTAGTAATACTTGGCCTGTGGAACCTGCTGCACGACGAGCTTTTTTTACATAACGCAGGAGTTGCCGTTCAGAAAGACCATAGTTATAGACTAGCTTCTGTTTCTCTTCCAGTCGAATCGCATATTCCGAACGCTTTCTGCGATTTTGACCATGTTGACCAGGTGGATAAGCACGTCTGGCACTTTTACGAGTTAGCCCTGGTAAGTCACCGAGCCGACGCACCACTCTCAAGCGTGGACCTCTATATCTAGACATATAATTTCCTCATTAACGTCGAATTTAACCACAATCCTATATCATATACTACTTAATCTAAGCTTTGTCAATTGGCCACTATTGAGTCTGTATCTGTAATTATTTGTTATGCCTAATATTAACTTTTCTGATTTTTTATCTCATAAATTTCGCCTATCTGCACCTAAGAAATACTTTGGTAAACGCTGGATATCTTTAGTAACTATACAACTTTTTAGTTGTAGTTTGTTGATGGTTATTCCTGAAGTAGCAACAGCTCAGGCAAATAGACAATCATTTAGAATTTGCTCTAGGGATTTATTAAGTGTGGGTTTATCTAAGGAAGAAGTTGCTAATGCTTGTGGTGCAGCTCTCAAACCGAGAGGTTTATCAAAATGCGTCACAAAAATCTATGATAGTACAACAAAAGAACTTCCAGCAGAAGAGATTCTATTTAATTGTCAACGGGTCAGAAGAGTTGATGAATTAGGTAGTTGTGTAGAGAATATTAACAAATTAGTTAAAAAGAAATCTAATCAAGCTGCTGTGTTAGAAAGTTGTCGTCGTAGTTTACTGCCAGAGATTTTTTCTTTTTGTGTGATTAGTTTAAGTGCTAATGTTAAATTACCGACAGAAGAATTATTAGCTACTTGTCTTAATCCTAATCAAGAAATAAGTGATGTTGATTCAGAGGAAGAAAGTTAATCTATTAATTAATCAGTAATAAAACCTCATTTGCTCTTCCTGATCAATGGGGTTTTTTCTTAATCTGAATCGGGATAGTTGAAACATTTCACTAATGAATAGACATGTGAAAAAGATATATATTTTTTGTAGGAGCAGCTCTGTTATGGCAACAGGGAAGATATTTTGAGGAAAAAGGTACGAAAAATGATTTTTAGGGTGACTTTTACTTTCTTCAGCTATCCTAGGCAATGGTTAAATAAAAGGCTTATTTATTTTCTGGAGATGTCTACTGATAAAGAAAATCACCCCTAGAGAATTAAAAAGTAATTTTTGCTGTAAAAAATTTCTGATTTTTAGGTCAAGATTGGCGTAATCTCCAAAAAAATTATTCCGATACGAGGGCGAAAGTTGTCTGTTAAAAATCTCAATCCTGGCTCCTCTTGGCAGAATATCAAAATAATTTACTACATTTGGAAATAGAAGTAGTTATGGATGTAGATTTGATGCCTCTAATTAAGAGGAATACTGTTTTACTACAAGAAACTTTGTCGATTTAGGAGAGCCTTTATCTTTAAAAGTAGTTGCAATTCCTGTGAATGTCTTTGAATATGAAGTTGCTCCCCAGATTTTGAATAATTCACAACTTAACAGTGCAAATAGTAACTAATACCAATTGCATAAAATAAAGAAATGAGCCTTTGTTGCAACTTTGGGAAAGTGCTGTTAATATTACTTTTCTAAAGCTACTTTACAAAACCAAACGAAAATGAAAAAGCTAAATATTATGGCCACTGCCTTGTCCACTGTAGCGATCGCTGGTGGTGTACTTTTTGCTAATTCTGTAGAAGCTTGTCCTTTTAGTGGGAAAGGTAAAAGTTTAACATCAGAAACACCTTTAATTTCACTAAACTCTTGGTTAAGCAAAAAATTTCCTGGTAAGTCTGACTTTGCTATTGCTGGTATTGCTGTTGGTACACTAGGTTTAACGGGGTTAGGTGCTTTTTTTGCTACTCGTTATATTACTCGTAAAGCTGAAGCTAATATTAATGCTGCTGATGAGTTTATGGAAGTGCCAGTAGAAGAAACACTTGTTCAGCACCATCCTGAAGCGCCTGGTGGTGACCTCGACTTAGTTGAGGATAATGTTGCTAACAACACAGACTCAGAAGTTGTCTCTGATGATACAGAAAAAGAATTTGCTATGGTGAAATAATTTTATCCCCTTGCAAGTAAAATTAATTTTCTCATGACTTCCAGTAACTCTAAATTGGAAGTTTTTTATATGAAGTTGGGTAGATTTATTTACCATATATATAAGTTATAAATTATTGCCGTTATCCGTTTCCTGTCGCCTAGGGAAAGTTTCCTATTTCCTGTTCGTCAAATTATCATAATTAACTTATATACAAACTTTAAATAAGGTTTGGAATAAATCGTAAAACCCAACTAGATAATGAATAATTATCATTGATGAATCATCAATCAGTAGTTGTGAATTTGTTTATTTTTAATTTAAACAGTTATGGTTTTTATAATACTGGTAAGCAACATACTCCCTCTATTTCTCAACGCCAATTCAAAATATTATAGAACTACGCAAATTAGACATCTTCATAAATAAATTACCGAATTTTAAACCCCGTCCTTAAGGACGGGGT
>CAJICP010000173.1_pt1 | contig 14310 bp, 12 predicted proteins | sample 9199641 | NCBI WGS metagenome assembly CAJICP01 (sample SAMEA7708340, study PRJEB35096) | sediment metagenome | biome: marine neritic benthic zone biome [ENVO:01000025]; feature: sediment [ENVO:00002007]; material: shallow marine sediment [ENVO:03000034] sea grass bed [ENVO_01000059] ... | reverse complement strand
TCGATGGCTTCTTTGGCTTTGCCGGGAATGAGTGGGTTTGTGGCGGAGGTGATGATCTTTATTGGTTTTGCGACCAGTGATGCTTATAATCCCACTTTTAAGGTGTTGGTAATATTCTTGGCTGCAGTGGGAGTGATTTTGACTCCGATTTATCTGTTGTCGATGTTGCGGGAGATTTTATACGGCCCTGAGAATAAGGAGTTGGTAGAACATGAAGTTCTCAAGGATGCGGAACCCCGTGAGGTGTTTATTATTGGTTGTCTATTGGTGCCAATTATTGGTATCGGTTTGTATCCCAAAATTGTGACTCAGATTTATGATGCGACGACGGTGCAGTTGACGGCGCGGTTGCGAAATTCGGTGCCTACGTTGATGGAGTCTGGGAAGGTGGCATTAACAGATGTGTCTGAGTTACCGATGCGTGCCCCTGCAATTAAGTAGTGTGGACGATGGTTGATAATTTTAGATTATCCTAAATTTTGTCTAAGTTTTCTGTAAACCCCCTTTGAAATATGGGGGTTTTATTTTGGTTTACTGATTTGGATAAACATAACGCTTTGAAAAGCGACTTAATTCCCAAAGCGGTATTAGAGCTTTTTTTGCAGCATTAAGTTGAGCTTGAGAGTAGTGAAGATTTCCATTTTCTAGAATCCAAATAAACGTGCGAGATATTAAATCTGGACGATTATAGAATTCTGAGGCTATTTTTATATCTTTAAGTTCATCAGCAGTAATATCAAATATAGGTTTATCCATTCGGTGGCGAGGTCGCTCTAAAACTTTCACTTGATAGCAATTAGTTATTACTAAAAAAACAGACTTAAGATGCTCACCATGTAATTTAGCTTGTATTATATGTCGTTCTAAATTTTTTTCAGCAGGCTTTTTTGCTTCAACAATAATCAGTGAAGTATCAGCATTCTGTTTTCCTGGTTCATCTGTTGAAAAATAGACATGATCTGCTTCTGGTTTTCTGCCTAGTTTTTTTCCCTTTGAGTTTGATAAATGTTTAAAGGATATTTACCTCGACGATTATTCTCTGGATAACCTAAGTGTTGAAATAGAGGTAAAACAAATTTAGTTTCGACATCATCTTCATTTTGGATAAAACCTACTTCAAAAGTATTTATCCACTCAATTAATAAGTCAATTTGATTATAGTTTGACATATTTTTTTCATGTTAGAAGTAATTAGCTTATTTGCCATAGGCGATCGCTTCCCCTCACTATCCAGAAGAGCGATCGCTAACCCCGCAATACCTGTAGATACTGTCTGACAATCAAACTTGATTTCACATTTTTGATTCTGCCATTAATCTCGGCCAAATTATTAGGAAAAATCCCATCCAAGTCAATATGGGAATAGAAATAATAACTGTTAACCAAACCGTTCTAAATATAAACCAACTACTACTAATAATAGTGATTCCTGTCAAAAGTATTGACCAAGGTTGGCACCACCAAGGTTTGTAATTCCAGGGGTTAAACTTTTCTGGTTCAACTGAATTTTTCATAAGTAAAAAATTTGGGAATGAATAAAATTATTGAGATTATATGATTAGATCGAGTTTGGTTAGTTTGGTAGAAAGTAGTTAAACCTAATGGTAAGGTTTAGATTTGGTTGAATTGGTCTACCGGAACTTACTCAAGTTAACCCAACTTGATATTAATTAGAATTTAAGCGTTTAGTAATTTGTTTAATTATGCCACTGAGAATTGCACCTCCCATCAAAATTCCAATGGCTGGAGTAAAGACTGGTTCCCATAATTTATACCAAATATCAAGACCTAAAGCTACTCCAGAATAACGACCAATAACAGCGATCGCGAACCAGGCAAAACCAATTATTACTAAAAATACATCTACTACTAAAAATATATCTAACCAGTTGAGTAATTTTTCTTTCATTGTTAGTAATTTCCCGTAAATATTTTAATTTATTATAGTATACCTAAGTAGGTAGGCAAAACTATTTTTAAATTTCTACTCAGGTATATTTTCTGTTCCCTGTTAAGAGTTGTCTATCTTAATTTGTAGGGATAAAAATAGTTACAGTTGTTTGCTGCTCAGGAATACTTTGGATAATTAATTTGCCATTATGTAATTCAGTCATCCGTTTAGCAAGAATTAGACCTAAGCCTGAACCTTGTTGCTCATATATTTGACGATTAAATTGTTTATAAGCTCCCACTTTAGAAATTTCATTAACACTCATTCCTTTACCATGATCTATAAAATCAACAGCAAAAATATTATGAACTAACTTACCTGCTACCTGCACTTTTGTGTCTGGAGGAGAAAACTTAAAAGCATTGTCTAACAACTCATCTACGATTTTTCTAAAGTTAGGCTCAGAAATTTTTAAATTAGCATTTTCCGATGTGATATCTAAGTCTTTTAAGCGATTAAAACTTCTTGCTTTTTCGAGAGCAGCCTCTCTAATTATTGATTTAGGATTACTAAGACAACCTGTTTTTAATAATTTTAATCTATCTCGATCTCGTGATAATAGCTCTAAATCTGTATATAGTAAAAAATTCTCGATTAGCCTATATAAACGGTTAGCAGAAAGGTTAATATTTTCTAGCATTGTTAAAATTTCATTCTCTGACAAATCTTTAAATTCTTCAATAATGAACTGTGAATAACCAATAATTCCATTGAGTGGGGTGCGTAGTTCGTGAGGTAGAGATAAAGTGATACTACTTCTTAACTCATCTAGTTGTTCTTGAGTTCTTCTTTGAATAGTTCCTTGTTTTTCTAATCTGGTATTAATGGCTTTCATTAATTCATCTCTGGTAAAAGGTTTTGTCAAGTAATCATCTGCTCCTAATTCCATTCCTTCTCTTAAATCAGCTTTTGTGGATTTTGCAGTCAGAAAGATAAATGGAATTGCTTCTGTTACTAAGTTTTCCCGTAATAGTTTCAATACTGTATAACCATCTATTTCTGGCATCATCACATCACAAATAATTAAATCTGGAACTTGTTCTTGAGCTTTTTCTAATCCTATTCTGCCATTCTCTGCACCTATAACCACAAAATTTTCTGCTTCTAGAATATCTGTAATAATTGTAAAAATAAGTGAATTATCTTCAATCACTAGAATTTTTTTCATCTATATTTTCCTTTGATAATTTCAATGGTAATACAACAGTAAATATAGTTCCAATTCCCATCTCACTTTCTACAAAAATATGACCTCTATGTAAATCTACAAAGTTTTTGACAATAGTAAGTCCCAAGCCTGTACCAGGAATATTCGCAACGTTTTGAGCGCGGTAGAAAGAGTCAAATAAGTATTTTTGTTCTGCTACTGGAATACCAATACCTTCATCTTGGACTTGAAAAATTGCATGGTTATTCAAATAAGAAAGTGTGAGATTAACATAACCACCTTGGGGCGAATATTTTACGGCATTCCACAGTAAATTATACAGAATATGTTGTAATAATTTTGCATCGATGAAAACCTGTTCAGGTATTTTTTGTTTGGATTGATTTGGTGCTACTGCTGCAGAATTATTTTCCTCCTGATTTTGCTGGTTTGAATCTAGCTGAAATATTTTATTTAAAACACTTGTATCAGCGGAATTTTTTATTATTAATTGTTTGGCTTCTTGAACAACAAAATTAAGGGAGTGTTCACAACCAATACTGAGTTTAATATCTTCTATAATATCTCGACAGAAGCTTTCTAAATCTAATGCTGCTGGGTTAAAATCAAAATTTCCTGATTCCGTCTTACCAATAACTAATATATCATTAAGTAACCCTGTCATCTGTTTAACTGTAGCTTGAATACGATGCAAATAAGTTAGTTGTTTTTCTTCATTCCATTTATGACCGTAGTGTTCTAATGCCTCTGCAGAGGCTAATATTGTAGTTAAAGGTGTACGGAATTCATGGGATGCCATGGAAATAAATTGGGACTTAAGTTGATTTAGTTCTTTTTCTATTTCCAGTGCTTTCTTAATTTCTACTTCTGCCCACTTGCGCTCCGTAATATCTTCAATATCACCTTCATAAGCCATGAGATTACCTTGTCGATCGTACACTGCTCTTGCATTTTCAGAAATCCAGAGGATACTGCCATCAGCACGATAAACTTGAGACTCAAACTTTAATACTCTTCCATCTCTAGCGATCAAATCCATAAATTCATCTCGACGGCTAGAGTTAACATAGGTTTGCTTGCCGAGGTCATTAACTTTTGCCATCAATTCCTCTGGTGAGTCATAACCAAATATCCGGGCTAAAGTAGGATTAGCATAGATATAGCGCCCATCTGGTGTAGACTGAAAAATACCTTCAACTGAATTCTCAAGAATGCTGCGACACTTGGCTTCAGTCGAATGTAGTTCTTGATATGCTGCTTCTAGTTGTAATTTGGTATTAAACTCTGTTTTTTGCAAAGACTCATACAAATATACTGAGAGGTCGCAAATTAAACATACCCAGAAGATGCCAAAACACATCTTAACAAAATTCCAATCAAAGGGCACTACATCCAAACCAATAATCTGATTCACACTGAAGTAGTAACCTAAGATAGTGATTTGGGATATTAGGTGCAGAAACCATTTGACCGGAATTAAAGTTGCCTGAGTAAAGAAAATCAACATCAAGACAAAAAATTCAGGATTAATATTTCCCGTAATTGTATCTGAAATTTGCTCAATTATCGTCACAGCCCAAGAAAAGCTGAGAAAGATTAGACCCAGATGACGATGACCCCAAGCAGTTCGCAGCAGAAATATACAGCCAAGTAGAATTAAATGTACTAAAATTTGTGGAATTCCCCACTCTTCTAAGCTAGGATATTTACCCTGTATAAAGTAGATTAGATTGAGTATAGTTCTACTCAAAAAGAAGAAAAAAGCTAACCACAATGCTAAATTTAGTCGAGCAATAAAAAAACGATGTTGCCACTGTAGATAGGAGAGATTTGTTAAGTCTCTACAATTGTCAGAGCTAGGGTTAGCACTATCCAAATAGGTGAGTATTTTCCTAAGAGGGGATAGTCTGTTTAATTTTCTGAGCCATCCATTTAGCATCGTTAGTCAGATTGAAACGTCAGATTTAGGTTATGAACTTTGTACATTAGGATACCGCGATACTAGGTTTTATATCAGCCAACTACAATTTGCTCATTCGTCATTAACAATAATTGAGGAGAACAAAAATTATTAGAGACTGTTTATCAACAAAGAATTCAGCTAGAGTCCCCGTCGGTAGGGCGATGTACAGTCAGAATTCAGAATGGAATTCTATAGTAGGATAGGAGCGGATGTAGCTTGCTTCGACCTGGGAGTATAAATGGGTTTAAGACCCTTTTCTTTACAACTGCTGCGAAGTCTATTGATTATTTGCAGCTAGCTTAATCTAAAATGGTATCATTAATTTTTACTGTATATTGGTTATATTTATACCTAGATATTTAGTCAGATTATGGTTAGTTATACCTTGCCTCAAAATCCAGATACAATCATAACTGTTAGGGGCAAAGATTCAGAAAGGGCCCGTCAGAAAGCTATGGATAAGCTTGTGGAAATGATGGACTCTGGTGAAATACCAACAGAATTAGAAAATGGATTTGGCCCTGAGCAGTTTATTGAGGTCAAAGAATCAAAAGAATTAAAGGAGATTACTTCTGAGGAAGAAGATGCTGTTGCTCAGGCAGTACAAATACTTAGCGATTTTGCGGCACTGAAGATTAAGGTTGTAGAATCTAGAGAAGAAGCATTGAAGATTCGTTCTGCAATTGAGGTACTATTCACAGATGAATCTGTAACAGTTGAGGAAATTGCTAATATTAAAGACGGTTTTAAGGTGCTGAAAACTTTTGCTTTGGCTAATTTACGCTATAGAGAAGCAAGAGAGAAAGCAGAAGAAGCTCGTGTTATCCTCGATCAAGCGCTCAAATCTGCGGAATCAGAATTAAAGCCGTCTCCTAAATCAGCTAAGTAGGTCTCAACTAGACTTTGATTGGCAATTTATTGGGTCTCTCTATCTGTGCATATCTAGTCCAATAGTATAGATATAAGTAATTAAAGCTATGATTCCTTACATCAGTAATACTACTGAGGGTGATGTAATTATAGTTTCCTGTAATAAATTTCTAAAATTCCTAGTCATCACTCTAGTCAGGCAGTATTATCGAACTTGGGTGAGAGAAGATTAAATGGTGAGTTCCTACTCGTTTGATCGGATGTTTACTTTAGATTGACTACTCATAAAAAAGCATTATTTTCATCTATATCTCTACTGAATACTTGAATTCATAAAAATTTTTAGATGTTAAAATGTGTCAATGTTTAATCGAAAATCATCATGGAAAACTAACTGCCAGGACTACAATTTAGTCTTCTCTACAAAAAAAATTGTGATCTGAATCATTACTAAAACTAAGATATCTCACATAATTAAAAGATGTGAGTCACTGAGACTTACCTGATAATAATTGATACTAGGTATTGTGATAATCAAATAAAACCTTTTGAATATTTTTTTAAGATACTACTGGAGAGAACTTTTAATCATGTCCACAAAACAAGCTCAGTTAATCAAATTCTTGAAGTGGGAGTTGTCCATCCCAGATTCTGCAATTACCACTGCTTTAAGACATCAGGAAGAAGACTATCATCAATTACCGATGATACTTTGGCAATACGGTCTCGTGACATTGAAACAGTTGGATCAAATATTTGATTGGTTACAGATGGCCAGTATTTAATCAACTACTTTCCTTAATCACCTAGGGAGAGATATATTTTCCAGGTAATATATATTGAGTGAATAACTTATATTTGAGGAGGTCTGAATTGGTTTTAAAACCAAGGCAAGTCAGAAAAACAAAATTGAATAAAAATTTGGAATTAAACAAGGGGGTAACGCAGCTAACTTTTTCAGCTAGATTACTCCTTTTTTTTATTGAAATGTGTTGACAGTAATTATATTTAGGTTATGTAAGAAATATCCTGGAAAAAGGGAATAGGCAAAAGGGGTAATAGTTTCCGAATTTTTATCTATTTTAATATTTTTAACGAATCAAATAGACCAGCCATAATTAAATTATTAAATCTAAGAAATTATATTCTCAATCTTCTTCTGCTGCCCTGATTTTTTTTGATTGTGACTAATTATCTGAACTTGGTATATCGTTTCTCACCCTTTGTGAGGTACAGTTGTCTTTCTTGTTTTCTGTTCCCAGTTAAGCAGTTAAGCAGTTCCCTAAAACAAACGAATTTTGTACCTCATTCAGAGCTGAGAATTGTTATATAAAGTATCTATAAAATTATTTCCGTCTAACCCACTCTAAACAAAGATTTAATTTTTTATTTTATAGATAACCTCTATTATTTAGATGATAAACATTTACAAAGAGAAAACTCGAAAATGACAAAAGAAACTATCGAAACAGTGGTCAAATCTTACTTTGCAAATATGGCAGCGATGAATGCCCAAGCATGGGTAGAAAATTTTACCGAAGATGGTGTTATCTACGACCCTGTGGGGAAACCACCAAGTAATGTGCAGTCAGATTATCAAAAATTCTTTGGGCTATTATCAATGATTTTTGCTAAATTAGAATTGACTCTAGACAATATTTTTATTGTAGATAATGGGGCAGCAGTTAAATGGAAAATGCAGGGTGTGGGGAAAAATGGTAACCAGGGAGTTGCAGAGGGAATTAGTGTGTTTGAAATTAATGAAAATGGCAAAATTAAACAGGTATGCTCTTATTGGGATGATGCTGCAATGATGGCTCAAATCAAAGGTGATTAAGAAGGTGTGAGATTTTAGGTAAACTTTGCTGAGTTTGATCGTCAATATAAACCAAAGCAAAGCGACAGTCATAACTAAAAGATTTAAACTAAGTTATACCAAATCCGGGTTAAAAAATGAGGAACCGATCGTTATCAGTTCCCCATCTGTCATTTCCACTTGATTCTATAATTTGCAAAGTATTCCCAAAAATTTGATTGCATAAATTATTTCTAAATTCCTAATTTGATTTTGAATCCCGATCCAGATTTATCACCCTTATTTTCTTCTAGGGGTTTTTCTGATTTAGACTCATCTTCGTTTACAGGAATAGAGACTCCGGGAATCACTTCTACGTTTTGCTGTTGGCGACGCAGTTCATAAGGTTTAATTCCACCTCTAGGAGAATTAGTAGATTCTGGGTCATCGATATATGTGCGGTAATTGTCATTAGAAATTGATCTGCCTTCTACTGTTTTCAGAGAGTCTCCAGATAGAGTCGGTTCTCCGGTTTGAGGGCTATTTAATTGGGCCTTAGCAATAGGAGTAAAAGATAGCAAGATTGCACTAATACCCAAGATGGTGATGATTTTATTCATAATTTATTTTCTTTGTGTATGTTGAGTTTATAGTTTTTATTGTACTATATTAATGCCTGAAAATCCTAGGAAAACCTCTTCTACATTTGGAAATAGAGCGTCAGTATAATCACTAAATTTGCTTGAACATTTCTGTCAAAAAACAATATAAGCATAAATACTCTTAATCCTTGATAAGGATTATTTTATCGTCAAAACTCTATGTATTTTTAAGATAAATTAGTTACTCATTATTTCATTTAATCAATCATATTAAATTAAACTTAAAATATTCAGTAAAGATAACAGTTAAAGTTGCAACTTTAGTGTTTACTATGCCTAATTGTTATTTCAGGATTTAGGGACAATAATTATGGTAAATAATTTGATATTAAATCCAGAGAACAAATTATTTGTCAAGTTACTTCTGAACTTATTGCTAAATTGATTCAACATAAATTTTAAAAAAAATAGTAGGTATTAGATAGATATTTTCAAAAATTATTCATGGCAAAAAACATAAAAATGTGTAGAATAGTATCTCAGTGATTAATCTATAAAAATAATTGATAAACTGATACTAATTATACCGAAATTTTCCTGACTATTCGCTAAAAATATTTCCTCTTAGATTGTTTCTTTCCTCACAACAAGTCTGTGATTTAACGGTGAGAGTTTCAAAACTCCTCCAAACTATTTGCTAGTGCTACCCACTCCTGCACGCTTAAATCTTCTGCACGAGCTTGGGGATTTACTTTTAACTTTTCTAATAGTTGGGAGAGGCGATCGCGCTCGATAACTGACTTAAGATTATTTCTCAACATTTTCCGTTTACTAGCAAAACCTAATTTAACTAACATTTCCATTTGTTTAGGATTATTTGCCTGGGGTTTTATTAATTGAGGGCGTAGTCGTATTACTGCTGAATCTACTTTTGGTGGCGGATAAAATGCTTTGGCGGGTACATCACAAATAAATTCACAGTTGGCTAAATATTGGATTTTTACTGATAGGGAACTATAAGCTTTTGAGTCTGGTTCAGCGCAGATTCTATCTGCTACTTCTTTTTGTAATAATAAGACGATTAAATCATAACTATTAGTTAGAGGTTGGGCGATTGTTCCTAATAGTTTTTCGATAATTGGACCTGTAATATTATAGGGTATATTAGCTACAACTTTATTGGGATTTTTGCAAGCTGGAAATGGTGCTAAGTTTGTTTCTAAATCGAGGGATAAAATATCTCCTTGTAGCAGTAAAAAATTTTCTACTCCGCCAATTTTTTTGACTAATTTTTGACATAAATCTCTGTCAATTTCTACGGCAACAACTGAGGCTGCTAGGGGCAATAAACGATGAGTCAAAATGCCTGTGCCTGGTCCAATTTCTAAGACGCGATCGCTGTCTGATAATTCTGCAGCTTGGACAATTTTATTGAGGGCTTTTTCACTCTTCAGCCAATGTTGAGCAAATCTTTTTCGGGGTTTAATAGTCATAATATATAGCAGTTTTATTTGAATTGTGAGAGATTGTAGATTTTTAGGGAACAGCTTAACTGGGAACAGGGAACAGAAAAAAAAGAAAAAACTGTATCTTATGAATATGAGAACCGCTATCTTCTAGACTTTTAGGGAACAGTCAAATTCTCACATCTGATTCGGTGATTGCTATATAAGCAAATTATATGAATTTAATAGACATTTAATTCCCTAATAATTTTTTCTCTTTTTTCTTGAGGTAATTGTGGCAATTTCTTGCCTAGTAAAAGTTCTAATTCTGGAGATATAATTATAGTTTTATTATTGTCTATACTGAGATGTTGTTTGACCTCTCGCTCAGTTAAAATCTGTTTGTTTATATAAGTTTTTAATAATTTATGAATAATCAGGAAAGAATAATAAATAACTGATGTTAACTTTGCTCCAGGAATGTGAATATACTGTTCGCCATTTTGATGCTGATACTGATAACGAATAGGATTATAATCTCTTTTAGCAGCTTCTAATTGATTTGCTGCTTTTTGACCAGGATAAACTTGAATATTTTTTTTCAACTTTATTGGTTCTAACTGTGCTACCCAGGGTATCCATTGAGATACTCCTTGTTGGATAGCTTGGAGAATAGAAGCTTCATTTCGATTACCAAAATAGTCAGTTTCACCCCTTATCCAACTTATCCAGTTTTGAGGTAGATTGATTGGAGTTTTATCAACAGGAATATATAGTTCTGCTTGATTATATTCTAATCCATAAAAAATAGCCAAACGATTCTGACCTGCCTTAATAATTCCTCCGTATTGGCCACGAATTAGCAAGGTACTGGAGAAACTTTCTATCAATTGAGGGATTTTAGTCTTGAGAGTTTCTGGAATTTTATATAGTCCATATACTTTTAACTTAACAATATTTCCTGCTTGTTTCTCTCCTGAAAATGAGGGCATTGGAATTTCCAATTCTCTAGCATATCCTGTATTAATAACTGTGTTAAAGTATAAAATTTTTTCCTGGTTAATCTCCAGTTCAAATCCTTGTTCGCTTAGTTTGATATTAGTCACTCGATGATTGCTTTTAAGATTTATTTTTTGCTCTTTTGTTAATTGATTAAGCACTTGAATTAAATGATTACAATATTCGCCGAGATTTAGAACTGGTTGTTTAACCTTAACCGCGCCATTAAAGTAATTTTTGTCTCCAGTTCCCCATAAAATTTCTTCTCGATCAATCTCCTGAACCAGTTCTTTTGCAGACCCAAAAATTTTGTCTGATGGATAATTATTAATATGATTCCTATAAATTTCCATCAAATTTTTACTAACATCTTTGAGAGTAACGCCTTTTTGATAAATTGCTGTATTTCCATTGATATTAGGAGCTAAATAGTTCACATAGTCATCTTCACAAACATAGTCAGGCATGACTTTTTTAAACAGAAGAGTTTGTTTAAATAGAAGTTCTAACGTAGAAAAATGTCCTCCATAAACAAAATGATGTAAAATCCCTGTATTATTAAGGGAAGCACTGTAATGATTTAGGGGGGTAGATTCAGCTTCTAGAAGGGTTACTTTGGCAATTCCTAATTGAGAAAGAATAGAAGCAAGGGAAATTCCCATAGCTCCCCCACCAATAATCGCGATTTTTTGTTGTGCTTCTGGGGGAATATTAAATAGTTGTTTGTTAGACATAGATACACCAATAATAAAGTTGAAAAAATTGACTTTTGTCTGATAGTTATGTTTATACAATTAATTTGCAAAGGCAATCTCAATCAGGTAAAGTAGTTGTCTGTCAATATTCAATTTTCGCCAATATTCCAGGCATTAGATTACCAAATTTGTTGGGAAAATCTCTAATCAACTACAACTAATTTTAAATTTTATTCAGACCGAATTTTCGTGGCATATTAACTAATTTCTCAAAGTCTGAATTTGAAAAAAGATCACTTTTTTTTGGAGAAAATCTTATGTCAATATCCGATCGAAGCCAAGAACTAGAAATACTAACTTGTGATGATAAACCGCTTTGGGATACATGGTTATCCATAATTGTTAGTCAAAATTGTGAGTGACTTTTTTTATTTTGTGATTTATTCTCTTATTATCTTTAACAGATTTCCAAATACTTTGGATTAGCATAATTTGCTTACCAATAGGGGCATAACCCTCAAGAGATAAAATATTATTGTTATTTTGAAAATCTTCAAAATTCTGCTGAAATGCTCTATAAATTCTAAGGTTCATATTTAACAGTTGATCGTCAACAAAGTTTAAAACTAATTCTTCTTGGTTGTTACAGTTGTCACCATCCCTAATAATTAATTTACCAGGACGAAGAGCAAAATCACCAGAATAGTCAAATTTAATCCAGAAATCCACTTCTATATTGGGCTGAGTATTGTCTTCGTCAAAATAAATTTTCAAACGCCGTTCCTGAATATTCCATAGGGGATATTCTTTTTTGAGCGCAGGATTGGCTAGCATCTCAATGTTAGAATGAACATCAACTTTATTTTTAATATTTTCTACCTGATAAATAGCATTGACAAATGTATTTGTACCACTCACTTCTGGCAGTGACCAATAATTATTAAAATCAATTATTCCTATTGAAGATAGTAATTGTAAAGCATGAGGAAGTTCAAGTAATGGTGGGTCTGTAGTATATGCTAAACCATTTTCTTTAGAAAAATCAATTTCTACTTTATATAAATTAGGAACACTTGAATGATTACTGGTAGTAAACAATAGTTCTTGTTTTTTTTCCTTGATAATTTTTTGAATTTCTCGCTTAATAAATTTAGGAAAGTCTGAATAATACCACTGAGAAGCGACTGCTGCTTTTATTTGATATTTGTGAATTATTTCTGTGATTTGCAGCATTTCTTGTAGGTTTATTACGACTGGCTTAGGTAATATAAAGTGTTTGAAACCAGCTTCAATATATAGCATTAGTTGTTCATAAACTAATTCTGGCTTTAAGGCTATCTCAATTACCTGTCTTGCTTTTTGCTGGTTATTTAAGTGTTTAAAATAGTTATCATACCATTGATGAAAACTCTGAAATAGATAAGTTTGTGGTTTCTTCTGACCTAAAATACTATCAGAAAATAAGGAGGAACTAATTACTGGATCGACAATAGATACTATTTCCCAGAAATATCCGTTTTTGGCATATTTAGTTCCAATATAATTTTTTCCGTAACGCCCATAACCAACAATTGTTGTTTGAAAAGTTGAAGCTCGATCGGATAGATGAGGCTGACTATCAGGATTTTTGCTGACAACCGAGTAAGCCTGATGTTGTAGTAATTTTTTTGGCTCTTTCATAATTTTCTTATAATTTATTTAGATTACTATAACATTCTTAAATAAACTTCAACTATGACAGGAGGTAGAAGGTTAATTATTAATATTCGGTTGCTTCAGACTTTCCATCACAAAGATTTGGTCAACTGATGGTTAAAGCTAAAGATTATTTAGATGCTGGGCTATTAAGACTGTGGGTTATTCATAGTAAAGCTAGAAGTATTACAGTTTTTTTTATTCAGATGCAGCACCACAAACTTATATGGGAAATCCCCTATTTAGGGACTCTTTATTTCAGGGATAGAGTTAACTGCTGGACAAGTATTAATAAAGCGAGAATTTCCACTAAAATTACTTCCAGTTGATTATCTACTTTCGGTGGATGGGACTGGAGAATATTGCTCCCTATTCCCTTCTTCAAAGAAGAAAGTAAATGTTAATACCAAATTCAAAAAAGATAATTAGAGTAAAAGGGTAAGGAACAAAAAAAATCAGACTTCAAATTTTCCTGTACTAACTGTCCCGACTTTTCCCCTGACACCTGACTTCTAGTAAAAGATTAATTTAGCAGTATTTTTTGAAATAAAATAGTATAAGCTTTTTAATGAAGGATAAATCTGCCTAGTCGATCCAGATAATTATTTATTTGGAAATGTATCGCGATCCTAAATTGGTTGTGAAAAATTTTATTTTAAAATAATCAATATTGACTGAAAAATTTTTAAATAATGATTCCCGATCGCCAGCAAAATATTACAATATAAATACTTAGCACTCAGCATAATTTTAGAGGCAAAATGGTACTGGTGAAAAATCAATTTACATTACAAGAGTTTCTCGAACTTCCTCCTGGAGATGGAGATATGACTTACGAATTTATTGATGGAAAAGCCGTAGCAAAAATATCACAAAAAAAAATTCATTCTAAGCTGACTCGTGCTTTACTTTATTTAATTGATGAATGGTGCAAAGGAAAAGGAGAAGTCTATCCAGAATTAGCAGTTAAGTTAACAAAAAAAGGAAAAGACTGGATGCCTGTTCCAGAATTATTATATCTTGCTGCTGAACGTTTTCCTGAAGACTGGGAAGAAGATGTCGCTTGTTCTGTACCACCAAATTTAGTCATAGAAATTATTTCTCCTGGTCAAACATTTGGTCAACTG